>Ga0307375_10002795_pt1 | contig 17586 bp, 14 predicted proteins | sample TR1MG_FD_202531 | JGI IMG/M metagenome (GOLD analysis project Ga0307375, IMG submission 202531) | Soil microbial communities from Risofladan, Vaasa, Finland - TR-1 | ecosystem: Environmental > Terrestrial > Soil > Coastal area > Acid sulfate soil | place: Finland: Risofladan, Vaasa | collected... | reverse complement strand
GTTATCCTAAAGTTTCAGTGTTAAATACTGCTAAAGAACCTACTCGTGCTATATATGCTCAATATACAAATTTACTATTAGACCCTGAAGACGAAAAGTTTACATTTGGTGCTAATATTACGACCGAGCATTTTTTCGCTATTAATATACAACGTTCTCGATTAAAACAAAAGATGGATCCTGGAAACTGGGAACTTGTATTAGTGAGTGGTTCTGGAGCCGACTTAACAACTGTAACTCTTATCGATGATAGTGTTGATAGTACTGATAAACTTGTCTCTAGTGCTGGGCGTCGATATGACATTGTTAGTGGTTCATTAAATATAGGTGGTACGTCAACAATTCATAAAACAGCTGCCTTGGAAACTGGTTCTGGTGGATATGGTTTGTTTTATCCTGACCGAGGATTTATTATTCTTAATCCAAATGCTTTAACTCAACATCTCGGCGTTGCTTTTGCTACATCGTCTGCGTCGGTAACTATTTCTGATAACAAATATAAATTATATGAAATGATTGTAAAGGGTGGAATAAGTGGTAGTGGTTTTACTGCTCGAAATGAAGAAATAGTAACATCGACTCATTATTTCGTAAGAGTAAAAAATAAAGATTATAATTTTAGTAATAATCCAACATTTTATACATCATCTGATGGAACATTAAAAATTCCTACATTTATCGGTGACCCAAAAGTTTATATTACTACTGTTGGTTTATATAATGACGGGAATGAATTGTTAGCTGTTGGAAAATTGAGTCAACCTATATTGAAATCGTTCGATCGGGAGGCCCTTATAAAGTGCAAGCTTGATTATTAGCAACTTTAATAAAAACAATAACTTATGGTTTGATAAAAGTAAAATATTAGGATAGAGTAATGATATGTCTGTATTTAAAGAATTATCTCCACAGGATGTTTCTTACAGGGAGTATTTTGCATATAAGCAATGGACTCTTACTGAAGCTGACACCAACTTAAAAATAATACATACTACTGTAAATACAGGTAGTTATTTTTACCCGTTTCCCGCGTTTGAATCAACAGGTTCTGGTGGACTTTATGTTAGAAATGTTTATAATAGCATAAAGCAGTTATATTATCATTTAGATCATCGGCTTGATTATGTTCCAACAAATCTTTATAGTCAACAAGGTACTGGTTCAACATTTTATGCAAAATTTTATGCACCAGACCATAATTTTGGTTCAAATACATCTAATATTTATAAAAATTTAGCCGACACAACAAATACAAACATTGCTCAGGGGAGTAGCAGTGCCGTACTCATTTCTATTCCTCAGGCATATATTGGTGATGGAATAAAACCTGGCACTGTACACGTTGAAGATGTCACAGAAGGATTTACATTTTATGATGACAGTTATGGAAATCTTTATGACAGTAATGATTCTGCCTCCTTTTCGGCTAATAAGAGTGGTTATCACAGAGGAAATGTATTTTACGAACATGGAAATATAGTTATAACAAGTCAAAGTGGTTCATATCAAAATTATGGTACTGGTTCTAATAATGTTATTGTTAAATTTAACTCGACTCAAAAAATATATGAGATGGAAATATATTGTACGGCGAAAGAGGGCGAATTTAATCTTTCATGGAATCCAACATTGAGGTCAGGAAGTTCATTATATACAAGTGAACTTAAAGGTTTTGTTACTGGTTCAGAATTTTGTACATATCCAACAACGATAGGTTTTTATGATGATGATTCAAATTTGGTTGCTGTCGGTAAGTTTGCTCAACCTATCAGAAATGATTCTGAATTGGCTTTAACTTTTGTTACTAGACTTGATTGGTAAAAGGAACTTTTTTATCTAAAGTAAGTATAATCAATAACAAAGGAATATAAATGAATATTCATAGACCAGAATATTATGCTATTGTATCAGTAAAAGAAAATATATCAATTTTAGAAACTATTAAATATTTTGCTGTAGAATGGTTAATAATTCCATGCGCATTTGCTTTATTGTTTTCAACGTTGTTTACGTTGTTTGTTTATTGTATAAATTATATTATATAAAAGGAAAATAAATGAAGACAAGGAGTGCTAAGGCAAAGGGACGTAGACTTCAAAACAGCGTTGTTGAATCTTTGTATAAAACATTTAGTCAATTGCGTGAAGGTGATATTAAGCCCGCGATTATGGGAGAATCAGGACAGGATGTTAAGCTTTCTCCAACAGCTGAAGATATAATTCCATTTGATATAGAGTGCAAAAATCAACAAAAAATTTCAGTCTGGGCGGCTTTAAAGCAAGCTGAAGGAAATGTAAAAGAGGGTAGAATTCCATTACTTATATTTAAACGAAATAATTCTAAAACTTATGCAGTAATTGAATGGGAAAAATTATTGGAACTGTTAACTGAAAAAATAAAAATATAACAAATGAACTTACCAAAAATTCTCAATATATTAGAATCTATATTTGGAAAAGGTAAAAAATCATCTAAAGGTGAATATTTATTTTTCTGTCCACTGTGTCATCATTATAAGCCTAAGTTGATTGTTAAACTTGATCCAAGTTATAATGCTTTTCAACAGTGGCATTGTTGGATATGCAAAGAGACCAAAAATACGAGGGGTCGCACTTTATTTGGATTATTAAAAAAGTTTAATGCGACTAAAAATCAAATTCGGGAATTGAATGATGCTATTGGTGAAAGAACTTATACTCACTTTAAATCTGATGAAAAGAAAAATATACTCCGAATACCAAATGAATTTGTACCATTATGGAGTGATAAGAAGAATTCGATAGGAAAGCGACATGCTTTGGTTGAATTAAACACTCGACGGATTTCGTGGGGTGACATAATTAGGTACAACATTGGATATTGTGAAACTGGAGAATATGCTAATAGAGTTATAGTTCCTTCGTATGATGAAAATGGAATGTTGAATTATTTTGTCGCTCGTTCTTATTTTAAGGATTTTCCATTAAAATATAAAAATCCTGAAATATCAAAAAACATTATAGCTTTTGATATGTATATAAATTGGAATTTACCTATAATTCTATGCGAAGGAGTTTTTGATGCTATTGCAATTCGTAGAAATGCTATACCTCTTTTGGGTAAGACAATATCAGATGTATTATTTGAAAAAATAGTTATTCGTCGCCCTTTAGCAGTATATATTGCTCTTGATCAGGATGCTATAAAAGATTCTGTTAAAATTGCTGATGTTTTAACGAAAGAACAAATATCAAATTATATAGTAAAGCTTGGTGTTAAAGACCCGTCGGACTTAGGTTTTAATAATATGTTATGTGCTTTTAAAAAAAAATCAATATTAATAGACGAAAATTCTATATTCAAATTAAAAATAGAACATGGATTTTTAAAATGAGGTCGATATTATGATTGAAGATAAAATCCCCGTTAAATTTGACAGATTAAAAACTATATGGCATTGTGCTGACATTCATATAAGAAATGTGAGACGACACAGAGAATACAGAGAAGTATTTCAACGTTTATATAATGAAATTTCTAAAGATACTGATAATGCAATAATAGTTGTTGCTGGTGATGTTGTTCACGCAAAATTAGAAATGTCTCCTGAATTAATTGATCTAACGTTTGAATTTTTTAAGAATCTTGCTAACATTCTCCCAACAATTATAATTACAGGAAACCATGATTGTAATCTTAACAATTTAAGTCGGCTAGATGTTATATCTCCAATTGTAAAAAATATTGATAATCCAAATCTTTTTTATCTTAAACATTCAGGTATATATGACGTTGCTGATACAAAATTTGTAGTTATGTCTGTATTTCAAGACCCATCAGATTATTTAAAAGCGCATCAAATAGAAGGAAATACAAAAATAGCACTTTATCATGGTACAATTCAAAATGCGATTAGTCAAACTGGATATAGATTACACAACGAAAAGGTGGATAAAAAAACATTTGAAGGATATGATATTGTTTTGCTTGGAGATGTTCATAAACAACAATATTTGGATAGTAAAAATCGAATAGGATTTCCTGGGAGTTTAATACAACAAAATTTTGGCGAAAACACTGAACATGGAATACTTAAATGGAATGTTTCTGAAAGAACTTCTAAATTTATTTCTATTCCAAATGATTATGCTTATATAACATTGGACATTGAAAATGGTGTCATGCCTGATATTGAATCATTATATCCAAAATCGCGACTCAGGTTAATGATTAAAAATACACTTTCATCTCGAATGACTGAAATAATAACATCAATAAGAGAAAAATATCCTGGTTTACAAGACATAAATGAAATTAAAATTCCTGATGGTTCATTAGTACAAGATGGAATTAATATTAATAAAATAGATATTGGAAATGCACGTGATGTAAGTTTTCAAAATGTTATGATTCAAGAATATTTATCTCGACATTATACAATAGGAAATGAAGTATTTAAGAAAATAATTGATATTAATAATACATTAAATACGAAACTTAAACCCATTGGTTTTAGAAAAAATATTGTTTGGAAACCAAAGTTATTTAATTTTTCAAATATGTTTTCGTATGGTGAAGGAAATAAAATAGAATTTAGTAAACTTAAAGGAATCATAGGATTATTTGCTCCGAATAGAACTGGTAAAAGTAATTTTATTGAATCACTTTGTTTTACTATTTTTGATAAATCTCCGAGAGCACTTAAAAGTGAAAATGTTATGAATAATAAAAAAGATAAGTTTAGTGCTAAATTTTTATATGAAATTGGTGATAATGAATTTTGTATTAAGCGGCATGGGTCTCGTAAAAAAATTGGAGGGGTTTTTGTAAAGACTGATTTTAGTGTAAGGGGCACTGATGGAGAACGAAAATCTTTAAATGAAGAGCGTAGGAGTTCAACAAATTTTGCTATAAGAAATTATTTAGGCGACTATGATTCTTTTACTATGACAGCACTTGTTCCACAAATTGATTTACACAAGGGAACAAATGCCAATTTAATAAATATGCGTCAGACAGATAGGAAAGCGTTATTAACTCGTTTTTTGGATTTAACTGTATTTCAAGAATTATATGATTTAGCTCGATATGAAATGAAAACTGTAGAAATTAAATTAGAAAATTTTGAAAAAAGAAATTTTAGCAAAGAGCTTGCACATGCTAACACCCAAGCAAAACTATTGGCAAACAAATATAAGGAAAAAAATAATAAAAAGGAAGAATATGAAAAACTATATAAAAATATTATTAAAGAAATAAATAAACTTACTGGTAAACTTATAAAAATTGATATTGAAAAAACTGATATTGATGGTCTCAACGATGACAACGATGTTTATATTAAACGAATAAAAGAATCTGAACAAATGGTAATTAATAGAAAAGAAAACATTAAACTTTTTACTCAAGATGTAAATAATATTAAACAAAAGATAGATAATATAGATGACGATATTATTGACAAGTATAAACTTCGACAAGAAATAGAAAAACAAAGAAATGATATACAACATAATATTGATAAATATCAAATAAAAATAAAGACAAAAAGAGAACAATTAGGTACTTTTTCAAATTTATTATTTGACCCGGCTTGTGGAAAATGTGTTCAAAACAAAAGTGTTGTTGAAAAAAGGATGGAAACAACTGATGACATTCTTGAGAATGAAACAATAGTTTCAACATTTGAACAACAAGTTCAAAATTTTGAAGAGATGTTGAAAGCGACAAAAAGTGTTCATACTGATTATGAATTATTTTTATCTTTAACACAACAACTTTCTGAAAAAAATAATAAAGTTTCATCTGAACAAACTCAATTAATTATTGATGAACATACCATTGATAATTTAAATCATAATTTAATTGATGTTATTAAAAATATTGAATTATACCATAAAAATGAAAATGACATTAAAAATAATAAAGAAGTTCAGGTTGTTATTGATGATTGGGAAATAAAACTTGGTGTTGTTGAGAATGGAATTAATACTATTACAAAAGAAATTATGGAGATTTATAGTAATATAGAAGTAAATAAAAATAATAAACAAAGCATTGAACTTGAAATTCAAGAAATAAAAAATCTTGAAATACAATCAGCAGCTTATAAATATTACATGGAAGCCGTAGAAAAAGATGGAGTTACTTTTGATTTAATTGTAAAAACCATTCCTATTATCCAACATGAGGTTAATAATATTCTTGCTCAAATGGTAGATTTTCAAATTGATTTTAATGTTAATGAAGTAGGAAAGGACATTGAGCCGAAAATTGTATATGATGGTGGAGATGCTTGGCCAATTGAATTGGTGAGTGGAATGGAAAGGTTCATATCAAGTATTGCCATAAGAGTTTCTTTATTATCAGTATCAAGTTTGCCTCGTCCAAATTTTCTTATTATTGATGAAGGATTTGGTTCAATGGATTCAGAGAATGCAAATAATTTATATCGTTTATTTGATTATTTACGTTCTCAGTTTGATTTTATTTTAATTATTAGCCATTTAGATTATATCAAAGATTTTGCAGATCAATTAATTGAACTTAAAAATGAAAATGGATTTAGTAAAATAGGGGGACAATAAAATGGACGTAAAAGTTACTGATTTAATACCACATTTTAAAAATTTAATAAAAGAAGGACAAGAAATTGAAGCAATGAGGGATTATCGAAAAATAACTAGATCAGAATTGAAAGAAGCCAGAGAATTTATTTATAATTTAAAAAAAGAAATACGAATAGATGATTTAGAAAAACGAATATCGGAATTAGAAGATAAAGTACAACATGTTGATGGTAAGCATATTTCAACCACCCCGGAACTGCTATAATAAAACAAATATCTTTAAAACATATATTTATATGCGGACAGCTATAATTTGTTTTGGAGATATAAATGCCAATATTAAAAAAAAGTAATACAAAAGTTGAGCTTGATAAGCTTGATGTTTATGTTGAAGATAGAGACCCAAATTCTTTATTTTTTCAAATCTTTGATGTTCCAGAAACTTTTCCTGGTGGTAAAACTGCTTTTAGAATTAATGGTTCACCGTATCTCAGATTAAATTCTGAAATAAAAGTTGAAATTCTTAATGCTGAAAGAGAAGTAATATATTCTGAATATCCACAATATCTTGAAGGAAGTTCTCGCCTTGTTTCAATTTATGTTTATCCAGATGAATTATATGGAGCTGCTACAATAACGATTGTTGGAGAGGCTAGTTATATTCCTGGAACAGCTTTTACTCCTCGTCAAAATGCAACAACTATACCTTCTGATTGGCAAGATGTTTTTAATATAAGATGGCAAAAACAAATTCTTGTTGACCCCGCTTTACGTAATGATTCTAAAATAAGATTTTACAAAGGACCTGTAATTGATGCTCAAGAATTATATACTCCGTATTTATTAAGAACTTATACAACAAGTTCAAATCCTGAATTTGTTAATTATAATACTGGAAAAATATCTGGACGATTGGTTGGTAGTGAATATACTCTTGTTTCATCTCAAAACGGTGTATTTCGTAGAGAAATGGTTGGAGGTCAATTGAGCGTTTCTACTCCAAGTGGATATAATCAAAGTTATTCAACAAAAATAAAAGAAGTAATTAATGAAAATATTGCTATTGCTAAAATACCGTATCAAGATACGTCGAGTATACCTGATTCATATCTTGCTATTCAAGGAAGATACACTGATCAACAAAATGCGTTAAGTGTTCCATCTCCTACTATTTATCAAAATTTTGAGGAAAGTGATTATGTAATAAGATACGAAACTGAGGCAACATATTCTGAAACCGAGGATTATAAATCATTTGCTAAAGTTCATATTAATGATATGGATACATTTTCTGGAGACGTTTATTCAGTTAAACTTTTCATGAAATTTGTTGGAAGCGACAAGGGATATGACCCAATTGGAGATCTTGTTCTTGAAAGCAGTGAATTAATGGTTGATTCTCAATCGGTTAATATTGATGAGCGTTATGGTTATATGTACACTCAAAATACAATTGATACTTATTGGACATCTTCTCGGCTTGGTACTGATGACCCTGCTATTCTTATGCATACGAGCGATAAGATATTAGATGCGATGTATATTTCTGGTAGTGTTGTTGCTCGCGCAAAAGAAAATTATGATGTAATTTTTGCTGGCTCACAGAGTATAGATTTTCATAACAATACAGAATATTTATTTGAAGCTACATTTCACGGCAAACAAACATACAAAAAGATTTTGCCTGATGGACAAACTAAAGAAGCAGTATTACATATTTTTGCTTCTGGTTCAGCATTTAATGATACTCCAAATTTACCAAGAAGGTTTAGTAAACGAGGAAAATTAATTGATTCTTTAGAATTAAAAAATCTTGGTTCTGGTATAACTGAAAAGCGTTTTGGTGAGATGGATTGGGGATTTTATTCAGATAAAACAGGAAATGGACAGATACATTTTGTAGTTGATTCTGGAGATTGGTGGGTTTCTGGTATAGGATTGTCGGCTGCTCAAGAAACCGGATTTTCACCAGGAAGTGCTGTATTTGTTATTCCAATTGGTGACTGGCACAGAAAGCAAAATGTTCAGTTTAAAGCCGAATTTTATAACCAAAAGGGTGATAGGGCAGATATTTTTGCGACTTCGTCTGAAGAATATTTTCATGGTAGTAATACATTTATTCAAGGAGATGATAATGTTTTAAGTGGTTCTGTGTTTATCGGGAATGCTATCGGTCAAGGCATTGAATTTTCAGGCGTTCAATCAGCATTTTTAAGAAATGTTGGTTATGAAGGATATTATAGTGCTAGCGACGGTTCTGCTCCTGGTGGATTTATGATTTGGAGTGGTTCTGTTTTAACTAAAACAAATACTTTAGGTGGTGTTCCAAGATATAAAGGTGTTGGTCTTGAATTACACGGAACTGAAATACCCTTTGATTCTGACAGACGGCACGCTTTAAGATTTAGAACTGATACGGGCAGACTTGAAATTACAGGTTCTATTTATGCTACAGACGGATTCTTTTCTGGTTCTGTTACTGCTAATCAAATTCTCGTACCAGTCGGTGGTATTTCTGCTGACCCACATGCATATTATGACTCAGATTCTGGAAAGTATTATCGAGCAGCTATAACTCAAATTGGTTATGCTCATTTTATGTCTGGTTCAATTGGTGGATGGCAGATACAGCCGAATGGGACGTTAATGGCTCCGGGAAATACATTTATGTTAAGTGGAAGTGGAGTAATATCTGCGTCAGATTTCTATGTCAGTGAAGCTGGGGCTCTTACAGCATCAAACGCATTAATTGAAGGAACGATAACTGCGACTGCTGGTGAAATAGGTGGATGGCAAATAGGTGCGACATTTATATCTGGTAGCAATATAATTATCAGTTCAACTGGAGAATTACAAACATCTGATTATGTATCTGATTTAAAAGGTTGGAGAATATCAAGTGATTTTAATGGTTATGCCGAATTTGAGAATTGTAAAATTCGTGGAACTTTAAGAACTACTGTATTTGAAAAGGAAACCGTGAACGCAGTTGGTGGTCAATTGTGGGTTGCTAATTCAACTGTTATTAGTGCGTCGGGTGTTGGTGTGAGCGAAACCACAATGAGTGTTGAAAATGCTTCTGGTTGGGCAGTAGGTGAAATAGCAATAATTAAAAAGGTAAATAATACTGGATTTACGACTGAATATATTAAAGTAGATAGTTCATCACTTGATACTGATAGTTCAACAAAATATAACGGAAAATTATATGTAACGAGAAGTTTTGGAGGCAATCTTGACTGGTATTTTTCTCAATTGAAAGACCCAACGGTAGAAACACTACTTGGGGATTCTGGTTCTGGTGTAGGGATTGAATATGAACCTGGACAAACAATAGTTTCTACTGGTTTAAGCGGTAGTGGTTATATCAGATTAAATGCTAATCCAAGAGATGGATACACACCTTATATTGATATTATAGAAAGAACTGGTAGTGGAGTCTATGACCTTGAATTAAGAGTAAGATTGGGTGATTTGAGTGGTTTATCTCCCGCACTTCTTTTTGGTGATACATCTCCAGGACACGGTATTTATACTGAAAATGGATATTTTAGTGGTAAAGTTATTGCAACGTCTGGTTCGTTTACTGGAAGAGTTCATGCGGGAAATATGTTGCTTGGAACAGATGTAAACGATGCTAACGATGGAATGTATATCAACGCAAATAATTACTGGTATGATACTGGAAATTTTAAAGTTGGTGATGCTACAAATAATATGGCTTGGTCTGGAACAACATTAAATATTACTGGTTCTGTTAATGCATTATCTGGTAGATTTAGTGGAATTGTTAGAGCTGCTGATATGCTTTTAGGTGAAAATGTAAACGGTGCTAACGATGGAATGTATATCAACGCAAATAATTACTGGTATGATACAGGAGTTTTTAAAGTTGGTGATGCTGCTGAAAATTATATTGAGTTTGATGGAACTGATATAATTTTAGGCGAAGATGTTGCTATAACTTATAATAAAAAGAAATCAGATGTAAAAATTGCGGTAGTTGAGACTGCAAGTTATGCTGGTAATTCTTATTATCAGAATGCTATTCAAATAAGTCAAAGTCACGGTTATACAAATTGGGATTTAATTCCCAATACTAAATATCTTGGTGAATGCACTGGTAGTGGTTACAATGTATTTATTTTTGATAAAGTTTTTGCTTCTATTCAAAAAGGAGTTCTTGCTAAAGATTTATATGATGCTGGTTATGCAGTATTAACATTTGGTGACGACACAATTAACAGTGGTAGTGCTACTGGAATTTATCCAATTACTTCTACAGTTAGTCACACTAATTATTCTTGGGATGGTAGAAAAAATACTGGTTCTCTTGTTCTCAATGGTATGACTAAATTATTAGATGAAAACGACCCACTTGGTATTGGTTGGGATACACATAAAGGAACTATTAACGATACTGGTGCTAACATTACTGGACTTGTATCTGAATCTGTTGTATTAGCACGAATGACATCTGGTTCAAATTATCCTACAATAATATATTTAGAAAACCCTCAAGGTGGGAAATGGGTGCATGACCAGACAGGTTATATTGCATCTTCTACAATTGGAACAGATGCTGTATTAGTTCAAAACATAATGAATTATCTTGGGCAACAGACGAATGAAGAAATAGCATATAGAGCAAGGAATTCATCTAACAGATTACCATATCTCAACTCAACTTATATTGACAGTACAACGGTTCAAAGCCCGATTATTGCTGGTAATGATGGATATTTTTCTGGTCAAGTTGGTATCGGTAATACGATGAAACTGGGAATAGATGTTAATAGCACTAATGATGGAATGTATATCAATGCTACTAATTATTGGTATACTGATGGAGCTCTTAAGGTCGGTGATGCTACAAATAATATGGTCTGGACAGGGACAACATTAGGAATTACTGGAAGCATTGCTACATCCGCTCCTGGAGTATCTACTCAAAAAATAATTATTAGTGGAGTTGATAATACAATAAAATTTATTACTGGTTCCACCACTGTTATCACTATTGACGATAATATTGAAGCAGCTACGGATTTAGCTGGTATAAAATTAGAAAAAGGAGTTATAATTTCTGCGTGGGCGGATGACACGTATGATATAGATGAAAACATTAAAATTGGAGGAAAACTTGGTATTTTACAAGTGGACTCTATTCAAAATGGTTCTTATACTTATGGTTCATTTGATCCTTCTGGTGTGTCTAATGCAGCAGCAATTTCAGCATTCAATGAAGATTATGGGAATACATCTGATGAAACCATAGGAGTTTCAGCTGTTGCTCGAAATGCCGCTGGAGGGAAAACAGGACTTTGTATTGGAATGTATGCATCTGCGACTACTGTTGCTTCCAATCCAATTTGGGCTGGTTATTTTGATTACGGTGATGTAACAATAGCTCGTGGAAACCTTAATATAGGACACACAAGAACTCCAAGTGCCGACTTGGATGTAAATGCTGATGCTGCTATTTCTGGTACTCTAGCTGTATTAGGAGACATAGAATTATTAACTGGTCAAGCAATAGTTGGTATAGGTTCATCTCCAACTGTTAGAATTGGTCATAATGTTGGTATTGCTACAACTCCAGCATCTAATTTACATATTTATAATGCTGGAGATCCAACAATTCAATTGGATACGGGAGGAACTGACTGGTTTTTCGCTATAGATGATGACCAAGACGACAGACTTTCAATTCATGATGGAACAATAACCTCACCTGCTATTAGTTGTTTAACAGATCAAAATGTAGGTATTGGAACTACCGCAGCAGTTCAAAGACTTTCTGTAAATGGTAATGTCGGGATTAAACAGAATTCCGACGCATATGGTGGAGGATTGCGACTTATAAATGCTGGTGGAAATTTCTGGAGTATTTGGGGAGCAGCTGATAATCATTTATATTTGAAATATAATGGAGGTGCTAATGGTGGATGGATCTCATCAGCGGTAGATACTGGTCAAATTACTTTTACTGGAGTTCATGTTAGTATTACAGAAAAAGAATATAAAGAAGATGATATTGGAAAGGTTGTAGTATTTACCGGAAAATATAAAAACTTGGACGGAACAGAAAAACCAAAAATAAGTGAGTCTCTACCAATTGCGAAACTTGCAAATAAACCATATGATATTTCTGTATATGGAGTTATATCTGGAATAGAAGATTCGTTATCTGATACAAGAGAATTTCATGGAGGCGGTTCATTTGTAACAACAATGGAAAAAACTGATAATCGCTGCAGAATAAATGCGGTTGGCGAAGGTGCAGTTTGGGTAACAAATTATTACGAAGATAGAATTGGTAGAAAAACTAAACTTAATTTTATCGAAAAAGGATGCGGTCTAACAACGAGTCCAATTGAGGGGTTGGCAATGGCTCAAGATGACGATTTATTCCATATGTATACTTTGGGAAAAATTACTCAAAACTGTGAATTTTCTTTGACAGCAAGTAAATATGATTGCGAAGAATTTGAATTTTCTGGTTCTATGTATCGGAAAGCATTTTGTGGAGTCTTTTATTACTCCGGTTAACGAATCGCGCCACGAAAAAACTGTAGACTAGTCAAACAAAAGAATATTAAAAAAAGTAAAATAATACTTGACTTTTACATTTTATTGTTGTATATTATCGGTAACAAAAACAAAGGAGTAAGAAATGAAGATTTTTAGTTTATTAGTTATTTTGATGTTTGTTATTTTTTCTTGTAATAACAATTCAGTAAGTCCTGAACCAAATTCTGTTGTTGTAGTAGAAGATAATATTGAGGAATCTGCTGTGTCCGTAAATCCATCAACACCAGATGCCAGCAATCCTAACGGTGTGGAATATTTGATATGGGTAGATTATAATGATGATGGTGAATGGGATTATAATAATGCAGTATTTCCTGGTTATGATGTTGCTCTTAATTTACAGGAATCAGAAAGTAAATATATAAACGCTAAAATTGTTGATGTAGATAATCAATCGATAGTAATTGTAAAGTTAAGAATAAGAGTTTATTAAAATCGCCGTAACTCAGAACGACGAGGAGAGAGTGGAATAAGCTGAAGCTCTCTCCTTTTTTTTATTCTTCGTATATATTTATATTAAAGTATAATAATGCGGAGGATATAATGATTTATAAAATAATATTAATAATTTTGTTTTTAGTTTCTATACCATTTTCACAGGATTCGTTATCTATTGATTCATATCAAACAACTAAATGGCGATTAATTTGGTATAGAAATGTTCCAAGTGATAGTGTTGTCCATTATACTATTTATAGAAATTCAATGGGACAAGAAATTACTGACGAAGATTCTATTGCAATAGTTTTTGACCCTGATACTGTATATATTGATTCCAATATAGTTGTTGGTGTTCTTTATAGTTATAAATTAAAAGCAATAAATATATATGGCTCTAGTGAATTTTCTGAACCTGCCGTAGGAGCTATACCAGAAGTTACTTTACCAGATTCTTTTATTTTTGATAGAGATACAATAATAGTTCTTGATGATTATGGTAATGATTTAGATTCTCCAGTCGACTCACTTAATTGGACTTCCGAAGGAGGCGAAAAGATAACAGTGAACATAACTCCAGAAAGAATAGTACAAGTTGGTATTGATAGTTCAGCAGTAGAAATATTTATTTTTACAATAATGGATGCAGATAGTTTTTATAGTTCAAAACAAGTAACAATTACAGCGGAAGGTGAAATAATACCATCACCTCCCATAATATATATTATAACAAAATAAAATTTAATTTTTATTAATTTATCTTATGAAAATAGTTATTCTAACAACTGACACATTAAATAATCCTGATGGAATTTCTACATTTATAAATCATCTGTCTGCAGTATTTAAAGGTGTTACTATAGTTTCGTCACCATTTATTGATGAACATAAAAAAACAATTGAATCCGCAGATGTAATTTTCTTTGTATATATCTATACCAAAAAACAAGATCAATGGTTTCTTGAATATCTTTTAAAAAGTGGTAAAAGAATTATAACTATCCTACAAACATTGCTATGGAAAGAGAAAGAATATATAGAAGAATGTGTAAAATATTATTTCCCAGAATATGAAATTGCTGAAAATGACATTGATAATTCTATAGTATATTATAAAAGGTTATTTAATATATCGGGAAAAATAGTTTTGATTTCACATAAGGAACAAGAACATTTTATAGAAAAATATGAGTATCCAGATAAAATAAAAATTATATATAATTTAATTGATGAGCGACAAGTAGATTATAATAACATTAAAAAGAATTATAATTTAGGATATTTAGGAAGATTATCATATAGAAAAGGTATATTAACGTTATTATCTGTAATGGAATATTTATCAGATTATAATTTAAGAATTCATGGTGATATAAATAGAGTAACTGAAAAAGATTTAATTGGTGCTTTCTTTGCTCGGTTTTTGAGTGAAAAAAATATATTTTATAGAGGTGTTATTGAAAGAAACGACAAAGAAGCATTCAGTAATTATTATAAAGAAATATCATTATCTTTATTACCGTCATTATATGAACCATTTGGTTATGCTCACGTAGAATCTATGTTAAATGGTGTATTCCCAATTATAGGAAAAAATACAGGTACTGTAGATGTTTTCGGTGAGGATTATCCATTTATTTGTGGGGATGATGTATTTGAATTAAAAGGTTTAATTGAAAAGTACATGAGTTTTAGTATTTCTGATTTAAATGATTTGGCAAAAATAATAGATAAGAAATTTGATAAATTTAGATACGAGGAATTTTCAAGAAAATATCAAGAATTAATTTAACGTATTATATTTATAGTTGAATAGTAATATATTTTGGAGAAATATAATGCGGATTATTAAAGACAAATTTACAAGTAAAAATTTTAGTTCTAGAAAAGGAACAAAAATCGATATGTTGGTTATCCATCATACTGGAGGTGAGTATTCTTCTGATGTAAATTGGATGTGTTCTAAAGAGAGCAAGGTATCTGCTCATTATTATATTCGTAAAAATGGAAAAATATATAATTTGGTTCCTGATAAAGAAAAGGCTTGGCATGCCGGCGACAGTTTTTTTGATTTAAATGGTGATGGAAAAATTATTCGAGACGAAAAATGGTTTAATGCTAGAAGTATAGGAATTGAAATAGAATCTCTTGGAGAAGAATATCCTGATGACCAATTACAGGCTAATTTTGATCTTTCTTTAGATTTAATTAAAAAATATAATATACCAATAGAACAAGTTTTGGGTCATAAAGAAATAAGTCCTGGGAGAAAAGTTGATCCTGGTAATTTTAATATGGATGCATTTAGAATATTGTTGCATGGAAAATTGCATGAAGTTGATGTTAGGAATATAAAAAGAATTCCTATTAAAATTGATGGTAAAGAATTACAAAAAACTGTGTAGAATAAAATGATTAAATTAAAAGATTTGTTAAATGTAATACTAGAAGATATTTCTGATGAATTAGTAAAACTTGCACGCACTGGTAGTGGATTGATTTCTCCTAAAGGAGAACCACATTCAGTACCAGAACTTGGGCATATAGATTTTTTAGTTAAACAGCCGAAATATAAAGATTTTGCTATTCGGCTCAAACAGGCGGGAACTCATTCAGATGCTTGGGCAACATTATATCGTTTAATATTGAATGATGCTCTTGAAAATGGGTGGATACGAATAATATCTCGTGGAAATGAAATAAATGTTCATGGTAGAAGAGATTTAATCAAGAAACGAAGAAAACTCATTAATGATATTATACTTTTTATTGAATCCGTTAAGAAAAAACAAATGAATGTAAGGTGGGATTTTGTGAAATGATTAAATTAAAAGAATTATTAAACGAAGAATTATTTGGTACTTTATATGGAGTTGAAGTTTATAAGAATCCCAAATCTATAAAGAGAATGTCAGCTGAATTGAGAGCTGTGAGTTTACCAACTGGAGATTTATTTGTTATTGACGATGCTGATAAAATAATTCATTTACGACTTCATGGGTGGTTAAGAACACAAGGTATTAAACTTCCACTTATGTCATCTTATAGTGATATTGATGTTGCTATTAATAAAGGATATATAAATTGGCAACGAAAAGAAAAGACAAATGATTTTTATGTAAGTGAATCTACCGAACCCATTTCTATTAGAACAAATAAAAAAATTATTGAAAAATATGTTAAAAAAATAAAACAAAAGAATCCAAAATATAATTTTTTTCTTGAAGGAATATGGGGTAAGTAAAAATGATTAAATTAAATAAATTATTATTGGAAATAAAAAAAGAAGAAATTACATCATTAATGAAAAAACATTTTAATGATTGTTCTAAAAAGTATTTTAAAAATGAAGCAGGAAAATATAATTATCCAAAGTTTATTGTAAAACCAAGTTTAAAACATATAGGAGCATATTCTCCACAGCCTAATAGATTTATATTGAATCTTGATTTTGCGCAAGAAAACGAAACGTTAAAATCAACGATGTATCACGAAACAATACATTATTATCAGACAAAGGGTGGAAAGCAATTTAGTAAAATGATGTTTAAGATACATGGTTATCATGATGATTATTTTAAACAAAAGATGAATCAAATAAATGCTGGTGAAGGTAAACTTGTTGATATTGTGGGAACATTTAAATCAATAAAGTCTGGCGAGGCTGCTAAACCATTTTGGGTTTATGTATTAAAACGGGGAAAAGAATATAGTATGACGTGGTCGCCGACGAAGAATGAAAAATATATTCAGCGGTGGAAGCGTATACTTGATTATCACAAATATGATGAAGGATTTGTTTTTCAAACAGGTACGATAATATTTAAGGAAAATCCAAGAGCCTCAAATGGTGGTCGTAGTGTAAAGATGGGGTCAATTGAACCAGGCGATAAATATTATGATGAAATGAATAAGGAAATTAGAGCGGCTAGAAAGGAAAAAATATGATTAAACTAAAAAAATTAATACCAGAATTTAAAGAAGATTTAATGAAACAATGTATTGT
>Ga0307375_10002794_pt1 | contig 17592 bp, 18 predicted proteins | sample TR1MG_FD_202531 | JGI IMG/M metagenome (GOLD analysis project Ga0307375, IMG submission 202531) | Soil microbial communities from Risofladan, Vaasa, Finland - TR-1 | ecosystem: Environmental > Terrestrial > Soil > Coastal area > Acid sulfate soil | place: Finland: Risofladan, Vaasa | collected... | reverse complement strand
CTGTTTTCGAGCGTGGCGAGCAACTCGCCAGCTTTGACACGCGCGCCGCGCTGGACGTAAAAGCGCTTGACCGGCGCGGTGATGCGCGCCTCAATGGCGGCCTGAGCGCGCGGAGCAAGGATGGCATCCGCCACAATGTGCCGGGAGATGGGACCCTGCTGAAGGTGTTGGGCCTGCACGGTGACTTGCGGCACGGGAGCGGCTTCTTTCTGGCAGCCAGGCAAGAGCAGCAGCGGCACGGCGGCGACAAGCATCCAGCACAGGCGGAAGGACGGGAAGCGAAGTCGTAAGGATGGATGCACACGGGGTTCGGTGGTTCCTGTTGTTTGGGTCATGATGGGCTCACTGGGCTCCGGTGAGAGTTTGCAGATCAGCCAGGGCGGACGCATAGCGCACGCGGCCATCTTCGCGCGCATTTTCCGCGGATACGTAGACGTTCTGCGCATCGACCACTTCGATTACCAGCGCCTCGCCATCCTTGTAGCGCAGCTCACTCAGGCGCAGGCTCTCCGCCGCGTCCGCTACGCTCGTGTCCAGCGACTCCAGTTCTCTTTGCGCCGTTTGCGCCGCGGCGTAGTAAGCCTGCAGATTGGCAATCAACTGCCGCTGTGTCGCGGTCAAAGTCACACGCGCCGCATCCCGGCGAATTTCGCTCTGCTTCACCTTGTGCTCGGTCGAAAGCCAGTCCCACACAGGGAGATTCACGGTGAGACTGGTCGAGTAGCCCAGGTTACGCGCCCTCGAACCGCTGGAGGTCATGGGACCATTCACGGCGAATTCATTGGCGTCAATGCCGTAGGTTACGTTGAGCCCCAGCGTGGGAAAAAGCGCCGCGCGCGCGCCGAGCACATCGGCGTTGCTCACTTTCAGATTTGCGAGGGCGCTCTTCAACTGGGGATTGTTCCTGGCCGCGGCCGTTTCCACGTCCGCGAACGGTGCCAGCGGGGGCACTGCCTGCGGTGTCTTCAGCGTGTAGGGCGTCCGCGGATCAGCAAATAGCAGCACGCCCAGGTCGAGCCGCGCGGTTTGTGCGGCCAGCACCGCATCCTGCAGCAAACGCCATTGCTGCTGCTGGGTCAGTCGGGCCTTGATTACGTCGGCGTGGGCCGCTTCGCCCACCTTCTCGCGATCCATGGTCACTGCGGTAAAGTTCGCCGCATACTGGCTGGCGCGCTGTGCGATCGCCACTTTATGTTCCGCAGCCAGCGAACCGTAAAACATGGTCGTCACTGTGACGACCATCCCCCGGCGTGCGATCTCCAGTTGCGCCCGCGCCATGGCCGCCGCGGCGTCTGCCCGGCGCACGGCCGCCGGCCCTGCCAGGCTGAGCGTTTCGTCCACCATGCCCTGGGCAATGTACTCCCGGGGTCTCGAGTCGTTGGCGACGAATCTGGGATTCGGCGACGAAACACCTTCCCCGCCCTCGGCGTAAATTCCATTGGGTTGGGTGTAGAGGCCCTGGCTGTAAAAGCGTGCGCTGGGCAGCATGCCCGCTCGGGCAATGGAGGGGTCGAGTGCGGCGGAGGCGCTGTTCGCCTTGGCTGCGGCAAAGGTGGGCTCGTTGGCCTCCGCGCGGTGGATAGCCTCCTGAAGCGTGATGGCCTGGGGCGCTGCTGATGCGGAGGCTGCGGGCGGCACAGAAGGATTGGCCGCCTGGGCAAAGCATGGGGAAGCGCAGGCGCAGCAGACTGCCGCCGCCAGAACCATACGGAAGGCCGCGCTGGAGCGGGTGCAAAGCAAGCGTGGTGGTCTTGCCGGTCGGGTTCGAGGCCACTTCATCTCATCCAGCATACGTTTCAAACCTTAAATTGACCTGAGAATGCTCGAAAATCCCGGGCGGCCCTTTGGCGGAGATGGGCGGGACGGCCACGGTGAAGGCGACCGAACTTGGGGAGCCGGAATGTAGGATGCAGGATCTGCGCGAGAAGTAGGGCTTGCTCCTTCGATTCGAGCGGGCGTCTGCTGAGCCGGACAGGCCCTGAGTAGGGTGGGTATAGCTTGCGGACGAGCGGTTGGAGGCGGAAGAGAAAGGTGAGTTAGGACAGGCACCGGATTTGATGCGCCGGAAAATCGAGTTCGCCCGGACCGGGAGTTTCTGCGATACTTATGAGTCATGCCGATCGCCGACCTGCAAGAAGCTGCCCAAAAGATAGCTGGATTCCTCGCCTCCCTGAACCGACTGGGGGGCATGCGCCTCAAATACCGTATTACCGCCGGCGACGGCGCGCGCGACCCGGAAGGGCTGGAATCTCGCGTGCTGTATGTGGAGCTGGGCGGACCGGATGTGCCGCTGCTTACGCAGCACAACGGGGAACTGCTGCGCGCCCTGGAGACCCTGGCGGCGCAGATGCTCCGCCTGGACCAGCGCGAGCAGGACCTCATCAGCTTTGACGCGGGGAACTTCAAGGCTCTGCGCGCGCAGGAGCTACGCATGGCCGCCGAGACGGCAGCGGAGAAGGTCATCAAGTCGGGAATTCCGTACGCGTTTCCGCCGATGAACAGCCGCGAGCGCCGGCTGCTGCACCTGGCCTTCCGCAGCCTGGAAGGCGTGGAGACGGCCAGCTCCGGCGAGGGGCAGGACCGCTTTCTTGCCGTGTTTCCGGCGGGCAAGACGGACCTTCCGGTGGCTCCGCCGGTGAAGCCGCGGGCATTCGGACGCAGGTAAACCGCACGGCGGTTTGTGCTGGCCTGCGGCTGTGCCACAATACCGGGAATGAGAATCGCAAATTTTCTACTGCTGGCGGCGCTGGCGGCGCCGTTGTGTTTTGCGCAAAAGCGGCTTGTGCTGATTGACCAGGATGGGTCGGGGCCGGGCGGCTCCAACCAGATGGCCATGCTGGCGCTGCTGCAGGCGCCGAATGTACAGGTGCTGGGCATCACGATGGTGACCGGCAACGCCTGGCGCGACGAAGAAACCCTGCACACGCTGCGCATGTTGGAACTGACCGGGCACACTGATGTGCCGGTGGCCAGGGGCGCGGTGTTTCCGCTGATTCGGACCGAGCGGGAGACGCAGCTTGCTGCCGCCATTGACGGTAAGGTGACGTGGCTGGGCGCGTGGGGCGAGGGGCCAACCACACTGTCGGAGACGGCGAAAGGCGTGACGCCGATTACGCCTGCCGATTTGCAGTCGCACGGGCCGTATGTGATTCCGCCCATGCCGGAGGGCATGCCGACGATCCAGCCGATCAAGGAAGACGCGGTGCATTTTCTCATTCGCGAGGTGCATGCGCATCCGCACCAGGTGACGATTTATGCCGCCGGGCCGCTGACGAATATTGCGCTGGCAGTGCGAATTGACCCGGAGTTTGCCGCGCTGACCAGGGGCATTGTGATCATGGGTGGCAGTCTGAATCCGCAGACCGACGACCCGGAGTTTGCCACCAGCCCGCGGCATGAATTCAATTTCTGGTTTGATCCCGAGGCCGCGCACATTGTGCTGCGGGCCGACTGGCCGCGCATGGATGTGACGACGGTGGATGTGTCGATCAAGGCGCCGTTCACGCAGAAGATGCTGGACGCGATTGCGAAGGCAAAGACGCCGGTGGCGCGCTATATTGCGGCGTGGAGCCAGGACCGGTATTACATGTGGGATGAGCTGGCCGCGTGCGCCTGGCTGGACCCGACGCTGATTACGAAGGAAGAGCAGCTCTATATGGACGTGGACCTGAGCCACGGGCCCAACTACGGCGACACGCTGACCTGGACCGAGAAGCTGAAGCCCGCGACGGGCGTGCGGCTGGTGCATGCGCAGGTGGACGTGGATTTGCCGCGGTTCCAGAAGATGTTTGTGGAGTTGATGACGAGAGCGAGCGCACAATAGCCGTGCCAGATGGGCAGCGGAGGCGGCCGATGGAGAACGAATCGATCCTGGGTGCGAGCGGGTTGGTGGCTTTTGTGCCGACCACGAAGCCGGAGCAGGCCAAGAACTTCTACGAAGAGACGCTGGGGTTGCGGCTTGTGTCGGATGAGCGGCCATTCGCGCTGGTCTTTGACGCAAATGGCACGATGCTGCGCGTGACGGTGGTGAAGGAGCACGAGGCGGCGCCGTTCACGGTGCTGGGTTGGCAGGTGGAGGCGATTGAGCCGGTGGTGGAGCGGCTGGCGCAGGCCGGCGTGAATTGCATTCGCTATCCGGGCATGAATGACGGCGATCCGTACGGAATCTGGAACTCGCCGAGCGGCGCGCGGGTGGCGTGGTTTCACGATCCCGACGGGAACGTGCTGGGCGTGACGGAGTTTCCGAGCTGAGCGAGTTTACGGAATCGGAAGATTGGGCACGAAACAGAAAGGCCACCCGGGAGGGTGGCCTTTGCGTTCAGAAGCATTGGGTGAATCAGCCGTTCAGCACATCCTGCAGCTTGTTCAGGGTGCGGTGCAGGTCCTTGTCGGCGCGGCGCTGCTCGTCGATTTTTGCGATGGAGTGCATCACGGTGGTGTGGTGCTTGTTGCCGAACTGGCGGCCGATCTCCGGCAGGCTTGCCTCGGTCATCTGCTTGGCCAGGTACATGGCGATCTGGCGGGGCACCACGACGTTGCGCGAGTTGTTTTTCTGCTTCAGGTCGCTGACCTTCATGCCGAACTGCTCGGCGACGGCGCGCTGGATGGACTCGATTGTGATTTTGCGGACCTGCATGTCAATGAACTGCTTGAGGCACTGCTGCGTGGCCACCAGCGTAATCTCCATGCGGTTGAGCTGGCACCAGGCGATGAGTCGGACGAGCGCGCCTTCGAGCTCGCGCACGTTGGTGCGCACATTGGACGCAATGAAGAGCGCGACGTCGGTGGGCAGAACCACCTGTTCGCTCTCGGCCTTTTTCTGCAGGATGGCGACCTTGGTTTCGAGGTCGGGCGGCTGAATGTCTGCAATGAGGCCCCACTCAAAGCGCGAGCGGAGACGGTCTTCGATCTCGGCCAGCTCCTTGGGCGGACGGTCTGAGGCGATGACGATCTGGCGCATGCTTTCATGCAGCGCGTTGAAGGTGTGGAAGAACTCCTCCTGAGTACGCTCCTTTTGCGCGATGAACTGGATGTCGTCAATGAGCAGCACGTCGACGGAGCGGAAGCGGTCGCGGAAGCTGGTCATGCGGTCGTTGCGCAGGGAGGTGATCATCTCGTTGGTGAACTTTTCCGCCGAGACGTAGCAGATGTTGGACGAAGCCTGGCGGCGCTTCACTTCATGGCCAATGGCATGCATCAGGTGGGTCTTGCCCATGCCGACGCCGCCGTAAAGGAAGAGCGGATTGTAGGCGCGGGAGGGGCGCTCAGCCACGGCCAGCGAAGCGGCGCGGGCAAACTGGTTGCCGTTGCCGATGACGAAATTGTCAAAAGTGTAGCGCGAGTTGAGCTGCGCGGCGGTGGACCAGTCAAAGCGGCCCTGCTCGGGGGCGGAGCGATGGTTCTGTGCCGACGGTGGCGCGGTGGGCGCATGCGCGGGCAGCGGGCCAAAGCCCCCGTCCCTGCGCTGGGGCGGAATCGAGGGGTCCTCACTGGCGGTGACGAAGACGACATCGTCGAATTCGAGCGCCTGCAGATCAATGGCCTCCTGGATCAAGTCGCAGTACTTATCGCCGATGTGCTGAAACTCCGGCGAGGGGACGCGAACGTAAATGGTGCGGCCTGCGGCATGACTGAAGCGGGTGGGCTTGAGCCATGTTTCGTAAGACTGGCGAATGACCTTTTTTTCTAAGGCTGCGAGAATCTGGAGCCAGGGATTAAGAGCCGAAGCCGGAGAGATTGCGAATGCCATCGAGCGAGTCCTTGCCTGCGTCGCCTGTTTGCTGCCGGGGAGTTTCTGCCAACGGGTTTTCGCAAACAGTTCCTCGCACGATGACGCGTGGTGCGCATCGCCGAAGTGTTGCCTTCAACCTGCCTGATCGCCGTTGGTCTGCCCCGGATTGTTGCCTCGGAGCACGGGATGAAACTCGTTCCGTGGGACGCTTGGAAACTTTCTTGAACGGGACCGATGGTAGCACATTTGGAGAGTGATGCAATCCCCCTTTCACAGAACTTTGGACAAAGTGAGTTGGGTTGCACCATCGATGGTGAAAGCTGCCGAAAAAGGAAAAAATGGATTGACTGCCGGTGGGGCGAGCGGTGCAAATTGGTAGCGGGCGACGCGATGGATGCTCATCGCGAGCCCGAGCCGAGTACGAGCGTGGGCGAAGCGGAAGTGTGCCTGCAGACACGCGGGACTGGATTCTTGTCGCAACCTGCGTTACACTTAAAACTTGCCGTCATGGCTGAGATTGTAACAAGGAAACAGGAGCTTAATTTCCATGCCCAAGCGCACATTCCAACCCAACCGCCGCAGCCGAGTGAAGACCCATGGTTTTCGCGCGCGCATGAAGACCAAGAGTGGCGCCGCCATCCTGAGCCGCCGCCGGGCCATCGGCCGCAAGCGCATTGCCGTCAGCGCCGGGTTCCGCGACTAGTCTTCCCTTCCGTCCACATCCGGCCGGAAGGGATGGCTGTTTTGCCGTTCCGGCTCTCTCGCCCTCCGGCTTTGCCATGAGTACCCCCCACCCAACAGATTCGGGACAGGCTGAATCGTACAAGTCAGGGCCGCTTCCGGCTGTCCGGTCGCGGTCTTTTACGGCTTTTCGCCTGTGCAAGCACGCTGACTATCAACTGGCGTACTCCGCCGCCCGCAAACACCAGTCGGCCACGATGAGCTGGTTCCTGGCGCTGCGGAGCGAGCAGGCCGCAGGGCCCCGCGTGGGGCTTACGGCGGGCAAGGTGATGGGCAAAGCGCACGATCGAAACCGCATCAAGCGCCGCATGCGCGAGGTGCTGCGCCGCAACGTGGACCTGCTGCCGCAGGGCTGCGATCTGATTTTGCACCCGAGGCGCGGCGTGATCACCATGGATTTCAGGAAGCTCGAGGCCGAAGTGGTGCGTATTCTGGGACAGGCCCGAACGGAAGCGGAGCGAGTCTCCGCCGCGGGCAAGGGCCCAACGTGCAAGGGCGAACCGGCATGACACGAATTCTTCTTGCAATGCTCGAGTTTTACAAGCGCTGGTTGTCGCCGGCGCTGCACGCGATCAGCCCGGGCGGGTGCAAATTCTTGCCCACGTGCTCGGAGTACGCTGCCGAGGCAATTGCAATTCATGGTCCGCTGAAAGGGATTTGGTTGGCATTGCGGCGGCTGCTGCGCTGCCATCCGTTTGGCCGCGGAGGGCTGGATCCGGTGCCGCCGGCAGGCTCGGGAAGACCTTTTGCCCACAAACCGTTACCATAAGGAGAGCGGCGCCCGATGGCGCGCCCCTTCTTCCAACGACAGGACGTTTCCTTTGCCCGAAATTCGCAATCCAAATCTTGACCATCAGGGTTCCGGCGGTGGTGGTGGCGGCGACATGCGCAGCCTGCTCACCTTCACTTTCCTGGCTCTGGCGCTTTTTCTTTCCTTCCAGTACTTCAAGCCGAAGGACAACACGCCGGCGCCGGTGCAGCCGCACCAGCAGCAGGCTGCCCAACCGGCGGCCCCGACCTCCGGCGCAGGTCCGGCTGCGGCAGGCCCGGCTGCGGCGGGCGCAGCTACGACGAGCCAGACGGCGGCGGTTCCCGCAGGGAAAAGATCCGGCCGTCGGGCTGCGGCAGAGGGAAAACCGGCACAGCCCGCGACTCCCACGCTGGAGGCCAAGGCTGAAACGGAAACCACGGTGGAGAACGAGCTATACAAGATCGTTTTCACCAACCGCGGCGGGCAGGTGAAGCACTGGATCCTGAAAAAGTACAAGGACACGTCTGGCAAGCCGCTGGACATGGTGCAGCCGCAGTTGGCCGAAAAGTTCGGGCTGCCGCTTTCGCTCTTTACCTATGAGCCGGCGCTGACCAGCCAGCTGAACAGCGCGCTCTACGAGGCTTCTGCCACGGGAACGCTGCTGGCCCCGGGCAAGCTGACGTTTCACTATGAGCAGAACGGCCTGGACGTAGTGAAGACCTTCGGCTTCAACTCCAGCTACGTGATCGACGTGGAAACGAAGGTACTCCGCAACGGGGTTCCGGTGCGGGCGCTGGTGTGCTGGCCGGCGGGACTGGGCGACATGGAGGAGTTCCTGCCAGCCTCCGCCACGCGCAACCAGATGCCGACGCCTTCAGAGATTGTGTGGTCGCTGAGCGGCAAGCAGACGACGATTGCTTCCAAAAAGGTGAGCGGCGACTCCACCTTCGATGCGCCGTATGACTTCGCGGCGGTATCCGACCTCTACTTTGCCGCGGCGTTTCTGCCCGATGCGCCGGCGCGCACCACGGTGGTGACGCTGCACCACGCGGTGGATATTCCGAGCGACCTCTCGAACCCGAGCAGCACCAAGAAGCCGGATTCGGTGCTGGGTCTGGCGATTGGCGACACCAGCGGCGACACGCGACTGCGCCTGTTTACCGGGCCCAAGGCGACCAACGTGCTGGCCTCAGTGCATGCGATGGGCGACAACGGCAAGCCGGACGGACCTTCGCTGGAGTCGCTGATCCAGTACGGCTGGTGGACCGTACTCGCCAAGCCGCTTTATATTGCGTTGCGCTGGCTGAAGAATGTGCTGGGCGCCGGCCCGTACAGCTGGGGCTGGTCCATCATCATCATCACATTCATTTTCAACATGGTGCTGCTGCCCACGCGCTTCATGATGATGAAGTCATCCTTGAAGATGATGCGCATCCAGCCAAAGGTGGAGGGGATCAAGAAGCGCTACGCAAGCCTGAAGCTGAACGATCCCAAGCGCACCGAGATGAACGCCGAGATGATGGCGCTCTATAAGGAAGAGGGCGTGAACATGTACGGCAGCTGCCTGCCCATGCTGCTGCAGATGCCGCTGTTCTTCGCCTATTATCGCGTGCTGCTGAATGCGGTGGAACTTCGCCAGGCACACTGGTTCTGGCTGCCGGATCTTTCCGCGCCGGACCCGACGCACATTCTGCCCGCGCTGATTATTGTCACCATGTTCCTGACGCAGTACATTACGCCCTCGCCGGGCATGGACCCGACGCAGCGGCGCATGATGGCCATTGTGATGCCAATCTTCATGGGCTTCATCCTGTGGCATTACGCCTCCGGTCTGGCGCTCTACTGGATTACCGGCAACCTCATTATGCTGGCCATCCAGGTATATATCAACAGCTCCAGCCTGGGCCGCGAGATGCACGAGCTGGCCGCGCGACGAGCCCAAAAGAAGAGTCCCGGCAAGGGTGGCACTGGCACCGCGCGCGCATAATTCCGCGCCTACTGCAGGTTGCAATCCCAAGGGGCGTCCGAAGGGGCGCCTCTTTTCTTTTGCCTGAGGTTTTGGCCTCAGACCAGCGCGGCCTTCAGCGCTTCGTCCAGCCGAGGATGCGTGAACTGGAATCCCGCGGCCTCCAGCTTTGCCGGAATCGCCCGGGCGCTGGCCAGCAGGGCTTCATCGGCCATTTGCCCAAAGGCAAGGCGAAGGGCGAAGGCGGGCGCGGGCAGCAGGGCTGGCCGATACAAGGCAGCCGCAAGCGCGCGGGTGAAGTCGGCGTTGCGAACGGGATGAGGCGCGGCGACGTTGACGGGGCCGGCGAGCGAGGGGGTCTCCACGGCGAAGAGCGCGGCGCGGACAACGTCGGTCTGGCTGACCCAGCTCATCCACTGGCGGCCGCTGCCGAGCCGCCCGCCCAAGCCAAGGCGAAAGATGGGCAGCATCTGGGCCAGGGCTCCGCCGCCGGGCCCCAGCACTACGCCAAAGCGCAATTGCACCACGCGGATGCCGGCCTGGACCGCAGGCAGGGCCGCCGCCTCCCATTTATTGCAAAGGTCGGCCAGAAAGCCGGTCCCGGAATCGGAGGATTCGTCGAGGATCTCCTCGCCGCGGTCTCCGTAGAAGCCGATGGCCGAGGCAACTACCAGCACCTGCGGCGGCTGGCGAAGCCCGGCCAGCAGGGTGGCGAGGGCTTGGGTTGTGCCCACTCGGCTGGTTGCCATGGCGCGGCGATAGGCGGGCGTCCAGCGGTGCCCGGCAACGCTGGCGCCAGAGAGATGAATGGCGGCGAGGCTGGCCTCCAGCGGTCGAGTGTCCTCAATTGGCGGGCTTGCGGCGAGATTCCAGGCCAGCTGGCCTGGCGTGGAAGAGCCGCGAACCAGTTGCAGGACAGGCACTTTCCGCGCCAGAAGAGACCGGCGGATGGCGGTGCCCAGCATTCCAGATGCGCCGCTGAGGAGGACGCGCGAGGGATTCGGAGGGGCTTGCATATTCACAGGATGGATGTACCGCTCCCTTGGATGAACGCGATGCGGATTGCTCTATGGGTTTGACTTTAGTAGCATGAGAACGGATTTTGATTGGGCAACAATCGACGGGCGTCCGCCCGGGGAGGGGCAGATGGCGGATCTGGTTGGAGTGCACAACGAAGAGACGCAGAAGTCGCAGGTGGACACGGAGACGACGGAGCGATTCATCGCCGAGAAGCATATTGGCGAGCGCATCAAGCGGTTGCGGCTGAAAAAGTCCATGGGCCTGGTGGAACTGGGCCGGCACACGGGTCTTTCGGCCAGCTTTCTGTCGCAGTTGGAGACCGGGCGGGTGGTTCCGACGCTGCGGAATCTGGCGCGGATTGCGATGGTCTTTTCCAAAGATCTCTCGTACTTTTTTGAGACCGAGCCGCAGGCCATGTTCCGGGTGCACCGCAAGAAGGAGCGGGTGCGGCTGCCGCAGACCGGTGTGGAGGAGCCCACATACTTTTTCGAGAGCCTGGGCTACATGGTTCCGGACCGGCACATGGATCCGTATTTTGCGGAGTTCATTCCACTGGAAAAGGCCAACGTACCGCGGGCGCACATGCATCCCGGGTACGAGTTCCTCTATGTGCTGGAAGGAGAACTGGACCTGCACCACGGCGACCACCACTGCACGCTGGGTCCGGGCGATGCGGTGTACTTTGACGCGAGCACGCCGCACTCCTATGTGTGCGCGGGCAAGCGACCGGCGGATGCGCTGATTGTGACCATGCATCAGGCGCCGCCCGCCCAGCCGATGACGCTGCTGCGTCCGGCGGGAACGGCCGTCGCACAAAAGTCAGTTCCGCCGCGCAGCGGCACGGCGCACGGGGCATGACCGGCCCAGGAAAGGCTGCCATGCCGAACGATTCGGATTGGCCAGAAGCGTTGGACGCGCTGGTGGCCGCGCCGGGAAACCATCTGCTGCTGATGGAAAACGAGCGCGTGCGCGTGCTGGATACGCGCATCGCACCCGGCGAGCGGACGCCGCTGCACACACACTGCTGGCCCAGCGCGAATTACCTGGTGAGCTGGAGCGACTTTGTGCGGCGCAATGGGGACGGAAAAACGCTCGTGGACAGCCGCCAGACGGGCCGAATTGCGGCCGGGAGCGCGGTGTGGTCTGCGCCGCTGCCGCCGCACACGCTGGAGAATGTGGGAACGACGGAGTTGCGTGTGATCAGCGTGGAGATAAAGACGGGCGAGTGAGCGCGCGGCCGCTACTCCCCGATGCCAGCGAAGAAATCGGCCACTTCCCGCCAGTTGTTGACGCGAACAAATCCTGTGGCGGTAAGGTTGTGCGGGGCGGTATAGAGCAGGCCCTGCCCTTCAAAGCGCTGCAGGTTGCGAGGCAGGTCGTCGATGAGGTAGTCGGCGCGAAGAATGCTCTTGTTGCCGCAGAAGACGTAGTGCGTGGGCGGGATGAAGGCGAAGTGGCGCTGCAGCCAGCGGTACTTTGGGCCGAGCGAGTTGGGCACGGTCATGGCTTGCGTTGCGATGAAGATTTCAAAGCGCGCGGCGAGGTCTTTGAGCACCTGCTGCGCGTCGGGCATAAGCTCCAGATCCTCAAAGAAGTCTTCGGCGTCTAAAAAAGCGCGAAGCTGGCCCTGTCGATCGACGGGCGCCACCTCCCACAGGCCTTTGCCGGCCAGATCGTCAGGCGTCACCTCTTCATCAAAGGTCTGGTTGTAGCGGCGAAGGTGCTCGGCCAGGGTGTCGGCCATCACCTCATCCATGTCCACACAAATGCGCTGCACGCGCTGCTCCTCGGGTCTTGACGGGCCCTAAGCCTCGGCCTGGTGGGGTTTGCGAACGGCGCGGCCGTCGCTGGAAGCTTTCTCCGTCTGCGGCAACTTGGGCGCGGGAGCCATGGCCGGGTCCCAGTAGAGCAGACGACCGCAGCTGTCGCAGTTGAGCAGCTCGCCCTCGCGGAGCTGGTTCCAGGTTTGGGGGCGCACGCCCATGCTGCAACTGGTGCACTGCTGGTTTTCCGCGCGGGCCAGGCCGGTGTTGCGGCTGGCGGCAATGCGGTCAAAGCTCGTGAGCCACTTGGGCTCGATGGCCTGGCGCAGCACCTCCCGCTCGGCCTGCAGAGCAGCCTGCTCACGGCTCAGCTCCTGCTGGCGCTGCTGAATGCGTTCGCGGGTCTTGTCGAGGGCCAGTGCCAGCTCTTCCACGGCAGCGCGAGCCTGCGCCAGCGCGGCCTCCTGCGCCTCGGTGCGCTCCATGCTGGCCAGTTCCTCGTCCTCCAGCCGGCTGATTTCGGATTCCGCAAAGCGGACCTCATGCTCAATGGCCTCAGCCTGCGCGGGCGTGGTCACGGAGTCCTGCTGTACGCGGTAACGGGCGGCTTTCTGGCGATGCCCGCTGATGTCGCGCTCCAGCCGCGTGCGCAGGGTTTCCTCGCGGCTGAGCGCGTCAGAGGCTTCCGTGGCACGGCGTTGCGCAGCAGCCAGCGCGGCCTCGGCCTGAGCCGCTTCCGCGGGCAGGGCGCGGGCAAGCTGCGCCAGCCGCGTGCGGTCCAACTCCAGACGCTGCAGTTTTACGAGGTTTTCAACGTGAGCTTGCATCGGTGTAATGAAGTCTATGCCATGTACCTGCCAGGTGGAAAATGGGCGGGCGGTGAGCGGCGATGCTGGAGGGAGCGCAAAAGGCTGGTTTGCCCGCGGCGCGGAGTGCCTTCCGACGCAGGCAGGACGGGCTGCGGACGGCCGGTTTCGATTGTCACAAATGCAAATTCGCCTTCCTGTACAATTCGCACTTGAATCACACAACGACAGTTGGAGGACACCGATGGACCTTCTTGTTCTGATCCCAGTGGCAATTCTGGCACTGATTTTTCTTTCGCTGGTGCTGGGCAGTTTTTTCACGGTGAACACGGCGCAGATGGCGGTGATTACGCGCTTTGGCAAGTTTCTGCGCGTGGCGGATGCGGGGCTGAACTGGAAAACGCCCTACTTTGACGCCGTTGCGGGGCTGGTGAGCCTGCGCGTGAACCAGATTACGCTGACGATGGAGACCAAGACGCGGGACAACGTGTTTGTAACGATTCCGATCTCGGTGCAGAACCGGGTGCGTCCGGAGAAGGTGTTCGACGCGTTCTATCGGCTGTCGGACCCGGTGGCGCAGATCAAGTCCTACGTGGAGCAGGTGATTCTGGGCCACGTTCCGGGCATGACACTGGATGAGGTGTTCGCGTCGCAGTCGTCGATTGCCGCGGCGGTGAAGAAAGAGCTGGACGTGGACATGTCGGCTTTTGGCTATGAGATTGTGAACGTGCTGGTGACCGACATTATCCCGGATGCCAAGGTGAAGTCGGCGATGAATGACATCAACGCAGCGCAGCGCGAACAGGTGGCGGCCACGGCGCGCGGTGAGGCAGACAAGATTCTGGTGGTGAAGAAGGCGGAAGCCGAGGCCGAGAGCAAGGCACTGCAGGGGCAGGGCATTGCCAACCAGCGCAAGGCCATTGTGGAAGGGCTGCAGGCCTCAATTGAACAGTTCCAGAAGGCCGTGGAAGGCGCGTCGGCGCAGGATGTGATGCAGCTGGTGATGGTGACGCAGTATTTTGACACGCTCAAGTCAATTGGCGAGAACGACAAGACCAATACGCTCTTCCTGGCGCACTCTCCCGGCGCGGTTAAGGATGTGTCGGACCAGATTCTTCAGTCGATGCTGGTGTCTCAGCGCGCGGCCATTTAAAGCACGGGCCGGATGCGCCCGGGTGCGCGCGGAGTCTCCTCAAGTGGGCCGATTGTGTTAGTTTGGCAAGCGTTAAGCCGCTGCCGAATGCATGAGCAGCGGGAACACAATGAGGAGCCCGCAATGCACTGGACCAAGCACATCGCATCGTGCGCGGCAGCCCTGTTTCTGGGGGCCGCTGCGTTGACGGCTAGCGGAGAAGGCACGCCCGCAAAGCCGGCCACACCCTCGCCTGCAACCGCAAAGAGCGAGCAGAACTGGTGGAAGAACGCGGTAATCTACGAGATTTATCCGCGCAGTTTCCAGGACACGAACGGCGACGGCATCGGCGACCTGAACGGCATCACCGAGCATCTGGACTACCTGCAAAACCTGGGCGTGGACGCCATCTGGCTGACGCCGATCTATCCCTCGCCGCAGGTCGACTTCGGCTACGACATCTCCGACTACGAGGCCATCGACCCGCAGTATGGCACCCTGGCAGACTTTGACCGCTTGATTGCCGAAGCCGACAAGCGGCACATCCGCGTGATTATGGACATGGTGATGAACCACACGTCGGACAAGCACAAGTGGTTTGAGGAGTCGCGCTCGTCGCTGAACAATCCGTATCGCGACTGGTACATGTGGCGGAACGGCAAGGGCGAAACGGCCACCAGCAAGGGCGAGCCGCCGAACAACTGGGTGTCGGACTTTGGCGGCAGCGCCTGGCAGTGGGACGCGAAGACGCGCCAATACTACTACCACAAGTTCTACATCCAGCAGCCGGACCTGAACTGGCACAATCCGCTGGTACACCAGGCCTTCCGCAAGATCATTGACTTCTGGTTGAAGCGCGGCGTGGGAGGCTTCCGGTTTGACGCGATTACCACGCTCTATGAAGACCCGCAGATGCGCGACGAGACGGTGAGGACGGACCAGAACGGCAAGCCGGTGATGGGCGCGGATGGCAAGCCGATGCTGAACGACACGCGGACCAACAACCTGCCGGGTGTGCATCCGGTGATTCAGGAGATGCGTGCCGAGGCGGACAAGTTCGACTCGGACAAATTTCCCGGCAATCGGGTGCTGATCGGCGAAACCTATCTGCCGAATGTGGCAGAGTTGGAAAAGATGTATGGCCCTCCGGGCAAGCCGGAGTTTGAGCTGCCGATGGACATGCACCTGGGCATCCTCAACAAGCTCGACGTGGCCAAATTCCGTGCCGGCCTGACGGACGCGGAAGAACATCTGAACGGGCACATTCCGCTGATCGTCTTTGACAACCACGACAACCCGCGGCTGGACGCACGCTACGGCGACGGCATGCACAACGCGGACATTGAGCGGGTGATTTCGACGATCCTCTTCGCCAGCCGCGGCGCTTCCATGTTCTATTACGGCGACGAGATTGGGATGAAGACCACGCCGCCGGCGCGCAGGGAAGATGTAAAGGATCCGGTGGGGCTGCGCTACTGGCCCAAGTTCAAAGGACGGGACGGTGAGCGCACGCCGATGCAGTGGAATGCCGGCGCGAATGCCGGTTTTTGCCCTGCCGGCGTGAAGCCCTGGCTGCCAGTGCCGCCCACCTATAAAGCGGTGAATGTGGAGGTCGAGAAGCCGAATCCGGACTCGCTCTTTGCCTGGTACCACACACTCATTCAGCTCAAGAAGACCAACCCCGCGCTGGAGCACGGCGAAGAGACGATGCTCGACCCCAACAATGACAAAGTGCTTAGCTGGATGCGGAAAGCGGAGGGGTCGCCCGCAGTGGTGGTGGCCCTGAACTTTACCGCGGTGCCGCAGACGGTGAGCCTGGATGTTCCGGGCGCAGGCGGAGCGTTGAAGACCCTGCTGAAAACGCCGGGCGCTGCAGACCCGGCCTCACTGAAGTCGATTGCGCTGGGGCCCTTCGGCGTGTATGTGGGCCAGGTGGAGTAGCTGGAGCGCCCGGCGGGCCCCGACGGGAGCTGAAAGGAACTGAACGGCCCCTGGGGAGTGTGGCGACACGCAGAATTCCCGGGGACCGGACCTGTCCGGACCTGTTTGGAACTCGGAAATTTGCTGAATGGCGTTGGGACGGGCTTGCGGGTTCAGAAGTCTTCGCCGTCGTCAGTCTCGGGCATCTGGAAGTCAGAATTCTCGGCCTGATCCTCCGCCTGGCGCAGATGCGCGAGCGTATTCCGGTAAAACCACATGACCGCCAGCCCGCCGGCCAGTGCCGACGCAACCGCCAAGGCACCCACTTTCAGCCAGTTGGAGGCGTCCGTTTCCTGCACGGGTTCTGTTGCGGATGGCGCAGATTCTAAATCGTTTGCCATAGATTCTCCGACGAAGGATGGTACCCGTTCCGGAGCAAGCGGGGCAGGAACAAGGGCAACAGACTTTAGATGCGAAAAGGGTCGGAAGGTCGCTCGTACTGCATTGTGGGATAATTTCAAATTATGTATTTCCATTCCTTCGAATCTATAGTATGGTGTAGATATTCCAGTTGGAAGCAGGCCCTAACCGGCGGCTTCCCCTCCTGGAAGTAGTTTGCGTCACTGGCCTCCCGGCACGAACAGCAAGACCGTTCGTGCCGTCTTTTTTTTGTGCCGGGGGAAGCATTCCCATTGCGCTTGGCAAATGGCCAGTCTTGACCAGACCGTGCTCAGAACCGCGAGCAGGACCGGCGAAGGTTTGCGGCCGCGGGACGTTTTACAATGGGCAGGGACAACGACCCACGGGAGGAGTTTGCCGATGATGGCGTGGACAAAGTATCGCTGGGCGGTTGGAATCGCGGTGTTCGTGCTGACGGCGGCCAGTTATGCGCAGTGGTCGAACCCGGCGGACGACATTCCGGCGTATCACCCCTCGGCGCCGCTGCGGGTGAGCGCGCTGCCGCGCATCCTGGCAGGCGCGCAGTTGCGCGGGCCGGAGTTCCGCTTCCCGTGGCAGGCGGACGTCTACAGGAAGGCGGCGAGGATCGGCAATGTGCTGTACCAACTGCCCTGCTACTGCCGCTGCGACCGGGAACTGGGCCACACGAGCCTGCGCAGCTGCTTTGAGGGGCTGCACGGTGCTGAGTGCTCCACCTGCGCCAAGGAGGCCGCCTATGCCTATCAGCAGACGCGGCTGGGGCGGACGCCGGCGCAGATTCGCGCGGCGATTGAGCGGCACGCCTACCAGGCCATCGATCTGGAAGCCCAATAGCCCGGCGCGAAAAGCGGATTGGGCGTAGAATAAGAGCAGCAGCACGAGCCGTTTGGCCCGGCTGATACCCGCTCGGGGTCCCCGGCGACAGGTCGTTGTCGCAGGGTGCACATGTGGGGGCGTCACGGTTTCGACGGGATCGATTGCGGCATGGGAGGCATGTCGGGGTGTGGGCACCCGTAATCGCCTGCAAAAACAAAGTTGCCAACGATAATCTGGCACTTGCAGCTTAATTAACTAAGCTGCCGTCTTCCACGGCTTCGCCTATGGGCTGTGAGCGGACGTCATTCAGTAGGCTGGCGTGAGCGGCTCGGTCCGTGTCGTTTTGCGCGAGATCATCGGACTAGCTTCTGGCGCATCTTGTCCGTTCTGAGTTCCAGAGGCGAAAACATGCGGAAGCGGACACAGCATGGACTCTCCCGGCTGACAGCGATTTCGGACGCGGGTTCGACTCCCGCCGCCTCCACCATAAGTTATTGATAATAAACGC
>Ga0307375_10002793_pt1 | contig 17597 bp, 16 predicted proteins | sample TR1MG_FD_202531 | JGI IMG/M metagenome (GOLD analysis project Ga0307375, IMG submission 202531) | Soil microbial communities from Risofladan, Vaasa, Finland - TR-1 | ecosystem: Environmental > Terrestrial > Soil > Coastal area > Acid sulfate soil | place: Finland: Risofladan, Vaasa | collected... | reverse complement strand
GATGCTTGGATACTACGAGAAAATTGCGCCACATCTTAATGAACCGCTGTATACGAGACCCGTACGTACAGTGGTGTGAGAGGCTCTCCCCGTCAGCTTAGCTGGCGGGGCGGTCTACTCGATTAGCGTTTGGGCTTTGGGTTCTATCTAGAAAGTAATTCTATTCGTTATCAAGGAGTATGTCTGTCTAGGGGCAAGTTTTCGTGTCCTATGAAACAATGTACTTTCCTTTCTGGAAGATGTAAGGGGTTTTAATTTTTTTGCGGGAGCATTTTTTCTCTTTCAAGTTGCGAGGATTAAGCTTGTGGGTGGTAAAAAGGCAAGTTCTTTTGCAATTTTAGAAAGGCGGGAAGGAATAAGTGCGAATTGCAAATGTACTTGCCTTTGTGTAGGGGGTTTGTAGGATTTTCCCTTTAGCTGTCTTGAAAAACCCTTTCGTATATTTATAAAACCCTCTGTTAAAAAATAAACTCCCTTTGTTAAAATGTAAAATGCCTCTTGCTATTTGATAAAACCCTTTGATATATTGTAATTACCCTTTGACATTTCAAACAATGCCTTTGATATATTTTAAAATCCCTCTCATTTATAGAAAAAGCACTGAGGCATATTTATAAAACTATCTAGCTTTTGTAAACTTCAAACCGCTTACTTGCTTATACTGGGGGCTTGTAGCTCCAAAAACGGACTTAACATAGGTTTTTACGTCAATCGCTATATCATATAAGCCTGTAACATCTTTATACAATACATCATTTCGAGCAATGCGGGCGTTACTTAATGGTGTCGTTGCGGTAACTACAGCTGTGTTTTTAGCCTTCAAATCAGTATAGAGGGTAGTTAGGGCTGTTACCTTTAAATCAGCTTCATTTGGGGCGTAAAGGGCAACGCTGATCAACAGCTTTATAAGCTTATCCAAGTTATCCAAACGGCTATCATAGCTCATCTGGGAAGAGGAGATTTCAACTACCTCTTTGCCCTCGGCTGCTAGGGCTTTCTTTTCCTCTTCGGTTTTCTTTGCTGTTGCTCTTACACCTTGTATCTTACGAACTAATGTTTTTGCGCTAGCGTCAACTTCTACCGTGGTATCGGTTGCTTTGAGGGCATTCATTACTCGTGTTATCAACTTGCTTAACGGAGCAAATGCTGCTTCTCTTGCAGCTACTGCGTTTTTATAAGCTGGTTCAGCGGCATTAACCGCATTAATTGCATTCTTTGCGCTAGTTGAAAGGGCTTGCAATGCAGGAACTTTGATGGAAACTTTTGAAGGGTTGTAGGCTATTCCGTAGCCCGTAGCGTAAGATGTTAATTCATCTAAGTTTGTTACGTTCTTTGCGTGACCTGTTTCTGTTGTACTTGCCATTGTTTTTTAATTAGAGGTTAATAATTAGTTGATTACCTAAATTAAAATTAAAAACTATTTTTTAAATGTGCAAGTAAAGAGGATATTTTATTAACCAATAGATTGTTAACTAACTTATTGTAAACCGAAGTGAAATTAATTTGAGGAATTGAAGATATACTTGACTTTGTTAGGTTGGTTGCACAATTATTATCAACAAAACCAGATTATGATTTGTTATGGAATCATGGTTTAAATCAAGTCATATTCTAAAAAAAACATTAATAATTTATACCCAAAATGCCTAAATCATTAAGATATGATTGTAGTATATTGTAAGATACAGGTTTTGATAAATATGCAATTCCTCCAGCCGCTAGGCATTGCTCTTTAATCATTGGTTTTACTAGTGCCGATTGGAAGACAATATTTAGGTCTGGTCTATTTTTCTTAATATGACGGCAAACATCAATGCCGTACATATCTGGCAACTTAATATCTAATAGAACAAGAAATATATTGAAATTAGTTTTACAAATCTCAATTGCATTAGTACCTGATGAACTTCGGATCGATTTTAAGCCAAAAATACTTAAGTATTCTGTTAACAGGATATGACTTGGATCATCATCTTCAAAAATTAGAACAATTTTCTCATTCATTTCAATTGTAGCTATAGTTCCTCAATAATTAGCTAATTTTTAAATTATGATTTACAATTTTCCCATCAGCCAGTTCAATGGTGCGGTCAGAGGCCTTAGCAAAATCGGTGTCGTGGGTAACAGCAATAATGGTTTGACCGAAATCGAGGGTTATCTGTTTGAATGTATCAAAAACTATTTGTGTATTCTTGCTATCGAGGTTTCCAGTTGGTTCATCGCACATAATGATATCAGGATCGTTTATAAGTGCTCTTGCAATGGAAACCCTTTGCTGTTGTCCTCCGCTCAACTTTGATGCTGGTTTTAATGCTTGGTCTTTTAAGCCCAATATTTCAAGTTTGTGGTAGGCACGTTCTTCAATTTCGGAATAGCTATATTTCCCTAACTTTTGAGCAGGAATCATAACATTTTTAAGGCAAGAGAACTCAGGTAAAAGGTAATGGAACTGAAATACGAAACCAATGTTTTTATTTCGAATGGAGGCCAATTCATCTACTTTTTTACCGGTAATCTTTTGTCCATCAATATATAATTCGCCCTCGTACGATGTGTCCATTGTACTAAGGCAGTATAGCAAAGTTGACTTGCCAGATCCGCTCTTACCAACTAGCGTTAAAAACTCGCCTTTATAGGCTTCGAAGGTAACATCATCAAGTACCTTAAACAAAATTGGTTCGTAGAAATATTTACCTATTCCTTTGGTACTAAGTATTATATCTTTGTTCATTTTGTTTACTTATTATTTTCTGAAAATATCAACGGGGTCAACTTTTGATGCCTTAAGTGCTGGGAAAAATCCTGCCCCAATGGTAACAAGCATCCCCGCTACGGAGGCACTTATAAATACTGAAGCCTTATAAAATATAGGGAAGTAACCTACAGGCCCTCCTACATATACATGTTGAAGTATTTTAATTAGTATTGCTCCAATACCTATGCCTAATACTGTACCAATAATTCCCATAATAACTGCTTCCATTACAAAAATTCGAATAATGTCCGACCCAGAAAAACCGGTAGCTTTAAGGATGGCAATGTCATTCATCTTTTGGATGATAGTCATGTTTAAGATATTGTAGATGCCAAATGCTGCAACAAGCATAATTACAATTGGTACAGCAGTTCCCATAATGTCACGAATTTTATCACCAGCTAAAGTGTCAGAATATGTTGTCTGCCAACCTTCAACCTTATAATCAGTAATCTGCTGCATCTTTAGGGCATACTCAACTGAAGCATCGGGGTCTTTAATATTTGCATATATCTCAGTAATATAAGTTTGCCCCTTTTTTAGAAATTGCTGAGCGGTACTCATATGAATGTAGCATTTTGATTCGTCGATGGCTTTATTGCCAGTGGTAAAAATGCCGGCTATTTTCATCACCTTAACAATTCCCTGCGAAGAACTTATGGTAATATTGTCGTCAATTCCCAAATTCATCTTTTCAGCAACCCCTTTTCCAATAATCACTGCATCGAGGTTCGTGGCTATAGCCTGTAAATTACCTGCTAGCATGGTGCTTTGTATGTTAAACATGGCCTCGGCCTCGGCTATGATTACCCCACTGCCGCTGCCTTTTAGCTGCGATTCGCCATTGTTGTAGAATATATCCACATTTACCTGTGGCGCTGCGTATGTAACAAAATCCTGCTGCCTTATTTTATCGAGCAGGGTATAAGGGTCGTTGATGTTTTTCGACTCGGTAACCGTACGTGGATTTGAAATAATCACCTTATTGCCTGTATCGGTATAATTATACAATGGCATGCTTATCTGGTCTTCTTTATAAACTTTAACGTGTGCAATTGTTTTAAACATTTCGTTTTTTGAGTACCTGCTAAAACCACCCATCAGGGAAGTAGAAAAGATGTACATTCCAATTCCGAGCGTTACTCCAAGCGCAGCCACCAATGTTTGTCTCTTGCGCGTGCGGATATGGGTTTGCGCAATTTCTATATTAATACTTTTTTTCTTCATGGCTACTTAATATTGTCCGTTATAATAACATCGTTCTCGGTAATGCCGTCTTCAACCATCACCCAATCGGAGCTAATAATATGGGTTGTTATTTTTACAGGATTCTTTTTCCCCTTCACTTCTACATAACCGCCATATTTTAGGTAATTACGGGGAATTAAAAGCGCATTTTTAGTTTCGCCAATTATTATATTGCTTTGCAGCTGTGTGTTTATTACCCTAAAATCTAACGAATCGGTAAAGTATAACTTGCAAGTAAACGATTGTGTGGCTTCATCGAACGCAGGAAATATTTCGGCAACTTTTCCTTTATACGCCTTTTCTTTATTTGGATTGAGTTTGATAATGGCTTCCTGCCCAATTTTTACTTTACTAATACTACTTTCGTCGATACTAACTTTAGCATAAATAAAGTTTGACTCACCTATGGTTGCAATTGCATCGCCCTTGCGAATAAAATCACCCTTTTGTTTAAACTTTTTGTACACTTTGCCATTGAATACTGCAGCAATTTCATTATTTCCCGAAAGGTTTCTGTTAACGTCTTTTTGGGCTTCGTTAATAATTACCTGCTGTTCGGCTTGTTGTTTTACTAAATTATAGTTTTCAAGCGAGTTGGCATAGTTTGCTTTTGAGGTTTGATATTGCAACTGTATGTTGTCGTACTCAGTTCGCGAAACGCTATTAGATTCGAATAATTTTTTGTACCGTCCAGCTTGAGCAGAATCTAATTCCATTTTTTGTTTGGCAACCAGCGATGAGTTTTTTGCCTGAACTATAGAAGGCGCATTTGGTGAAAGATTGCTTCTCGAAATCTCGTACAAAGCATTTGCACTTTTATTATTGAATATGCTTTGTTTGTTATCGACTACGGCTATTATCTGACCTTCTTTAACGATATCGCCCTCCTCGAAATTTACCTCTATTAGGTAACCATCGGTTTGTGATGTAAGGCTGTATGTTCCGTTGGCTTCGAGTGCACCAGAGGCAAATACTGTTTCGGTTACATCCTTCCTTATAGGTTTTGTTTCCTGCGATGGTTTTCCACACGATACGAGCAAAGTTGCAAATGCTGCTAATCCTAAGATAATACTTGTTTTCATTGTTATTTAATTTTGTTATTAATATCAATTTTCGATTTTGTAAGCAATACATTAATAGCCGATGTAATACTGTTGTAATTGCTATTTACCATTGCATTGTAGCTGTTTAGTGTCTGTTCGAGGCTTATTACCCCTTCGGTGTATAGATTGAGGTTTTTCTCAAAACTATCTTTCTTAAGTTCATAAACTTCAGCATTTGTAGTCCACTGTGAAAGTGCTTTATAGAAATCAATACCTAGCTGCCGATATTCTAATTCTGCTTTGTTTCGAATATGTTCAGTACTCTGTTGTGCCAATTGGTAATCATATTTGGCCTTAAATGTTTGAGAAACGTTGTTAGCCGAAGGAATAGGTATACTAAGTTTTAAACCAATGTATTGACTTGGAAACCACTTTCCATCGCTATTATATATTTTGGCTGAATTATTATATTGCTGACCAGAATAAGAGTGAACCACTGAAACAACTGGTAATTTAGAATACATCAATTGCCTGTAGCTAACTTGAGCCGTTTTCTCTTTCAATAAACTATTATTAATTGCAATGTCATTGAATTCAATTTTGGGAGCTATAGACAATGTTGTTGAAATCACCTGTTGATTAATCGCAATAGAGTCATTTTCAGGAATATCAATTAAGATCTTCAAACTAAGGTATTGCTGCTGCAATAAAAATTTGAGCTGATTAAACGACTCTTTGGTATTAAGGTAATTTGCTCTAGAATCGTTTAAATCCTGCTGCTTCACTAAACATTGCTGAAATTTATTTTGCGCAATTTGCAGTAATGTGTCAGCAGCGGATAAATTTTGCTGAGTGGCTTTGAGTTGTTCCTGCAGGTTGACTATATTATAATAAATTGAAGCAATATTCTCATGCATGGTTTTTAATGTAACTTTATTGTCTGAACTGGTGAGGTCAACATTTATTTTTGAAAGTTTGAGGTTTGACCAGCCAGGCAAATTGAAAATTTTAACTTCTTGAGTAAGGTTATAGCTGTTGTTGTATTGCACCCCACTTTTAATTTCCTTGTATGTGCCAGGAGCGCCTCCAAAAGCCTCAGCAGGAAATAGATTGACTGGAAGTTTTGTATTATCTGTATATGAATAGGACACGTTCCCCGTTGGGTCAATTACACCAATAATAGCAACTAATCTTGCCCTTTTGGCTTGAGTCATTTTTATTTCACCCGATTGTAGTGTAGTGCTTTTAGAGTTAGCATAATTTAATAATGAGTCTAAAGAACTAAATGTGTTCTGTGCATTTGCGCTACCTATAATTGATATAGCAATAGTTAGTATTAAAAATTTCAAAATTTTCATATTCAAAAAAAGTTATTTAATTCTTAAAAAGTGAATTGTTTTTGTCATGAAAAACTTGCTTGCTACAACCTTCAATTTGTCGTTGTCTTCAAAACTTACCCGAGCATCAAGTTCTATGTCTTTATCGGGAGGAGTCATTTTGCCAACGAAGGTCTTCGATTGAGGTTCAAACTTTAGATTCTTGAGAATCTTTGTGCCATTCTTCGATTTGTTGCTTTTATCATTGATTACCTTACCTGAAAAGGTGCCGTCCGTTTCCTGAACAAACTCTATTTGACGATCTGGTTCTTCCTCCCCTTTCCACTTACCAATTAAGATTAACGATTCCTCTGTTTGGGTTATAGATATTCGTGAAGGTTGATGAAGTAGTCTAAATTCATTAGCCCTTGCCGATTGGGTCAACAGCATTACAATTACTATTGTCCTAAAAATTGTGTTCGCTTTGTGTATCATATTTTTAAATTTTATGATACAAAAGTGGGGTAAGGTATTTGCTTGCGAAATGGAGTAGCTGCCGAATTGGACAAAGTGGGGTCTAAAAGGACTTGGATGTTAGATTTTAATGGGAATTAATAATCTAGGCAGAATAGATTCAATATACCATTAGATTCGTTAGTGTAATCGTATTTTAATGTTTGCATTATTTCCGAATGCTGGTGCGTTCAGTGCTGCACATCAACCCCAACCGAACGAATTCCGAAGGGATCTGCGGAGCCAAAATATTTCACTAGGTGTTAAATGTTTTTTTTATTCTGAATCAGGTATTAGCAAGATTTTACTAGAGCTGTGACCATTTTCCAAATATTCGTGTGCTTTTATACCTTCAGATAATTTGAAATTAACTGGTTGCTTAATTTTAAGGTCTCCATTTATTATTAAATCAAAAAGCTGTTTAGCTCTTCTTTTCCTTTCTTCTTCAGAAGTTAAGTAACTCCAAAGGTCTCCACCAGTCAAAGTTTTACTTGTATCCATTAGCATTCTTGGATCAATAAACTTTGGGTCTCCACCACTCATTCCATAGAAAACAACATGGCCACAATTCTTCGTGACTTCAAAACTATCCGTTAATGTAGAACCAATACTATCGTATACTACATCAACGCCTTCATTGTTGGTAATTTTCATTACGTTAGATTTCCAAACTTCATTTAGAGTAATAGCATAATCTGCATTGTTTTGAAGAATTGATTCTATTTTATCCTCACTTCTTGTCAACCCAATGACTTTTGCCCCTTTTAATTTGCAGACTTGTGTCAGTATTTGTCCAACACCTCCTGATGCAGCATGTATTAATACTATTTCATTCGGTAACACTTTATGACTATCAGAAGACAAATAGAGTGCAGTAAGGCCTTGTAATAGAACCGTAGCAGCTAATGAGCAGCTAATATTTTCTGGAAGAGGAATTATATGAGATTCATGAGCAACAACATATTCAGCATTTGCATATGGAACATCTGTAAATGCAATTCTTTCGCTAATTTTATATTTCAGTGAATTTGATTTCTCGATAATACCTGCTCCTTCATATCCAGCGATATAAGGGGGATTACCTTTTAAATGGTAATTACCTTTTCTACGATATATGTCAGCATAGTTTAAACCTATTGCCTTCATTTTAATTAGAACTTCGTTCGTTTTTAATTCAGGAATAGGAATATCAATGTATTCAAGAACATCGGGAGTCCCAAATGTAGAAAATGTTAAAGCTTTCATATGAATTCCAATCAATTAATACTTTCAAGCAAAATAGCACATTACTATTTAATAAAATCGCTAAATGAATAGAATTTATAGAAATTCCCATTTTGTTTGAATAAGAAAAAGGACTTTACTGTTTTAATCTTAGATACTCATAAACGTTATTCTTGCGTTTAAAAATATTTATCGATATACCCATTTGAAAGTCAAGACTATTAATAAAATTTTTACCGACAAAATATTTGTTTAAGTCAACATTATATGCTACTCTGAAATTACAGAAGACATTATCACCAAGCCTATAATCTAACCCGGAGTTAATAGACATCCCCCAATTCTTAAAACTATTGCGATCAATACTGGGAGAACCGCTACTATTTTGTTTCGTTTTAGCCTTCATGGTCGAAAATGAAGTTGAGAAAACACCAAGCCCGCTATATACTTTTAGTTTACTTTTAGTATTATAGAATCTTATGGCTCCTATTCCACAGGAAAAATAAGTATATCCACTCATACCTGAACTAGGATCTTGCATATTTGGTTTCTTAAAACCCAAAGCGATATTTTCGATTATCTTAAAATGCTTAAAAAGATTATGGCTAAAACTCAAGTTGTAATTTGTTAAACTTTTTGGTAAATCTGAATCAAATTTAAACCCTGTAGGAACGTACTTTGTGACGCTGAATCCAATCTCATTTTTAGATGTGCTTGCAGTTTGCTTCTCCATTATTCGAAATAGATCAATATCCCACAAATGAGTCTTGTTTAAATCATTTATTGTTTCTACTAAATCAAGATCTTGATATTTGGTTATTTTATAAGACAAGTCTTTAATTGGCTCATTATCTGTTTGTATTAAATATTTTGAAGAAAACAGATCATCATTGAATTGATTCTGTTTCTCATAAAAATCCTTTGAACCAACGACGACCAAATAAACACTAGTTTTGCTAATCGATAAATTACTATTTAACAATACGTTGACGCTATCTTTAATGCTAACTATCGAAGATTTTGTTCCATTTACAACAAGGAACGAAACATTTAAGAGTTTAGAATCTTTGTCAATTTTAACATTCATATCCGTCATAAGATTATCTTCAATAACCATTATAACTAGGGGCGCATCATTCCCTGAATTCTTAATTAACTTCATGTTTTGACCGTAAAGGCAATTGAAGAATATAAGATTTAATAAAATAATACTACAAAACTTACTGAAAATATAAACGTTTCTTGATTTTAAATGGTTCATTATTTATGATTCTTATGTTTGTTTAATCCGCATTTAAAAACTCAATGGAGGACATATATCTCAACTTCTCTTGAAATTAATTATGCCTTAATCAATAATTTTTAAATTATCAACTATCCATTTCTATTGGGAAACGGATGTAAAACCTGAAATGCAATGATTCAAGTGATGTTTTTTTTTCAAATTTGACAAGGCTTGATTTGCTATATGAATACACATATTTGTTAACCCACCTTCACCATCAATCGGGGAAACGGTAATTTCATTTGACGTGGAATCAATCATTATCATAGAATCTAGGTTGTGTTTTCTCAATTCATCTTGAATTTCAAGGTATAAGTGGTTTTTTAGACTTAAGTGGTTTTCATCATATGCAGCAACTCTTACAACTTTAAACGGATAATAATAGTCCTGAAATTCATAATGATATACCAGTGAAGTAAAAAAACCAACCGGTAGTATAAATAAGAGAATTGCAATCTCCGGTTGGTTAAAAACTCCCCATATATTTATTATTAACCTTTTTGTATAAGAGAGTTTTTTCATTTCTTAGGCGTGAGTACTGTTTTTTCTTGAATAGTTTGTGCAGAGAAATAGCCAAGCGCACCTCCACTTATATTACTAATAGGATTTGCTGGAGTCCCTGTTTGATTTTGGCCACCACCACTTATTTGAGAAAGAGAAAAAAAGTACTCATAAACACCTGCATCTATACACATCATCTGTATGCAAATAGAGTCACCTGAATTTGCTGCATTATCTGAGAAATCAATTAACGGTTGCCTAACAATTCGTCCATCACTTTGGTGATCATCTCGTACAAAAATTGCTTCCAATTTTTTTCCGTTTACTAATTCTACAAAACGATAATAATTATTACTATGCTCAGGGTCTTTGTAAACTGGCACTGGTACAGTTTGAGCCCCACCAAACATGCTTATCTTTGAAAAATCGATACTATCGAAATTTACCTGTACTGGCATTGTAGAATATGCAATAAATGATTTGTCATCTATAATTACGCTTAGTTTATATGTTACTCCTGACAAACCTTTTAAGGAAGGCAATGAATAAAACCCAGTTGCTGATTCCAAAAGCGTATCATTTTTCCCTAAATCATCGGAGATTACTACTAATGCATTTGATATCGGCGGGAAAGTATTGCTCTCATCAAAATTCACTGATTTAGTGACCCTAACCCAGCATTGACCCGCTTGATTTGTTAAAACACCTTCTATTACATACCTAGGGGTACTATCATTTAAATTATAATCAATAACTTTTTCACAAGAAGTTATGCCAATTATGATTGTGAAAGTTGAAATAAAAAAAACTATTGGTTTCATGTTATGAGATTTTAGATTCAATAAAAATGGTCAATTACTTATTTGAATTTGAAGTTCCATGAAATCGATGGAATCCATCGAAATAGAGTGGTTTGAACAACCTCTGTTTTTGTAGGATCAGTCTTACTCTCTCTAAAACTTATTGAATATGCATTTTCACGCCCATATGCATTATATAGGCTGAATGAAAGTTCAGATGAATAGTTAGGTTTATCCTTAAGCTTTAAAGTTGCCCCTAAGTCGAGCCTGTGGTAGTTTGGCATTCGGTAACCATTGCGTTCAGTGTAAAGCCAGACAACTTTATCATCCATCTTATACTTTCCACTCGGAAATGTAACAGCATTACCCGTGTAGAATGTCCAAGTAGCAGAGATACTCCACTTACGAGTTAAATCATACATCCCGACAAGCGTTATGTCGTTGGTACGATCCTGTTTGGCAGGATACCAGTTGCCTTTATTTACTCCAACAATTTGTTTTTCGGTACGCGAAAGGGTATAACCTGCCCACCCAGTAAACCGCCCAGAATTTTTCTTAATAAGAAATTCCACTCCGTATGCTCTTGCCTTACCGAATAGCAACTGGGTCTCAATAGCATCATTACTCTGGACATCGGCACCATCCTTGTAATCGATCTGATTTTGCATCCATTTGTAATACCCTTCGATGCTTATTTCGTATTTATTGTTTGCTAAATTCTTAAACCAACCTAATGAAATTTGATCTGCAATTTCTGGCTTAATAATATTACTGCTTGAAACCCATTTATCAGTTGGATTTGCAGATGTTGAGTTTGAAATAAGGTGCAGGTTTTGCACATTTCTAAAATATCCTGCTTTTACTGAAGAACTCTGAGTAATAATATAATTCAATGAAAGTCTTGGTTCAAGATTCAAGTAATTTTTAACCACTTCTCCCTTAGAGTAGCTCGTTGTATCAATTATTTGATGATTACTATTAAGATTATAAAATCTTCCTTCTCCTAGAACAGTGAAGGAAGTAAGCCTAAAACCCGCAGCAACATTGAACTTATCGCTTAACTTTATATCATTGCCAACGAATATTGAGTTTTCGAGAGAATGACGATTCTGCAGTGAACTTGATGATGAATTTATGGTTGATGTTTGGGAACTCTCCACCTTACCGGGAACAATTTCATGGAATATACTGTTAAACCCAAATTTCATGGAATACTTTGGGCTTACGAAGAATTGAAACTCCTGCTTAAGATTATAGTCCTGTATTTTAGATTTTATATCAAAATTATCACTGCCAGAATTTAACGATATATTATAATCGTAGTTGCTGAAAACTAGCGATGTGTTTGAGAAGATTTTGCTATTAATTAAGTGATTCCATCGCAAGGTTGAAGTATAATTACCCCAATCAATACCGATAGATTCGCCTATACCGAGTTTATCTCGACCAAAATACCCTGAAAGGTAAATCCTATCCTTTTCCGATAGTTTGTAATTCGCTTTTAAATTTAGGTCATAAAAATACAAGGAACTATTCCTAGTGGTTTCATCTTTCGAGAGTTTTAGGAATAAATCAGCATATGTTCGACGACCAGTTATAAGAAAAGAGCCCTTGTCTTTTACTATAGGACCCTCGATGCTTAATCGTGATGAAATAAGTCCAATACCTCCACCAACTGAATACTTTTGATTGTTCCCTTCGTTCATCTTCAAATCGAGAACTGAAGATAATCGACCTCCATACTGCGCTGGTTGAGTGCCTTTGTATAGAGTAGCATCTCGGATTGCATCTGAATTAAAGGTTGAGAAAAACCCTAATAAATGTGATGCATTGTATACAGGTGCTTCATCCAGTAATATAAGGTTCTGATCTCCAGAGCCACCTCTTACAAAAAAACCACTGTTTCCTTCCCCAGCATTTTTAACTCCTGGCATAAGCTGTAAGGTTTTAATTATGTCCTTTTCACCTAATAACACAGGAATCTTACTTACTTCTTTAGGGTTAATCTTATCCATACCCGATTGAACAGAACGAACATTTTCATCTTTACGCCTTGAGGTAACAACTACTTCTTTAATTTGAACAGCATCATCAGATAGGGCAATGTCTGTTTTCTGGCTTTTGTCAAGGTTGATTCTTAAAGTATCTGGCTCATACCCTATAAAGCTGAAAATAATTGTGTATTTACCCTTTGGGATGGTAAGGGAATAATACCCGTATTCATTGGCTGTTGTTCCAATTCCTGCCAACTCTTTTATGGTTACATTAGCACCAGTGAGTTGTTCACCGTTCTTTTTGTCCTTTATTATTCCATTCAAGGTAAAATTTTGGGCTATACCATTTGAACCAAGGGTAATTGTCAAAATAAAAAAGGCAAATAATCTGAAATAATTCATAGCAATTTTTACATTTTATGTTAATACTCAACTTTATGTGCTAGGGTAATCTAATTTGACTTTATCGTTTGAATGAAAAATGGTTTAAGAATAATGAGGGTATTTTAAAATACAAGGCTATCCAAAACAGAATCAGCATTATTACTGGTACTGGATTAAAAACACCCCCTATTAAATCTGCTGTAATGGCACCTCCCCAGTAACTGCATAGGAGGAAAAAACCAATAAGCATCGTACGTGGAATGAGAAAAATGGTCAAACAACCAATCTCTAGAATACCAAGCAAAATGATCTTATCGTGCAAACCCAGTTTCCCAAGACTTTCAATCACTAATGTAATACCCGAAAATTTCGCAATTGCGCTAACAATCATCAGAGATGATGGCAACCAATAGAAATTTTCACGAATCTTTAATAAAGTATTCATTGTACCATAGAATAATTTGTGGTACAAAAATGCTTTAGGAATAAAAACCCTGAAATAAGCTTATAGCTGAAATGGACAAATTAAGAACTAAAAGGGACGTGGTGTTTTAGCTGTTAGCCAGCCAATCTAACAATTGTTTAGTTTTGAGTTTCCCAACTATTATTTGCTCTGAGTAGCTTATGTTTATATTAACAAGAAGTTTTCGATTGAGATAGCGAGATACATCTTTTACTGCTTTCCGATTAATTAGGTATTGACGATTTGCCCGAAAGAATAATTGTCCACAAAGGTTTTCAAGTTCCTCAAGGTTATGCTCAACTATATGCCTTTTCATTTCAAAGGTCAATGCAAATGTATAGTCATTCTCAAGATAGAAAAGCGCTATGCTTTGGATCCCTAGGGGTATAATTTTATCACCATGGTTTACCATAATAGATAAAGAACGACTGGTAACTTGCATTCCAAGATGCTGTAACATCCTGTTATAATCGTTATTTGGTGTAGTAAACTTCTCTTTAAGAGATTGATATTTATCGAGGGCTTTAGCAACAGTTGCCTTGCTAAATGGCTTTAAAATATAATCTATCCCATTTGTATTAAAAGCCTCTAAAGCGTATTGATCAAATGCTGTACAAAAAATTAGTGGAGCAGGAGGCTGTACCGTGGTGAAAATTTCAAAACTTAACCCATCAGGTAGTTGAATATCTGAGAATATCAAATCAATCTTTGGCGAAGTTTTGAAGAAAGCTATAGCCTGCTGTATAGAAGCGAGAATTGCAACAATCTCAATATCATTATCAACACTTTTTAATGTGCCAACTAAATCATTAGCAGTTAACTTTTCATCTTCGATAATTACTATTTTCAACATGACTATTTCTTTTTTAATAGTTTAATAGTAACCATAAAATTATCAGGTTTATCTTCAACTAAAATTCGCTCGCCACAAATTAGAAAATATCTTTCATTTAAATTCTTTAGTCCAACGCCAGGGTTAGGAGTAGTTTTTCTTGGAATTTTATTATTAGAGACAACAATGCTATCGTTATTAAACTTGATTTCTAACATTAATGGTTTCTCTTCAGTAAAGGCATTATGCTTGATAGCATTTTCAACAAGTGTTTGAAGGGCATAGATCGGGATTATGAATTCGGAAGCCTTTTCTTCAGGGATTATTAACCTACATTGAAATGTGCTTCCGAAACGAATCTGCTGCAAATCGATGTAATCCTTTGTGAACCTTAATTCTTCACTAAGCGGCACGAGCTTGCTATTATGCGACGAAACGGTAAATCTTAAGAAATCTGACAGTTTCACTAAATATTCTTCTGCCAATTCAGCATCGGTTTTTATTAACGATTTTAATGTGCTAAGTGCATTAAAAAGAAAGTGAGGTTGCAATTGTTGGATAAGCTGCTGATGCTCTGCTTCAACATTTTTGATTCTGAGCATTGATAGCTCTTTGTCTGATTGAGCCTTTTCCCATTGTAGAATTATTGCGTTGGATATAATCAATATCATAGTATTGGCTGTATATGCCGTTATGAAAGGGTAGAATAGTGAAGGCTTTTCTATGATATCAGCACTACCATATTTTACAAGAAGCATAAAAAGAGTTGCAAACAAAGTACTAAAAGTATAGCTTACAATAAACTTCTTGATTTTTTCATTGCCTCCTTTATTCTCAAAAATGGACAAAATAAAAATATTCATCCACCAATGTACCAGCATGTTTAGTGTTAAAAGGGAGACCCCTCCTACAAAAGTGCTTAAAGGTAAGGTATACAGAATAAGCAATGGCAAAAAAGCATACACCGCCATTATTGGCGATGAAATTAATGCTACTTTATACAGTTGTTTTTTATACATGAAACAAAAATATGTTGTTTTGAAGTAGTAAAGAAATTTATTATGGGGAAATGGACAAAAAGGAAGTTGAAAGAAACATTCTTAGATAAACCTTGGCATAAGTAATCATATTTTAGTTCGTATGTATATTGATTGCTAATATGTTTTATAGATTTGAATTCAGTTCATTGGTTAATCTTGCTTAAAGGTAGGAGTGGGTGTGAAAATTGCAGTTCTTTTGCAAGCCATTGGATGGAGCGTAGGCTTGTGAAGGCTCGCAAATGTACTGCAATGTGCGGTGGGGTTGCCTTTTTAATCCTAATGCGTCCCGAAGGGCGCAAAGCGGGCGGGGAAAAAATTAAAACCCCGCGGAGCGGGGTAATTATATTCTTTTCTCTTTTTGTTAAAAGTTTAATCGTTATCAAAACCGTCAAAATAGCCTTAACGCTAACGGATGGCAGTAAAAAATGTTGGGGAGTGCGGGGTGGTCAGCTATCGAGACGCTAGTCGAGATGGCGGCGGGCGATCCAGCTCCCATACTTCCTGATACCGCAATATTTTTTACTGCGGGTTGGCAATAGTCATTTTCTTCGAAGTTCTATTATGAGTTTAGGATTTTTAATATTCATGGTAGTAATAAGGATATAGTACAGTTTGGATTCATAGGTAGTGTTTTCATTTAGTTCATTTGATAGCCTTATAAAACCTAATTCTTTCATTTCTTCTAGAAATCTATTTAACTCAATATTTATAAGGATTGTATTTTTATTATTTTCGTTATTTGGAATGTAGGTATAGATTATACTATCATTCTTCATTATGGAAATATTTCGTTGAGTATTAATCCAAGTTTGAGAAGAGTAATTAGTCCAACCAAAACAAATTTTCTCTAAATCAGATTCTGTGAGATTTGGTTTTTCAATGAAATAAATTAAGTCATTCAGTGTTACTTTTCTGTTCTCGGAATGTAAAAAATCTTTTGCCGCTTCTGCATTTGTTATAAGATCAATAATTTTGGGGTTACGACGAGAGTATATCAATTTAATATCTTGTCCTTTTTTTAGTCCAATGTATTCCTTTTCATGTAAGTTCTCTTTAACAATCATTTCTTGATTTGTTTCGGTTGTAAATTTCACTTTTACTTCAAAAACTTGCTTCTTTTTTAAACCTTTTCTTACTGTAATTATATTCCCATCAATAATTTTTCCAGAAACAACAACACCATAACTCTTTAATTCAGATTTTTCTTTTGTAGAAAAGTTAAACCAAAAAATAAATATTAATACTATTCCTAGTAATAATAAAAGGGGTGTTATCTTAAACCTCCAATCTTTTTTTTCAGGATTATTGAATTCCTGCCAACTTCTATAATCTCCTATTGTTTGTATTAAAAGAACAGTAACTAAAAAAGATCCGATAATGGATGTAAGCACTGGAAAATTATTATAAATGTTTAACGGTAAAAACCAATAAAAAATACAAAAAACTATTAATGTTATAATTAACCAATAAAGTCTACGACTTTTAATTTGGTTTACTTCAGATTGACTCTTCATATTTATCAAATTGTGGTTATTTTTTCTTTATGATTATTGCCAACTCGTTTATAACCCCACCTTTGGTGGGGTTATCCCTACCAATTTGGGTGGATAACCACACCTTTTGGTGTGGTTTATTTTTTTCGAATGTATAATTATTTTCACAAATCATCAAATGGCGACCTTATTTTCTTTAGACTTTGTGTGCTTACATGGGTGTATATTTCAGTTGTTTTGCTGCTCTTATGGCCTAGCAGCTCTTGTATAAAGCGCAACTCGGTTCCGGCCTCCATCAAATGGGTGGCATAGGAATGACGTAGCCAATGAAGGGTTACCTTTTTACGAATCTGCACTTTTCGGAGTGCATCTTTAAGTATTTTTTCCAAGCTTGTTTCGCTATACTGCTCTCCCTTCATCTGCCCTTCAAATAGCCAAACCTGAGGTCGGTAGGCCTTGTAGTACTCCCTTAGCATCACTAGCATCTTCTCCGAAATGGGCACTATTCTATCCTTGTTCCCCTTGGCATTTAGAATGGTCACTATCCCCCGCTTGCTGTCAACGTGCATCGGCTTCAGGCTTAGCAGCTCGCTTCGCCTGAGCCCACAGGCGTATACCAGGCTAAGCATAGTTCGGTGCTTGAGGTTGGTGTGGGCCTCCAGTATGCGCTTTACCTCCTCCTTGCTCAGCACGTTGGGTAGCTTGT
>Ga0307375_10002792_pt1 | contig 17604 bp, 14 predicted proteins | sample TR1MG_FD_202531 | JGI IMG/M metagenome (GOLD analysis project Ga0307375, IMG submission 202531) | Soil microbial communities from Risofladan, Vaasa, Finland - TR-1 | ecosystem: Environmental > Terrestrial > Soil > Coastal area > Acid sulfate soil | place: Finland: Risofladan, Vaasa | collected... | reverse complement strand
GCGGGACTCTCGTGGTATCGCCAGAACCCTTCTACGTGGATGGCAGCGAAGGCCCCCTGAGCGAGGGCGAACTGGAGCGGGCTGGCGCCTGGGCCAGAGAGCTCGCTCGGAAAGCAGAGTAGTTCGCCGAGGGAATAGAACCGGTCGGGGCAAGAGCAGGTCTCAGGAATACATGACGACCCCGGATGAGTTCTTCGCGGGACAAGAGGAATCCAGAGGGATCTTCGAAGCCGTGCGCCGCGCTGTGGAAGCCATCGGGCCCGCAGAGCTTCGCGTAGGCAAGAGTCAAGTCTCTTTCCGGCGGCCCAGGGCCTTTGCCTGGATGTGGATGCCCGGCCAGTATCTCAGATGAAGAACCGCCCCTTTGGTGCTTACTCTCTCGTTCCACAGTCGGGATTTTTCGCCACGGTGGAAGGAGTTAGTCGGACCGAGGCCGGGGCGCTTGACCCATCACCTGGAGCTGTATTCCATTACCGATGTCGACGACGAGGTGTGTGGATGGCTGCGAGATGCATGGGCGGTAGCCTCTTAGGCGTGTCGAAAACGGTTCCCTCGACTGTCGGATCGGCACCCTGCCGAACCGCAGCCAGACTGTCGACCGTTAGAAACACAGCACCAAAGGCGTCCAGCCCGACAATCCTTCGAGGTTGCAGCAGGAGACTTGTGATCGAACGTTTCCCAACACGCGCTTGACGGGTGGTTGAACTGCAATGTCAGGGGTCCCTACAATGGTGAGGAGGAGGGGAGTAGATGATGACTGCCAACAAGGATGCCCAAGCGGACACAAGATTCCTCGACATGCAGGCCCATATCGGCATCACTAAGCACACCGGCGGGCTTGAAGCGACAAATGAGCTTCTGGGGCTATGCCACGTGGAGGATGCTCGGGAAGTCTTGAATGTAGGCTGTGGAATAGGGGTCGCCTCCGCCTACATCGCCAGGAAGTATGGTTGCCACGTGGTGGGCGTGGACATCTCGGAGAAGATGATCGAATGGTCACGACGACGCGCCAGAGAGGAGAGGGTCGAGGCCAAGGTTGAGTTCCGGACTGCCGACGTGTTGGACTTGCCCTTCGAAACGGACCGCTTCGACGTCGTCTTCGCTGAATCGGTGCTTGCGTTCGTAGAAGACAAGGAGAGGGCGATTGCGGAATGCGTGCGCGTAACAAAGCCAGGCGGCTACGTGGGGCTGAACGAGGGCTTGTGGATCAAGCAGCCCTCTCCTGAGATGGCGGCGCAGGTTAAGGATGCCATAGGTCCTCTTGTCCCGACCGTCGAGGCCTGGCAGGCGCTTTGGGAGACTTCAGGGTTGCGGGAGCGGGTGGTGGAAATCCGCCAGGTTGACGCCAGCACGGAGACGAAAAGCCGCGTCCGGTGGATAGGCTGGCGGTGGCTTCTGAGAGCGTGGGCCCGGGGGCTGCGCCTGTACCTCACGAACCCTGCTATCAGGCAGTCCATCAAAGGGGTGTTCGCTGTGCCGTCGGAAGTGTTTCAATACGCGGGGTATGGGCTGTTCGTCGGCAGGAAGTAGAAGCAAAGAGACAACCCCCTCGGGTCGCCCATCTCAGTAAGGCGGTTCTCTTAGCCGAATCCGTGGCACAACTGTAGTTTGCCCTACATGCCCTGGGGAAGCGCGCTTCTTCACTCAGTGAGAGCACTACCCCGAGTGCGGAGCGCGGGACCCCCGCGTGGGGAACGGCATCAGCGATTTGCCCCTCAAGCAGCCCTGGGGCAGAATCGTGGACCGCGGTTCTGGACTGGCTATCACGTGAAGCGGTGTGGGCATCTCGTGGCCCCCAGGCCACTATAACTACAATTGTCCGACGAGAGGTAACGAAACAACATGAGCTACAAGACTATCGTCGTAACCAGGAGGGGCGGCCCGGAAGTACTCCAGGTCATGGAGAACGAACTGCGCGAGCCGGCAACGGGGGAGGCCCGGATTCGAATCCTGGCCGTGCCCGTGTGCCAGGATGACATCGCCGCCCGGGTTGGCAACCGGCCTTTTCTGCCCAAGACACCATTCGTGCCGGGTTACAGCGTCCTCGGTGTGGTGGATGCCGTTGGCGAAGGTGTGACCAAGGTTGCCGTGGGTGACCGCGTCGCTGCTTTGACGCAGTTGGGGGGCTATGCCGAGTTTCTCTACCTTGGTCAAGAACAACTCGTTCACGTCCCCCCGACCCTGGACCCGGTGGAGGCGGTGACGCTGATCCTGAACTACCTGGTTGCCTACCAGGTGCTGCATCGATCTGCACAGGTGAAGCCAGGAGACAAGGTGCTGATCATCGGAGCGAGCGGTGGCGTGGGATCCGCTTTCCTGCAACTTGGCAAGCTGGCCCGGCTCACCATGTATGGCCTGGCGTCTCAGAGCAAGCACAGCGCGCTGACCGATCTGGGGGCGATACCCATCGACTACCATACGCAGGATGTCGTGGAGGTCATCCGGCGAGCGGAGCCCGAGGGCCTCGATTTCGTCTTCAATGGCATGGGCGAGGAGTACTTCGAGCGCGGGTTGGCGGTGCTGCGGCGTGGCGGCGCTTTGGTGCACTACGGCGGACCGCAGAGCTTTGTACGCTTCCTGCTTCTGATGGCCAAGTTCATTCTGTACAACGTGCTGCCGAATGGGAAGGCGATCAAGGGATATGGAACACACAGAGTAGATATTGGGCTACTCAAGGAGGACTGGGCAGAGCTCTTCAGGCTGCTGCAGGAAGGCCAGATAGACCCTATCATCGCCGCCAGGTTCCCCCTCTTGGAGGCGGCCAAAGCCAATGAACTGTTGGAAAGCGGGCAGGTCATCGGCAACGTCGTTTTGTTGGCGCCAGAGCTGTTCTAGTTGTCGTGGTGCCCCAAGAAGCCATCACATGCTGCAAGGAGTTGTAATGAGCGGCGCTGAATTGAGATTCGCAGGCGCGGGATTGTCCTTTCTCCTCATGTTTCTCTCAGGTATCTGGCTGAGCAGGGCCGGAAAGCCCCTCAACGGGGTCTTGTTCACGATCCATAAACTGGTCGGATTGGCCGCGGGCGTCTTCTTGGTCGCGACCGTCTACCAGATAAACCAGGTGTCTGCACTGAGCGGGATGGAAACGGTCGCCGTCTTGGTCAGTGGCCTGCTCTTCTTGGGCACTGTCATTGCCGGCGGTGTCTTGAGCATCGGCAAAGAGGTGCCAGGGACCGTGTTGAGGCTGCACCAGGTTGGGCCTGTTCTCGCCGTGCTCTCCGCGGCCACGACCCTCTACTTTCTGCTGATCCGCCAATAGCAGAACGCCCCAAGTGTCGAGATAGCCTACAAGCAGGACGATGGCGACAATCACCAAGATTCCGCCGAAAATATAAACCTTGTAGAGAATGGAGTCCCAACCTGCTCCCGTACCTGGCATACCAATGAGCTCCTATGCTTGCTCCGCCGACCTCAGCTTCCGGACGTCGATCCCTGACTGCCTTGTGGTGATTCTACCGCCTTTTTTCGTCCTTGTCAATGGATGCTTTCGGACCGCGTTGTGCGGCAAGAACCGGGGAGTATCAGTTCGTCAGCGGCGAGGACGAGCTACTCCGCTTAGCCTGCCTGATCGCGTTGGTGGACCAGGCAAAGGGCGTCGGACGGGGCGATGCGGTGGGGTTGCAGGAGGCCGCGCACTAGTGGGTGTGCAGCGACAGCGCTGGCCGCGTGCCTAATGCGACAGCAATGCCAGATCCAAGACCTCTTTGATGTCGTTCACGTACCGAACGTCAACCTTTTTTCGAATGTAGTCCGGCAAGTGCCGGACGTCCTCCTCATTCTGCGCTGGCAAGATCACCGTCTTGATCCCAGCTTCGGTGGCAGCCAGCAGCTTGGCTTGGACGCCACCTACACCGAGTACCTTGCCCATGATCGTGATCTCGCCAGTCATGGCAATGTCGTGCCGGACGGGGATATTCCTGAGAGCCGACACAATGCCAGTAGCCATAGTGACACCCGCCGAGGGGCCTTCCTTTGGGACCCCCATCATAGTCGCCAGCACTGCCACATCGAAGTTCTCGCGCCAGTCCGAGGCGATGCCTAATTCTTTGTAGTGGGCGCGGATATACTGTGCAGCCGCCTCAATAGACTCTCGCATCACACGCTGGATGGACCCGAGCGGGACAATGCGGCCATGACCCTTGGTGGCCTGCATCTCGAAGCGTTGAATCACACCTTGTTCGCCAGCAACGGCCAGGCCGACTACCTCCCCCACCAGCGCCCGCGCGGGCAAGGCGATGCGTTGCTTACGGTACGCGTCCCCGGCTGCGCCAATGATGTCCATGTCCCCATCGCGATCGACATCTGAGGCATAGACCGAGTGCACACCGTTGCAGCCTCCCTTGATGGTGTGCTCGGTCCAGGTGATCGGGTCGGCGGGAGGGTCATTGCCGCTCGGGGAGTTCATGGGCGCCGCGACCCTCGGATGGCGCCCGGAGGTGGCTGCGCAGCACCCTGACCGCCTTCAGCGTTGCATCAAAGCACTCAGGTCCCTGGCGGCCTGTCTTGAAGACGTTTGGTCAGGGTCACCCGCGGTGAGCACGCCGTGCCGCGAGCGGCCAACGCGACGGTTGCAGGCCAGGCGCGCGGCATCGAGGTCCCGGCGAAGTCCGGCCCGAAGGGGAGCACGCCTGGGCCTGCTGTCTGCCAAGGCGTCTACCGCATGGTGTTGGGTCGCGTTAGCACGTCGCCAAGGATTAGCCCGAGAGTAAAGGAACTGAGCATCCAGATGACAAACAGCTCGCTCACTTGCTGCCTCCTGTCTGTGGCACATCTTGTGCTGCCCAACGGCTTCTGTTTACCTCGCAGCCATCCCCAGGAGAAACTCAGCTAGCTGGGGCCGCCCAAGCAGTATCGCAAGAGCGGTAGCGGCAAGCAGCAGCGCGATCAGCACTCGCTTGATGGGCATACAGGCTCTCAAGTCCGCCCAGCCCCCCCGCACGATCAGCTTGAGAGTTGGTGTTTTGTTCTGCACGACCCGCCTCCTTCCAGTAGAGCTCCTCCCTAAGAGGACACCCGGACTTAGTCAATGATCCAAATGAATCATACGGGACAGCGGGCAACACCGAGCCCGCAGCTAGTCGCTTGTGAGAGCATTCTCGGTTCGGGTGCAGTTTGGCCCAAAAGGAAAGAAGGTGCCCGTGGAGTGAAGTACAGAGGGCACCTTGAGAAGCGTAGCGTATTGGAGTTGTCAAGGGAGGGCTGGCATTACCCCGCTTCTGCGGCTCGATCTGCCAAGCCTTGCTGCCATTGCTCAAGCCAGGCTCTCGCCTCTTCAGCCCAGTAGCGCAACCCGAAATTCTCGTAGGTCCTCACGGCTTGTTTAGCCAAGGCAGCGATTCTTTCAGGGCTCTCTCCCAGTTTGTCGCCTAGCTGTGCTCTCAGCCAGAGGGCATAGGCATGCGGCGGCGCTGGCTCCTCGAGAGCTCCACCCATGTCGAGGGCGCGCTGTGATAGCTCCAACGCCTCATTCACATCACCTTGTTCAGCCATGATGAGTGCCAACTCACTCAGGGTGCTTATCTCGCCATTGGTGTAGCCAGTTGCCCTGTAGCCTTCAAGGGCTCTCCTCAGGCAGTCCTCGGCCTCAGGCAAGTCGCGCTGGCGATACCTGAGAAACCCCAATGCGGCCTGTGTCGGTGCGATCCATTCCCGGTCGACGAGGCGTTGCCAGACATCCAAGCTGGCTTCTAAGTGTTCGATGCCTTTTTCGACATCGCCTTCTTCCCCAGCGAACCGACCCAGGTTACGCAGGGCCAGCGCTTCTACGCGCGGGCAATCGTGTTTCTGCGCGAATCGCAGAGCTTCTTCGGTGAGCCTCTTGCCCTCCTCGGTTCGGCCTGTTCTGATGTACGACCACGCCAGGTCATGCACTGTAAACCACTCTCTCAGGTCGGGTCGGCCCAAGGCTTCGCTAACCTCAATTGCCTTTTCTGCCCAGCTGATGCGATCCTTGAAGTAGCCAAAAATGCTTAGGGGCTGACCCATGATCTGCATGAGCTCAACCAGAAGCTCGTACTCCTGAGTTCCATAGCACCACTCCATGAGGCCAAGGATATTCCGCCTCTCGTCTTGGAGGAAGTCCAGTCGTTCCGCAAGATTCTGCCTTGCTAGGGAGTCTAGGTAGTAATGGGCTACATTCCTACGAGCTTGATCAAGGTAGCGCGAAAGCGAGAGGTCTTCGTCTTCGTCGAGGATTCCATCTTTTAGCTGAACGGCTTCTAAGTATTCGCCGACGACTGGCAAGACGTCGTATCGATCCCCACTCTTCCCGACCAGAAAAGCTCGGTAGAGCCGCCCAAGTGCGAGTTCTGAGTGAGCGGGGCGCAGAGAAGTGGCAGCTCGGATAGCGTCGGGCGAGGCTGGCTTCAAGAAGATGCCCATCGCATGCAGTGCCATTTTCTCATCGCGGCCCAGTTTCTGATATGCTTCTTCCCACATGAACTCCAACAACTTCTTGTGCTCAACAATCTGACCAAAGGCAACAGCCTGGTCTACGCCACAGTCCAAGGCCGCGATCAATCCAATAGCTTGCTGCATGGGCAAGGGGAATCCACCAGTGACCTCGTATACTCTCTGTGCTTCTCGTTCCTTCAGAACGGGCACCACTCTGGTTTCTGCTTCGCTGCGCATGAACTCTAGTGCTTGAGGGAGCTCCATACCCGGAAGAGTAAGCCGAATCTGACCAGGATAGTCTCTCGCCCGTCCGGTAATAATGGACTTGTGGGGAGTGGGGAGGTCCCACAGGAAGCCGAAGATCTCCTTCTGGGACTGCTCGGTGAGTGCCTCCACGTTGTCGATGATAACGAGACTCCTAGGTGCAGAGGAGAGGATTTCCCGCACAACCCTCAATTTGTCAGTGAGAGTTGGGGTCTCTTTAACGTCGCGCCTTCCGATGGTCTTACCGATAGCGTCCAAGATACCATCGAGAGATCTAACATAGCCAGAAGGCTGGGCGATAGTGCCGGGGGCGTAATAGACTCGTGGCTGTGCTGACGCCCACACGATGACACCGAACAGGCGTCGTTCCAAGCATCGCTGAGCTACCTCGCGGGCCACAGTTGTCTTCCCTACCCCAGGACCCCCATTGATGACGGCAATCCAGGATCTGGTTGCCAGCTGTTCTATGATCCACTCTACGCAATCCTGGCTTCGCTCATCCAAACGCTCAACGAAGTGTCTGTAGTCCCGATGAGGGAGATTCTGCAACGGCTCCTCGATAGGACCTGCAAAGGCATCCTGCTCGATATGACGTAGAATAGCGGCCAAGTTTTGGGTGGCCAGCTTCTTCACATTGAAGAACGTCGTCTTGCCAATGCCTAGGTCTTCGGCCACCTCAGCCCACGCCTGTCCTCGTACTATGTAGAAGTGGAGAAGCAAGTAGTGCCTCCAGTCAACTTGGTCTTTGTCCTCCGGGTCCCCCGGAGGTTTCATGGTAGCAATACTGTCTATCACCAAATCCCTAAGCGCCACGCCGAAGCTATCAGGTGAGGGGAAGTCATCGTGCAGCTTGACGCGCTCTTCCAGCAAGCTGTTGAATCGTTGGGCCAACGGGCACTGGCCCAGTGCCTCGAGGTTACGCTTGCGGATCAAGGCAAGCGCTTCATCCACTTGGTCAGGTAGCGATTTCTCCTCCATTACTTAGGTCCTCCCTGAAGTCCAGAGAAGATTAGTCAGCTATCGGAGAGCGCGAAGGGACAACGAGAATAGAATGGGCTAAGTATAATGGTATGATAGCGACCTGCCCCGCGCTGGCGCTTGGGGAATGTGAGTGTGCAGGGGATCGCACCCAGAGCAGATGGAGGCGTCTGGGTAGACTTCATGGGTGGCTCGGTCTATTCGCCCGCCGCAACGCTCACAGGTCTCATACATCTTCTGTCGGTGTCTCCTTAGTGCTGTTCTCACCTTCTTCAGACGTTCTTGCAGGTACCTCAGTTCCGCCTTGCATCCGCATCTTGGACACTCGCGACCATTGTACGCTGTGTCAATCTGGTGCTGCAACCACTCCTCTGCAATCCTCAATCGTAGTTCACCGTAGGATGCGTCGCTTGTCATATCGGGCCTCACGATTCTGTGCCTAACTAGGCGTCAATAGGCGGCAGCGCACAGGAGCGACCGCCAACAATGCATTGGACAGGTCGGCAAGCCGTTCCTCTGGCAAATCCTCGTAGTAGAGACATGATGCATTTGTCAGCGCTCCGGTACCGGGCACCACCAATGATGAGTACTGGTCACGTATGCTATCGTCTAGGAGCAGGACGACTGGTTTGCGCATTTCAGGATCGTCATCGCCGGTTGCCCACCCTAGCTCATATTGCACGCCGCCTGAAGGCGGATTCCCGACCATGGCAACAACGACATCGGCCCCCTGCATTTCATCACGGTCCTTAGGGGTGCACACGTCTCCGGACATAATGGCGGCGCCCCACTCCTCACGTTCGAGGGCCAGGAATACCGAGTGGCCCTCGCTACGTAGAAAGCCGAGGATGGACTTCACCGAATTCTCAAACTCCGGGTCCGGTCTTGGGGTAATCGGGTAAAGCTTGTCATGAATGGGTGTTGCGAGATAGATCCGCATGGTTTGCCTCCTCTGAATCGTAGCGCGCCTTGTCCTATATCCAGTATACGTCAGGCAACCTGGCTGAGATTCCGGTTTGGTCCGTCGGGGGTTCGGTTGGTGTTCACTAGGCGCAAGGGATGGGGTTGGGGGGCGGTGACCGCGGTGGCAGCCTAGTCGTCGGTAGCCCCGAAGCGCGCCACCGGACGAAGAGAGCGGTACAATAGGGTGCCGAGACCACCTGCACGCCCGCAGGTGATGACAGTTGCAGTGAGGCAAAGGACAGTAGAGGGGTCGGGGGACGCGCTCCTGTTCATGGGGTCCCTTTGGGTGTGAAACCTGGCCTGGCGTCTTCTGGAACGAATCACCAGCCGAACTCGTCCTCGATCCTGCGTCGAATCAGAGTCTGAACTTGTTCGGGTGCGAATCTGATGTATCTCTCAGCCTCATACAGATTCTCCGCCGGAAGGCTCCTCAGATAGGCGATGATGTTGTCTTCGTTGAGCGGTTGTGTGACCTCACCGAGGCAGTCGCGCGGAGGATCATCCCAGTTGGAGGGGAGGTCTGTCCAGACCACGGCATCAAGCCGTTTCTGCTTTCCCCACTCTCGCATGTCTTCTAGCTGTTTCTGGGTTAGGATGTTGCTGTTCGTGTCACGATCATGAATTAGGAGAAACCCTATCCCATCAGCCCGCGATCTTCGGATATTCTCCCGCGCCCTAAGGTTCTCTCTCGCCTCATCCAGGGTAGTATAGTCTGCGACAATCCATAGGACTGGGACCGGGGTGACCCAGGAACAATCGGACTCACGACATATCACAAGAGTCAGCCTTCCCCGGCTTGAGAGTCTCGCGAATTCAATCGGGATACTCGGACCGTCCTTCCTCCACTCACCGCGTGTGCGAAGACCAGCGGGATTCCATACTAGCGATCCCCATCCAAGAAAGGCAATTCTCATCGGTCGGATCACCTCGTCAATTGGCCGAACCTGTCCAAATGATCCATCATGCTTGTCCTGTCGTGTACCGTTCGCTTCCCCTCGTCTCCCTCTCTCATGCCCAATCGGCCGCTAGTAACTCGGCCTGCTCCAAGACGAGCTGCGTGGCACCAGCCTGCTTATCTGGCGGGTATCCGTGGCGTCGAAGAATGCGCTTGATGATGACGCGCATCTCGGCGCGCACATTCTCGCGCACGGTCCAGTCGATCTTGATATTGTCGCGAACCGCCTTGAGCAGTTCCTGCGCGATGGCCCGAAGTGTCTCGTCGCCGAGGACCTGCACCGCGCTGTCGTTTGCTCCGAGGGCATCGTAGAAGGCAATCTCGTCCTCGGATAGGCCAAGTTGTTCGCCGCGACGGTCTGCCTCGCGCATCTCACGGGCCAGTGCGATCAGCTCTTCGATGACCGCCGCGGCCTCAATCGCGCGATTCTGGTAGAGTCGGATGGTGCTCTCCAGCATCTCGGCGAACGATCGTGCCTGGACGATGTTCTTCTGCCTACGGTTCTTGATCTCGCCCTCCAACAGCTTGCGGAGCGTTTCAACCGCTAGGTTGCGCTGGGGAAGCCCACGAACTTCGGCCAGGAACTCGTCGGACAGGATCGAGATATCCGGTTTTTTCAAACCCGCTGCGGCAAAGACGTCGATCACCTCATCCGAGGCCACAGCCCGCGAAACGATCTGTCGGATGGCGTACTCGATCTCCTCTGCTGTGCGGCGCTCGTCGGGCGCGCTCTTGATCAAGACCGATCTGACGGCTTGGAAGAAAGCCACGTCATCGCGGATTGCGAGGGCCTTCTCGTGGGGGACGCTGAGCGCAAAGGCCTTGGAGAGGTCCGACACGGCGTTTGCCAGCCGGGTCTTGCCGTCCCGTTGCTGGAGAACATGCTCCTGGGCCGATGGCAGAATCGCCAGCCGCGCCTGGGGACCGTCAGATACCCAGGCGGACCAATCGAAGCCATGGAAGATCCCGCAGCACACCTCGTGTTTTTCCAGCATCAGCGCCACGGCCTCTTCCTGATTGATGGCGGTCTGACCCTGGCCGCCGCTCTCAGTGTAGTTGGCCAGCGCCGCTTTGAGTTCATGCGCCAGGCCGAGGTAGTCAACCACAAGGCCGCCTGGTTTGTCTCTGAACACGCGATTCACCCGGGCGATGGCCTGCATCAAGCCGTGGCTGCGCATGGGCTTGTCCACGTACATGGTGTGCAGGCATGGCGCATCGAAGCCGGTGAGCCACATGTCTCTGACGATGACAACCTTGAACCGGTCGTCTGGTTTCTTGAACCTCTTGGCGAGCTCCTCCCGGCGAGCCTTGTTGCGGATGTGTGTTTGCCACTCCACGGGGTCGGACACCGAACCGGTCATCACCACCTTGATGCTGCCCTTGTCATCCTGGACATGGTGCCAGTCTGGACAGAGGGCGACTATGGCCTTGTACATCTCGACGCAGATGCGACGGCTCATGCAGACCACCATGGCCTTTCCATCCATCGCCTCCAACCGGTGCTCGAAGTGCCGTACGAGGTCTTCGGCAATGAGTCGGATGCGGTTTTCGGCGCCAACGATGGCCTCCAGCTGCGCCCATTTGGTCTTCAATCTCTCCTTCTGTTCGACCTCTTCGCCTTCCGTCACCTCCTCAAAGTCTGGATCGATGTGGGGCCGCTCGGCGGCGTCAAGCTCCAGCTTGGCCAGTCGGCCTTCATAGTAGATCGGCACCGTGGCCTTGTCGTAGACCGCCTGCTGGATGTCGTAGATGCTGATGTAGTCGCCAAAGACCGCCCGCGTGTTGCGGTCGTGCAACTCGATGGGCGTGCCGGTGAAGGCGATGAAGGAGGCCTTGGGTAGAGCGTCGCGCATGTGCCGGGCGTAGCCGTCGATGAAGTCGTACTGGCTGCGGTGGGCCTCGTCGGCGATGACCACGATATTGCGGCGGTCCGAGAGGAGTGGCACCTGATCCTCTGCTCCAACGGGGAAGAACTTCTGCACCGTGGTGAACACCACACCGCCTGCTGCCACCTGGAGCTTGGCGCGGAGGTCCGCCCGGCTCTGCGCCTGCACCGGTTGCTGCCGCAACAGCTCATGGCACCGTGCGAAGGTGCCGAAGAGCTGGTCGTCCAGGTCGTTGCGGTCGGTGATGACCACCAGCGTCGGGTTCTCCATGGCCGGATGGAGCACGACCTTCCCGGCGTAGAAGGCCATGCTCAGGCTCTTGCCGGCTCCCTGGGTGTGCCACACCACCCCGACGCGGCGGTCGCCGGGCCGAGCGTCGCTCGCTGCCCGCGCCAGGTAGACGCCCCTCGGTTCGTCCACGCGGCTGGGCCCCTCACCGGGTAGGCAGGCCCGCACGGTCTCTTCGACCGCCACGTTGACGGCGTGGTACTGGTGATAGCCGGCCATTTTCTTGAGTAGTACACCGCCCCCGGTGTCCTCGAAGACGATGAAATGGCGGACGAGGTCGAGGAAGCGACGCTTCTCGAATACGCCCTCCAGCATGACTTGCAGCTCGGGGACGTGTGGCGCGGCCAACTCCTCGCCGGTGATCGTCCGCCAGGGCAGGAACCACTCCCGGTTGGCAGTCAGCGTGCCAACACGGGCCTGCAGGCCATCCGAGACCAGCAGCGCCTCGTTGAACGTGAAGAGCGAGGGGATCTGCTGCTTGTAGGTCTGAAGCTGGTTGAAGGCTTTCCAGATGTCGGCCTGCTCCTCGGCGGGGTTCTTGAGCTCGATCACGCCCAGCGGCAGGCCGTTGACGAAGAGCACGATGTCGGGCCGGCGCTCGCGCTGATCCTCAACCACGGTGAACTGGTTGATGGCCAGAAAGTCGTTGTTGTCGGGGTCATCGTAGTCCAGTACCCGGACGAGGTCCCCGCGGAAGCAGCTGTCGGTCCGCTGATACTCGACGGGCACACCATCGACCAGGTAGTTATGAATAACGTGGTTGTTGGCCACCAGCGAGGGTGAATGGGGCCGCGTCAGCCTGCGGAATGCTTCGTCCAACGCGTCGGACGGCACATCGGGGTTGAGCCGCTGGAGGGCCTGGCGTAACCGGCGCTCCAGGATCACCTGGGCATAGTCCGGCCGCTCGGCGAAGATCGTGTCCGGCGCGATGTCGGGGCCGTACAGGATCGTATAGCCGAGGCTCTCGAGCCAGGCGAGCCCGGCTTGCTCCACAACGGATTCGGTGAAGCCCCCGTCACTCATGACTAATCCTTGTATGTTGCCCGGTTCTCTTGGCAGTGTTGACTTACGACGTCAACCCATCGCTCGTACCAATGCCAGTACTTGCCGGCGACCATAGTGCCGTAGCCTTTGCCGGGGTTCTTTGCATCATGTCTTTTCCACAGCTCTATGTGATGGTGCATATTGAATGATGTGTAACCTTCACTCTTCATCAAAGCGACGATTTGGCTGGGGAGGTATTTCTTCTTTTCGATCTCCTTGATCACTGTATAGGCTTTGTTCACATCTTGAGCCAGTGGCGAGTCAGCCTTGACAAACTCAATGACTTGGTCCGCCTGCCCCTTCCTGTTGGCAGTCTTGGCCACAAACAGAACGCGATAGGCGAATCGCGGAGCGTTGAATTCTTCATCGGACAGGGCTCCCTCGAACCCGTCGATGAAAGCTTTGATGTGAGACGGCATCTCCGCTGCCGATGGCAGTGCCTCAGCCTGCTCGCGGGAGATCGAAGAGAACTGTAGGCTGAAGGCTAGGTGCTTGTCGATTCCGTACCGTTCGCCGAATAGACTCTTGATGTACTCGTCGTAGTTCAGGCAACACGCCTGGAACTTGGCGCTCAGGGAGGAATCGAGACGAGAAGTCATTCGATGTTCAATCTCATGGCGGATACCGATGAGAAACCGCAGGTTGTTGGCGGTGTCTTTGTCGATTGGAGACTGCTCATCGTTAAGGCACCGCTCCAGTTCCCAGTACTTGTGCGCTCCGGACTTCGTCTTGTCGAATACGCGCCGCTTGGGTCCCTGCCGGTAGTAGCGGTACTCGACGCTCTTCTTGCGGTAGAAGGCATGCAACAAGTACGTCCACGCTATGTTCATCAAGACGATGAAGATCTCGGATTTGAAAGTGATGAGGGGGTTGTTGAAGATCTGGACGGCAGCCAAGGCCGCCTGCCGAGACTTCGTGAGCAGTTCCGAGCTGACAGAGGAAGCGCGCCGCTTTCGTCGTTTCTTTGCCATCAGGCGAGCCTCCCCGCAATCCGTTCCGGGTCCGGCACGCGCAGCTGTCCCGAGATGAGCTTGGGCAGCAGCACATCGCGCAAGGCCTCCAGGGAGCGAGATCCCCGACAGTACAGGCGACGGTTGACCAGATGGACAAATGCAAGGTAGCTATCTAGGAGCGGATCAGGCGGAACGGCGATCTCCTTCCCGTCTAGCAGGGCCTTGGAGTCGAGATTGGGTATGGATGTCCCGGTTGCATAGGTCCATATCTCACCGTCTTCTCGCATCAACTGGAGGCAGCGGTCAAGGTATACAGCGCGCGCCACCGATCCGCACCGGAACCGTTTGCAGAAGTTGGAGTATATTACCGGAAGTTCGAAAGCTGATTCCAGTGCACTTGAGACCCAGAGTGAGCGCCCCAGAGGTCCAACGCCAGACGCAGCAACCAAGACATCCCGCTCGTCGACTCGTCGGTCCTCGATACGCCTGGGTTTGAACCACCGGCGGGGGGCGTCCGCCCAACCAGAATCGCGCAGGTGTTGAAGGTCAACTCCGCGCAGACAAACGGCTTCAGCGGCATCGTCAAAGGGCTCATCGTCGCCCCATGCCCCTCCAAGTGCAATCTCGCACAAGTCCCCCATGACCCCAGAGCGCCATCCTCTCGGAATCTGCCCCAGCTCCGACTGCTCGAATCCATCGGGGAACAGCGAGGCGATGTGGTCCGGCAGTCCGGGGTCGCGTCCCTCGGCCTTGGCGCGGACGGGGTCGAAGTCGACAAACCAGCTCTTGAAGATGACGCGCGCCATGGCCTCCAGTGTTTGGTTAATCCGGCGGTTCAACTCGATCTTGTCGTCTAGCGCCCCCAAAATGCGCGCGATGGCCTGCTGCTCCGCAATGTCCTGTGGCGCCAAGACCAGGAACGACTCGATCATTCCCTTGGTGAGAGCGTTCCGAGTGCCTCCTGCTCCAGCCCAGGAGAGCATTCTCTCTTGCATCTGAGGGGACACCATGAAGTAGCGCAGGAATCGGGCATCGAGACGATTGGGGTCAGGTCGGATGATTGAGACGTGTTGATTGACTCTGGCGGGGAGGATCGAGGGGTGTACCCGACAACACCGCGCTACCGAATGGCCTGTGATGTTCAGCAGCACATCACCCCGTTGCACTTCCACATTGCTGAGCTGGTCTGCGTGCTCCTCGGTGATGTATGTCAATCCGTCGCGGTGGAATCCGTCGTTGTACACATTCTGGCTGCGGATCAGAGCGATATCACCGGCGTCGAGGTAGACACTTGCACCGCCTCGAGGGGTTGCACCACTGCCGATCTTGGCGCAAACATCACCGAGTCGGATGGCGACCCAGTCACTACCCCCCATGGGCGATACCCTCCAGTTTGGCCCAGATGGGCCAGTTCCGCTGCTTGGCCTGCTGGCTCGGGGCCCCGGCCGCAGCCCAGCGTTGGCCACTTGACATTTGTCAAGAGTGTGACATACGATGTATACGAACCCCCCGGCGATAGCATCTCCGGGCCGACGCCCACCCGCAAGGGCGGGTCGTCTCTCTTCCAGGCCCTTGTGCTCTACCGTCCGGCGGAGTGGCGCTAAGGCCCCTCCGTTCCCCGCAGCCACCCGAGATTGTCTCGGATCTGCTCCTCCAGGCGGGTGCTCTCCGCAAACTGCTCCTCCAACTGCGCAGTCAGACGCTCCATCTTTTCCTCGAACGGTTCGCGGTCATCTTCCACCTCGGCCGCGCCGACATAGCGGCCGGGGGTCAGGATGTGGGTGTGCTCACGAATGTCGTCCAGCGTGGCCGCCTTGCAGAAGCCGGGCACGTCCTCGTACTCGGCCTCGCTGTCCTTGTCGCCCCGCCAGGCATGATACGTATCGGCGATCTTGTTGATATCGTCGTCCGTCAGTTCGCGGTGGACGCGGTCGATCATGGTACCCAGCTGTCGAGCGTCAAGGAATAGCGTCTCGCCGCGCCGGTCGCGGAAGCGGCTGTTGCGCTTGTCGCGGGCGATGAACCAGAGGCAGACGGGGATCTGGGTCGAGTAGAAGAGCTTGCCCGGCAGGGCGACCATACAATCCACCAGGTCGGCCTCGATTATGGACCTGCGGATCTCCCCCTCCCCTGACTGGTTGGAGGACATCGAGCCGTTGGCTAGGACGAAGCCCGCCAGACCGGTCGGGGCCAGGTGGTGGATGAAGTGCTGCACCCAGGCGAAGTTGGCGTTGGAGGCTGGAGGGGTGCCATAGGTCCACCGCTTGTCGTCCTTCAGGAGGTCGCCGCGCCAGTCGCTGTCGTTGAAGGGGGGATTGGCCAGGACGTAGTCGGCCTTGAGATCGGGATGCAGGTCGTGGTGAAAGCTGTCGGCGTGCTCCTGGCCCAGGTTCCCGTCTATGCCGCGAATCGCCAGATTCATCTTCGCCAGCCGCCAGGTGGTGTGATTGGACTCCTGGCCGAAGATGCTGATGTCGGCCTTGGCTCTGCCGCCATTGCTGTTGCCCGTTGCATGAGCTGCGACGAACTCAACGGACTGGACGAACATGCCGCCGGAGCCACAGCAGGGGTCGTAGACGCGACCCTCGTACGGGGCGAGCATCTCGACCAGCACACGGACCACGCACCGAGGCGTGTAGAACTGGCCACCCTTCTTGCCCTCGGCGCTGGCGAACTGGGATAGGAAGTACTCGTACACCCGGCCCAAGATATCCCGCGAGCGGTTGGCCTCGTCCCCCAGGCCGATGTTTCCGATCAGATCGATGAGCTGGCCCAGGCGCTGCTTGTCCAGGCGCGGGTGGGCGTAGTCCTTGGGGAGCACGCCTTTGAGTGAGGGGTTGTCACGCTCAATGGCGAGCAGGGCGTCGTCCACGGTCTTGCCGATGGTCGGCTGACGGGCGTTGGCCAGGAGGTGCGACCAGCGGGCTTCCATGGGCACCCAGAAGATGTTCACGGCGCGGTACTCGTCGGGGTCTTCCGGATCAGCACCCTGGGCGCGCTCGGTTTCCAGGCGGGCGTGATATTCCTCGAAGGCGTCGGAGATGTATTTCAGGAAGATCAGGCCGAGGACGACATGCTTGTACTCCGCGGCGTCCATGTTGGAGCGCAGCGCGTCGGCGGCCTGCCACAAGTCCCGTTCGAAGCCGAGATTGGCTCCACTGTTGTTGGCCTGGTCCGCCATAGTAGCCCTCCTCTTCGGAGAAATCTCTCAACAGGTCGTCCACGCACGCCGCAGGGGACTATAGCACAACCGGCAGGCCGTGTCAAGGGAGAATGCGCAGCGGGAAGTAGACCTCTCGATAGCGAGACCGTCCCGCCATGACCAGTTTGACACCGGCGGACCATTTGTTGTAGAATATATCAGCATTCTCGAATATAACGATAAGCTGTAATATCTATGGCGGAAGCGGAGTACAGACTTGAGGCGCCCATAGTGAAGGTGCTGGCTTCTCCCGCGACGCCCCAGCTCTACGTCTTCCGTCTGCTGCCTGGTTTGCGCCCTTCCTTTGGGCTCAAGCCCACGGGTATCGGGGCTCCGGGCAGAAGCTGGATGGTACCACGGGAAGAAGGACAACGTGCGCTCGCTGGTGACGGAGAAGCGAGGGTTGCCACGGGCGTGAGCTGCAAGGAGAGAAATGCACATCAAGGTGAAGCCCATTCTGACTGTCGTCTTGCTGCTGTTCGTCTTTGCCAGCCTCGCGTACCTGGCGGTGAACAGCCTGCTTCAGCAGGCTGAGACTCCACAGCAGGACGAGCCGCTCGCCCCGTCTCCCGTCGAGGATGGTCCCCAGGAGGCTGGACATCTTGTGGTGGCCTACTACTTCCACGGTACCAGCCGCTGCCAGACGTGCCTGCGAATCGAGGAGTACGCGCGCGAGGC
>Ga0307375_10002790_pt1 | contig 17616 bp, 21 predicted proteins | sample TR1MG_FD_202531 | JGI IMG/M metagenome (GOLD analysis project Ga0307375, IMG submission 202531) | Soil microbial communities from Risofladan, Vaasa, Finland - TR-1 | ecosystem: Environmental > Terrestrial > Soil > Coastal area > Acid sulfate soil | place: Finland: Risofladan, Vaasa | collected... | reverse complement strand
GACAGAGGACACGGCACCATCGGAGCACGCACCGGAGAGCGCACCTCTGGGGTACGTCCCGAAGGAAGTACCTTTAGGGTACGCGCTGGCGCAGCTTCACGGCCTCTTCGTCCTGGCGCAGAACGCCGCCGGCCTGGTGCTGGTCGACATGCACGCGGCCCACGAACGCGTCCTCTACGAAAAACTGAAGGCAGCCTTGGCAGGCCAGGCGCCGGCGACGCAGCGCCTCCTGATTCCGGCGCTGTTTGCCGCCAGCGCCGCGGAAATGGCCAGCGCCGAAGAACACCGCCAGACGCTGGAACGCCTGGGCTTCGAACTGGCCCCGGCCGGGCCGGGCGAGCTCATGGTGCGCACCGTCCCGGCGCTGCTTGCCAATGCGCCGATCGCCGAGCTGGTGCGCGCGCTGCTCGCCGATCTCGGCGAGTTCCCGGCGAGCCGGGTGATCGAAGCACGCGGCAACGAACTCTTGGCAACCATGGCCTGCCACGGGGCGGTGCGCGCCCGGCGCAAGTTGACGCTGCCGGAGATGGACGCACTGCTGCGCGAGATGGAGGCGACCGAGCGGGCCGACCAGTGCAACCACGGCCGCCCGACCTGGACCCAGCTATCGCTCGCCGAGCTCGACCGGCTGTTTTTGCGCGGGAGATGATGAGTCTTCCTCCCCCGCGGACACCGTCATTGCGAGCGCAGCGTGGCAATCCGGACTGCCGCGGCCCTTGGCCTCGCAGTGACGGCCGTAGGAAGTCCCTGCGGGATGCTCGCAGTCGATTGCGGGCACAGCCTTAGGGCGGCCCGGCGGCAGAGCGATGACAACTCCTATTGACCGCCCGCAGGGCGCCGATCAGCCACCCCTGCCCGCGGGGCGGGGGCCGGGGGGTGGGCCGTTCCATCGGGGCCAGCGGGCCCATGAGGAAGATGGCCGGCTACCGCCGGCCATCTTCCTCATGGGCCCCACCGCCAGCGGCAAGACCGCGCTGGCGCTGGAACTGGCCGAGCGGCTGCCGGTGGACATCATCAGCGTCGATTCGGCTCAGGTGTTCCGCGACATGGACATCGGCACCGCCAAGCCCGACGCCGCCACGCAGGAACGCCATCCCCACCGGCTGATCGATCTGATCAGCCCGGAGGAACGCTATTCGGCGGCGCAGTTTTGCGCTGACGCGCTGCGCGAGATGGCAATGATCACCGCTTCCGGCCGCGTGCCGCTCCTGGTCGGCGGCACGATGCTCTACTTCAAGGCGCTCGCCGAGGGTCTGGCCGATCTGCCGCAAGCCGACCCGGCGCTGCGCGCCGAAATCGACGACGATGCCGCCCGTCGCGGCTGGCCGGCGCTGCACGCAGAATTAGCCCGGCTCGATCCGGAAACGGCGGCACGCCTGCAACCGAACGATACCCAGCGCATCCAGCGCGCGCTCGAGGTGCTGCGTCTGACCGGTCAGCCGATGAGCGCTCTATTTACCACCCAGCGCACCGCCCAACGCGCCAGCCAGTTGCCCTACCGGGTGCTGACGCTGGCGCTGGTGCCGGGAGAACGCGCGCTGCTGCATGAACGCATCGCGCAACGCTTTGCCGCGATGCAAGACGCCGGCCTGGTAGCCGAGGTCGAGGGCCTGCGGCGCCGCTACCGCTTGAGCGCCGAACTGCCCTCGATGCGCAGCGTCGGCTACCGCCAGGTATGGGAGATGCTGGAGGGACGGCTGGCGAGCGCCGAGCTCATGGAGCGCGGCGTCTTCGCTACGCGCCAGTTCGCCAAGCGCCAGCTCACCTGGCTCCGGAAGATGCCGGCCGAGGCGCTGGACCCCTTGCTCGCGGAGACCGACGCGCGGGCGCTGGAACTCGTGCGCCGCTTCCTCGGGGCCTGAAGACTTCACTGCCGCTTGCGCCCGGTGATCATCGCCCGCACCAGATTCTCCCGATGACGATAACTGGCGAAGGCCACGCCCGCGACGTGGATCGCCGCCAGAGCCAGCGTCGCCGCGGCGATGCCCTCGTGCAGTTCCTCCAGCCACTTGGCGCCCCAGAACGCGTCGCTGCCGAGCATCCAGCCGCTCAGGCCGAGGGCTATGACGCCGGAGAGCAGCGCCAGGATCATCATCGCCCCGGCCGGATTGTGCCCGAGGTAGCGCTCCTCCCGGCCGGCCAGCAGATCGCGCAGATAGCGCGACAACCGCCGCGGCGAAGGCACGAAGGCAGAGAACCTGGCCGGCCCCGATCCGACCAGACCCCAGACGATGCGCGCCGCCACCAGGCCCAGCGCCGTATAGCCGAGCATCTGGTGCCAGTCGCCGCCGTCGTCCCCCAACAGGTAGGCGCAGGCGAAGCTCGCGACCAGCGCCCAGTGGAAGACGCGGACGAAGGGGTCCCAGACCTTGATCGTCCGCGGCGCGGACGCAAGATCAGGTCCGATCGGGGCGCCCATGGCTCAGCTCCGCTTCTCTTTGACGATGCTTGCGTCGACCGGATTGAAGTAGATTTCCACCTTCTTGCCGTCCTTGTCGTGACCGTAGATCTCGTAGCAATGACCGCTGATCTCGAATTCCTTGATCTGGTAGCCCATGGCAGCGACCTTGGCCTTCATCTCCGCCTCCGGCAGCCACTTGGACTTGGGCTCGGTGGTGCAGTTCGGGGCGGCGATCGCCGACACAGAGGCTGCCGCAACGGTGGCGGCGAGGGCGAGCTTGAGGGAGAGCGATTTCATGAAATTTCCTTTCGATGCTAAGTTGATGGATGGTGGTCTTGCGCCCGATGCTTGCGTCAGACGCCGGGGCAGGATGCGGCGCCTGGCTTAAGCGAAGCTTAGGTGCGTTGCCGCCGCGACCGGATCCGGCTTAAGAACGCCTTAAGCCGGGAGCGCGATAAGCGTCATGGTCAACCTTCAACCACGGGGGAGCTCACGCTGTGCGTCTGCTGCTGATCGAAGACGATGCGCTGCTCGGCGACGGCATCGAAGCCGGGCTCGGGCAGGCCGGCCACACCGTCGACTGGGCCCGTGACGGGCGCGAGGCGCAGCTCGCGCTGGCCACCACGGCGTACGAGCTGGTCGTGCTCGACCTGGGGCTGCCGCGCCTCTCGGGCCTGGAGGTGCTGCGCGGCCTGCGCGCCAAGGGGAACGACGTCCCGGTGCTGATCCTGACCGCGCGCGACACCTTGGAGGACCGGATCCGGGGTCTCGATGCCGGCGCCGACGATTACCTGGTCAAGCCCTTCGCGCTGGCCGAGCTGAACGCCCGCATCCGCGCCCTGCTGCGCCGCGCCCATGGACGCAGCGCGCCGGTCATCGTCTGCGGCAAGCTCAGCGTCGATCCCGCGAGTCAGAGGGTCATGCAAGATGGCGTCGAAATCCAGCTCTCCCCGCGCGAGTGCGCGATCCTCGTCGATCTCCTGGAGCACCGCGGCACGGCGCTGTCGCGTGCGCGCCTGGAGGAGGCCTTGTACGGCTGGAACCAGGAGGTCGAGAGCAATGCTGTCGAGGTGCACATCCACAACTTGCGCAAGAAGCTCGGCGAGAACCTGATCAAGACCATCCGCGGCGTCGGCTATCTGGTGCGCAAGGAGGGCCCATGAAGCGCTTCTCCTTGCGCCGTCGGCTGACGCTGCTGCTCTCGCTCAGCCTGGTCCTGGTCTGGGCAGCAACGCTGCTGCTCAGCTACCGGGAAGCCAGGGAAGAGGTCAATGAGCTGTTCGACGCCCGCCTGGAGGAGAGCGCGCGGACGCTGATGCTGCTCGATCTTAAGCGGCTCAGACGGCTTAGCGCAGCCGAGGATCTGGCCGCACCGGAAGACGATCACGACCGTGATCACGACGTCGCCCAGCGCCTCAGCTTCCAGGTCTGGAACCGCGACGGCACCCTGCTGCTGCGCAGCGCGCAGGCGCCGGCCGCCGCCTTCGAAAATGCCGCGGGTTTCCGCACGATCGCCGTCGGCGGACGGACCTGGCGCAGCGTTTCGCTGTGGCAAGCGCAGCACGGGCTCCAGGTGCGCGTGTTCGAGCCGCTGCGGGCGCGGCAGGAGCTGGCGGCGCGCGTCAGCCAACGGATGCTGATGCCCCTGCTCGTCGCCTTGCCCGCCCTGGCCCTGCTGATCTGGTTCAGCATCGGGCGCGGCTTCAGGCCGCTGGCAGCCCTGTCGCGAGCGATCGCCGCCCGCGACGCGGACAATCTCGATCGGATCACCGTGGACCAGGTTCCGGCCGAGACCTTGCCGTTGATCGATTCCCTGAACCAGCTGCTGCAGCGGCTGGCCGCTTCCCTCGACAAGGAACGCAGCTTCACCGCGGACGCCGCGCACGAGCTGCGCACGCCGCTGGCGGCGATCAAGGTGCAGGCCGAAGTGGCGCTCGCAGCGCAAGATCCCGGCCAGCGGCAGAGGGCCGTGCGCCACATCGTCGCGGGAGTCGATCGGACCACCCACCTGGTTGAGCAACTGCTGCTGCTCGCGCGCATCGATCATCCGGACAGGAATTCCTGGGCACCGCTCGATCTGGGCGAGCTGGCGGCGCGCTGCGCGGCGCGTTACGCCGATCAGGCGGTGGGCAAGGACATCGAGCTCGGCGTGGCGGCCGAAGCCGCGTGCCTAGTGAGCGGCGACGGAATGACCTTGGATGTCCTGATCGGCAACCTGATCGACAATGCGCTGCGCTACACGCCGGCCGGCGGCCGGGTGGCGCTCACCGTCGCCCGCGCCGGAGGACGGATCGTGCTGGCGGTCAGGGACAACGGTCCGGGCATCCCGGCCGAGGCGCGAGCCCGGATATTCGACCGCTTCTACCGGGTCGGCGGCCACGCCGCGCCCGGCAGCGGCCTCGGGCTGTCGATCGTCCAGCGCGTCGCCCAGTCGCACGGCGCCGAGATCGACCTGGATCGCGGACTGGACGGCCGGGGTCTCGGCCTGCGGCTCAGCTTCCCCCCTGCGGCGGCGTGAGGCGGCCGCCGCTCAGGCCACCGTGGTCTGCGCCTGGCCGGATTTGCGTTGCTCGATGCTGCCGATCACATGGACCGTCTCGCCGGCCGCCTGGAGCAGTTCGGTGGCGGTCGCCGCGTGCTCCGGCGCCACGATCACTGCCATGCCGATGCCGCAGTTGAAGACGCGATGCATCTCGGCGTCGGCGATCTGGCCTTCGCGCTGCAGCCACTGGAACAAGGGCGGCAGCGGCCAGCGTTTGCGGTCGAGGATCGCGGCGAGAGTCTCGGGCAGGATGCGCGGCAGATTCTCGGTCAGGCCGCCGCCGGTGATGTGCGCCATGCCCTTCACCGGCAGCGCCTCGATCAGCGCCAACAGCGGCTTCACGTAGATGCGCGTGGGCGCCATGATCGCGTCGATGAACGGACGGCCGTGGAAGTCGGCGGCATAGTCGGCGGCGGTGACGCCGGCGCGCGCGAGGATCTTGCGGATCAGCGAATAGCCGTTGGAGTGGGCGCCGCTGGAAGCCAGCCCCAGCACCGCGTCGCCCGCCACGATGGTCCTGCCGTCGATGATCCGCGACTTCTCCACGGCGCCGACGGCGAAGCCGGCGAGATCGTACTCGCCGTCCGGATACATGCTCGGCATCTCCGCCGTCTCGCCGCCGATCAGGGCGCAGCCGGCCAGTTCGCAGCCCCTGGCGATGCCCTCGATCACGGTCGCGGCGGTAGCGACGTCGAGCCGGCCGCAGGCGAAGTAGTCGAGGAAGAACAGCGGTTCTGCGCCCTGCACCAGGATGTCATTGACGCTCATCGCCACCAGGTCCTGGCCGACGCCGTCGTGGCGGTCGAGCTGGAAGGCGAGCTTGAGCTTGGTGCCGACGCCGTCGGTGCCCGAGACCAACACCGGCTCGCGGTATTTCTTGGAGAGCTCGAACAGCGCGCCGAAGCCGCCGATGCCGGCCAGCACCTCCGGGCGCATGGTCCGGCGGGCAAAGGGCTTGATCCGCTCGACCAGGGCGTCGCCGGCATCGATGTCGACGCCGGCGTCGCGATAGGTCAAAGGCAAATTGCTTGGGGAAGAAGATGAAGCCATTTGAGTTCCTGCGGGCTGGCGGCTAAAGTGTTGTCTTTTCGCGGCGCCGGCCGCGAGATATCCACCCGCAGATTCTACCGGAAATGACCCCAGAACGCGCCGACCGCCTGCAAACCCTGATCTGGAGCGTGCTCGGCCTGGCCATCCTGTGGCTGTTGTTCCTGCTCGGCCCCATCCTCTCGCCCTTCCTGCTGGCCGGCATTCTCGCCTACATCTGCGCGCCGCTGGTGGAACGGCTGGATAAACTCGGCCTGCCGCGCCTGGCCGGCGTGATCGCGGTGATGCTGCTGCTCACCGCGATCCTGGCGCTCCTCCTGTTGATCCTGCTGCCGCTGGTAAACCAGGAGGCGCAGCAGTTGCTGGCGCGCCTGCCCGACGGCATCCGGCTGTTGAACGAGCAGCTGATGCCCTGGCTCAAGGAACGCTTCGGCATCCAGTTGAAGCTCGACCCGACGACCTTGCCGCGACTGATCGCCGACAACCGCGACAGCAGCCAGTTGATCGCGCAAAAGCTGCTGGCCTCGCTCAAGATCGGCGGCATCGCCCTGTTCGGCATCGTCGCCAACCTGCTGCTCGCGCCGGTGGTGATGTTCTACCTGCTGCGCGACTGGCACGAGTTGTTAAGTCGCCTGGCCGCCGCCATCCCCCGCCCCTGGCACGCCAAGACGCTGGCCATGGCGCACGAAATCAATGCCGTTCTGGCCGAATTCCTGCGCGGCCAGCTCTCGGTGATGCTGGCGCTGGCGCTCTATTACAGCGTCGGCCTGTGGGCCGTCGGCATCGGCTTCGCCCTGCCGGTGGGCATGCTCACCGGCCTCCTGGTGTTCATCCCCTACCTGGGCTTCGCCACCGGCTTCATCCTGGCGCTGGCGGTGGCAGCGCTGCAGTTCTCCGGCATGGCGCCGATCGTCGGCGTGCTGGCGGTCTATGGCGTCGGCCAGGGCCTGGAGAGCTTCATCCTGACGCCGTGGCTGGTGGGCAAGCGCATCGGATTGCACCCCCTGGCGGTGATCTTCGCCCTGCTCGCCTTCGGTCAGCTGTTCGGCTTCTTCGGCGTGCTCCTGGCGCTGCCGGTCTCGGCGGCCCTGCTGGTGGGCCTGCGCGAGGTCAGGGCGCTCTACCTGGAAAGCCGCCTCTACCGCGGCGAGGATCATTCGTGACGCGCCGCCAGCTGCTGCTCGACATCCGGCCGGAAGAGCCGCCCAGCCTCGACAATTTCGTCGTCGGCGGCAACGCCGAACTGCTCGCACGCCTGGCCGGGCTTGCCGATTCGGGCGTATTCGACCAGGTCTATCTGTGGGGCCAAGTCGGCAGCGGTCGCAGCCACCTGCTCCAGGGCGCCGCGGCGCACGCCCGTGCCCGTGGCCGCCCGCTGCTGCTGATCGACGGCGCCGCGCTCGGCAAGGATCTGGTACCCCTGCCCGGCAGCCTGGTGATCGTCGATGACGTCGACCGGCTCTCCGAGACCGCCCAGATCACCCTGTTCCGCACCTTCAACGCCGCCCGCCTGGTCGGCCTGGCGCTGCTCCTGGCCGGCCCCACCGCGCCCTTGCACCTGGCGCTGCGCGAGGATCTGCGCACCCGCATCGGCGCGACCCTGGTCTATGAGGTGAAGCCGCTGTCGGACGCGGACAAGGCCGATGCCCTGGAACGCCACGGCCGGGCCCGCGGCATGCGCGTCGATCCGAGTCTGATCGATTATCTGCTGCGCCACGGCCGCCGCGATCTGCCTTCGCTCTTGGCGGCGCTCGATGCGCTCGACCGCGTCTCGCTGGAACAGCAACGGCCGCTGACCCTGCCGCTGCTGCGCGAAATACTGCAAGCCACCCTGGAACCGTGACCATGGACCTCGTGCTCTTCGACCTCGACAACACGCTGCTCTCGGGCGACAGCGACTTCGAATGGGCGCAGTTCCTGATCGACAAGGGAGTACTCGACCGCGAGGTGCAGGAAGCGAAAAACCAGGAGTTCTATGAGCACTACCGGGCCGGCACCCTGGACATCCACGCCTTCCTCGATTTCCAGCTGATGCCCCTGTCGCGCCACGAACGCCATGAGCTCGACCGCTGGCATGGCGAGTTCATGGCCGCGCGCATCCGCCCGATGATCGGGCCGGCGGCGCAGGCCCTGGTCGGGCGCCATCTCGACGAAGGGGCGCTGACCGCCATCGTCACCGCCACCAACAGCTTCGTCACCGGACCGATCGCGCGCGAGTTCGGCATCCCTCATCTGATCGCCACCGTCGCCGCCCAGGAGGCCGCGAGCGGCCGCTTCAGCGGCCGCCCGCGCGGTCTGCCGTCCTTCCGCGAGGGCAAGGTCGAGCGCGTCGAGGCCTGGCTCGAAGCGCTCGGCTTGTGCTGGGGCAGCTTCGGGCGCAGTTTCTTCTACAGCGACTCCTTGAACGACCTGCCGCTATTGAACAGGGTGAGCCACCCGGTCGCGGTCGATCCCGACCCGACCCTGAAAAACCACGCCGAACAGCACCGTTGGCCGATCATCAGCCTGAGATAACGCGTCGGCCTCGCCCGATACTCTCGGCAGACAAACGGCCGAGGGGGTCAATACCTTGATTTCCGGTATCATTGCGCCCTTCCGGGATTTTCCCGCTTCGTCCTTTCCTGAATGATCCGCAAGTTTCTGCGCCGCGTCTTCCGCGTCGCCGCCGCGCCAGCCAGCCGCGAGCCGGCGGTGATTCCGGTGGCGCGCCACGGCATCCGCCGCGAGCATATCTCCGTCGGTGCCCGCCGCACCTGCGAAGCGCTGCAGCAGGCGGGCCACCGCGCCTACGTGGTCGGCGGCGCGGTCCGGGACCTGATCGCCGGCATCGTGCCCAAGGACTTCGACATCGCCACCGATGCCACGCCCGACCAGGTTCGCGCCCTGTTTCGGCGCGCGCGCATCATCGGCCGGCGTTTCCAGATCGTCCATGTGATGCAAGGCGCCGAGACGCTGGAGGTATCGACCTTCCGCGCCGCCCACGACGCCGACACGCAGAAGGACGAGCACGGCCGCGTGCTGCGCGACAACGTCTGGGGCTCGCAGGCCGACGACGCGGCGCGCCGCGACTTCACCATCAACGCGCTGTTCTACGACCCGGCCAGCGAGACCGTGCTCGACTACCACCACGGCGTCGCCGACCTGAAGCAAAAGACGCTGCGCATCATCGGTGAGCCGCGCGCGCGCTACCGCGAGGATCCGGTGCGGATGCTGCGCGCCATCCGCCTGTCGGCGAAGCTGGGGCTTTCCATCGATCCCGAGGCAAAGGCGCCGATTCGCGACATGGCGCCGCTGATGGAGAACGTGCCGGCGGCGCGGGTATTCGACGAGATGCTGAAGCTGCTCTTTTCCGGCCACGCCGTCGAGTGCGTCAAGCGCCTGAGGGACGAAGGCCTGCACCACGGCCTGCTGCCGCTGCTCGACGTCATTCTGGAACAGCCGATGGGCGAGAAGTTCGTGATGCTGGCGCTGGCCAGCACCGACTCGCGCATCCGCGAGGGCAAGCCGACCTCGCCCGGCTTCCTGTTCGCCACCCTGCTCTGGAACGAGGTGCTGGCCAACTGGCAGGCGCGGGTCAAGCGCGGCGAAGTGCGGATGCCGGCGCTGTTCGAGGCGATGGACGAGGTGCTCGACCAGCAGTCCGAGAAGCTCGCGATCACCCGCCGCATCAGCGGCGACGTCAAGGACATCTGGGCGCTGCAGCCGCGCTTCGAGAAGCGCTCGGGCAAGAGCGCGCTGCGCCTCCTGGAGCAGCCGCGGCTGCGCGCCGGCTACGATTTCCTGCTGCTGCGCGCGCAAAGCGGCGAGGTGCCGATGGAGTTGGCGAGCTGGTGGACCAATTTCCAAAGCGCCGAGGGCGGGGCCAGGACGGCCATGCTGATGCCCGAGACGGGAGCGAAGAAGCGCCGCAGGAAGCGCACTCCGGGAGGCAATGGTCGCGACGGCGGCGCGGCGGAACCGGCGGCATGATCCGCGCTTACGTCGCCCTGGGGGCCAATCTCGGGCACCCGGCGGCAACCGTCAGAGCCGCCCTGGCGGCGCTATCCGGGATCCCCGAGTCGGTCCTGGTCGCCGCCTCCTCCCTGTACCGTACCGCACCGCTGGGTCTGAAACACCAGCCAGACTTCATCAATGCGGTGGCGGCGGTCGACACCACGCTCACCCCGCTCGCCTTGCTCGACGCGCTGTTCGCCATCGAGGCGGACTTCGGTCGCAGCCGCAGCGTCAAGAACGCGCCACGTACCCTCGATCTCGACTTACTGCTGTACGGTGAATCGCGGCTGGACGAGGCGCGACTGACGCTGCCCCATCCGCGCATGCACGAACGCGCCTTCGTGCTGGTGCCGCTGGCCGAACTCGCTCCGGAATGCCGCATCCCGGGGCACGGGGAATTGAGCGAACTGCTCGCCTTCTGCCGCGGCCAGGACGTCGTCCGGATAGCGTCATGATCACGCCCGATTTCCCCGGCGCTGCTATCCTGACGCCCTTGAGCGCTGTCCCCATCATCTTCCGTTAGAGGTTCCCGCATGAGCTATCTTGCCAACGACAAACCGGTGACGCTCTCGGAGTTCGCGCGCATGCGCGCCGCCGGCGAAAAGATCGCCACCCTCACCGGCTACGATGCGAGCTTCGCCGCGCTGCTCGACCGCTGCGGCGTGGACGCGATCCTGATCGGCGACTCGCTGGGCAACGTGCTGCAAGGCCACAGCACGACGCTGCCGGTGACCATGGAGCAGATGGTCTATCACACCGAATGCGTAAGCCGCGGCACCAAGCGCGCCTTCGTCGCCGCCGACATGCCCTGGGGCTCGTACCAGGAGAGCCCCGAGCAGGCGCTGAAGAACGCCTGCCGGCTGATGGCCGCCGGCGCCCAGATGGTGAAGCTCGAAGGCGGTACGGTGATGGCCGACACCGTCCGCTTCCTCTCCGAGCGCGGCGTGCCGGTGTGGGCGCACCTGGGCCTGACGCCGCAGTCGGTGCATGCCCTGGGCGGCTACCGGGTGCAGGGCAAGGGCGAGGAGAGCGCCCAGCGCATGAAGGAGGACGCCCTGGCGCTGCAGCAGGCGGGCGCCGCGCTGCTCTTGATCGAGATGATCCCCGCCCAACTGGGCAAGGAACTGACCGGGCTGCTCGACATCGCCACCATCGGCATCGGCGCCGGACCGGACTGCTCGGGCCAGGTGCTGGTGCTGCACGACATGCTGGGCATCTACCCGGGCAAGACGGCCCGCTTCGTCAGGAACTTCATGACCGGCGCGGAGAGCATCGACGCTGCGGTCAGGGCCTACGTCGCCGCGGTCAAGGACGGCAGTTTCCCCGCCGCCGAACATTGCTATTGAAGGCCTGATATGGACATCCACGACACGATTTCCGGCCTGCGCGCCGGCCTCAAACACGCTGGCCGCGTGGTCCTGGTGCCGACCATGGGCAACCTCCACGACGGTCACATCTCGCTGATGCAGCAGGCGCGGGCGCACGGCAACACGGTGCTGGTCTCGATCTTCGTCAACCGCCTGCAGTTCCGCCCCGGCGAAGATTTCGAAAAATATCCGCGCACCTTCGCCCAGGACTGCGAGCGGCTCTCCGCCGCCGGCGTCGACCACCTGTTCGCGCCCTGCGAAGCCGAGATGTACCCGACGCCGCAGCAGTACTACGTCGAGCCGCCGGCCGACCAGATCGGCATCCTCGAAGGTGAGTTCCGGCCCGGCCATTTCCGCGGCGTCACCACTGTGGTGCTGAAGCTATTCAATATCGCCCAACCGCAGGTGGCCCTGTTCGGCAAGAAGGACTACCAGCAGATGATGGTGCTGTCCAACATGACGCGCGATCTCGCCCTGCCCATCGAGATCGTCGCCGCCGAAACGGTACGCGCCGCCGACGGTCTGGCGCTGTCCTCGCGCAACGGCTTTCTCTCCGCGCCAGAACGCGCCGAGGCCCCGCGTCTGCATCGCGAACTCGTGCGCGTGCGCGAAGCGATCGTCAACGGCGAGCGCGATTATGCCCGGCTGGAGCAGGCGGCGATGGCCGAACTGCACGCCCACGGCTGGCAGCCGAGCTACGTCGCGGTCCGCCGGCGGCTCGACCTGCAAGTGCCCGACGCCGGCGATGCCGGACTGGTGGTGCTGGGCGCGGCGCTCCTGGGCAGCACGCGCCTGATCGACAACCTGGAAGTCTGAATCCGGCCGTTCAATGACCTCAGCGCGGCGCCGCGACGCGCAGTTCGTGGTTCACCCAGAGCACGGTAGCGAATAGCACCATGGCCACGTCTTGATGCAGGGCGGCGAGCGGCACCGGCACCACCAGCAGCAGGGTGGAAATGCCCAACCCGACCTGCAACGCGAACACCAGCAACAGCAAGTTCGCCGCCAGCCGCGCCCGAGGCGCCAGCGTTACGCGCAGCGAGCGCAGCCAGAAGGCGGGCACCAACAGGATCAGGAGCCAGGCGATCAGCCGGTGGTCGAACTGGGCCGTGCTCGGATTATTGAAGAAATTGGCAAACCAGGGCGACAGCGCGAACATGTCCGGCGGCACGAAATGGCCGTTCATCGAGGGAAAGGTGTTGTAGGCCAGTCCGCCGTGCAAGCCGGCGAGGAAGCCGCCGGCCAGCACCATCACAAAGACGGTCAGCGCCAGCCACGCGGCGAAGCGCTGCAGCGACGCCAGCCCGTCCCGGCGCGACGTTTTCTCGCGCTCGTTCATGAGGCCGAGCGCGACCCAGAACATCGCCGTGAAGATGACGAAGGCCAGGCCCAGGTGCGCGGTCAGGCGGTATTGGCTGACGCGCGGGTCAGCGACCAGGCCGCTCTTCACCATGTACCAGCCCATCGCCCCCTGCAGCCCGCCGAGCACGAAGATGCCCGCGAGCCTGGGCGCGAGCGCGCGGTCTACGCGGCGCCGCGCCAGGAAATAGAGGAAGGGCAGCAGGAAGACCAGGCCGATGCTGCGGCCCAGCAGCCGGTGCGCATACTCCCACCAGAAGATGTGCTTGAATTCGCCGAGGTCCATGCGTCGATTGACCTGCTGGTATTCCGGCGTTTTCTGGTACTGGGCAAAGGTCTGCTGCCAGTCGGCCTGGGTGAGCGGCGGCACCGTGCCGACGATCGGCTGCCAGCGCACGATGGACAGCCCGGAGTGCGTCAGCCGGGTCACGCCGCCGACGACCAGGGTCGCAAACACCATCAGGCAGCAGATGAAGAGCCAGGCGGCGATGGCCCGGCGGCTGGTGTTATCCATGAACGATTCCCGTCAGAGGAGAGCGGCCCCGATCCCGGAGCGAGGGCAAAACTATAAGGCCAAGTCGAAGCCTGCGCAAATGCTTGGGGGCACTAGGCGATCAGCTTGTCGGCGATGAAGCCGACGAAGTATGAAATCGCCAGCGCCAGGCTGAACACCACGAGATTGCGCGTCATGCCCGAGGGCAGGTCCATGTCGCCCAGGCGACGCTTGAGATAGAAACTGACGATGAAAAATGCCAGCGTCGATAGCACGAAGCTCAGCATCGAATGTCTCCCGGGGTGCTCGGATTTCGAGGCCGCCAGTGTGCCACGAACCCGCCAGGCCGGAGGCGCTAAAATCCATTATGATGCCTTCTGACGAAATCAACGGGACCGTGGCCGGAACCATGAACAAGACGCCGGACAGGCTCGACCGGGTGGTTGCCGAGGCGCGGCGCAACGCCGAATCGCGCGAGCGGGGCTATCGGGAGCGGGCGCTCAAAATCTACCCCTGGGTCTGCGGCCGCTGCACCCGGGAGTTCACGCGCGCCAACCTGCAGCAGCTCACCGTCCATCACCGCGATCACGATCACGACAACAATCCCCCCGACGGCAGCAACTGGGAGCTGCTCTGCGTCTATTGCCACGACAACGAGCACTCGCGCTATCTCGAGTCAGACCGGAATGCTGGCCGATCATCGGGCGCCGGGTCCGGAGCAATCGCGACCCATAACCCGTTCGCGGACCTCAAATCCCTGCTCGACAGAAAATCCTAGCCCGGCAGGTTCTGGCATAATCGGGCAATGCCGGCTACGCGACGCATTGATCCCGGTTCGTACAACCGAGGTCCACTCGTTGCCCCTCGCACATGACACAGATCGCACCCGAGATTGAACGGAAGTTGGGCATCGTCGTCGAGCGCATGCCGGCCTTTTCGAAGAGCGTGCAAAAGATTCTCGAGATCACGAGAAACATCAACTGCACGCCGCGGGAGCTGGTCGGCATCATCGAGAAGGATCCGGTGATCACCCTGAAGGTCCTCAGGGTGGTCAACTCGGCGCAATTGAGCCTGCCCACCAAGATCACCTCGATCAACCAGTCGGTGGTCTATCTGGGCGTGAACACCATCAAGAATCTGGCGCTGTCGATCGCCGCCATCGGCATCCTGCCCGCGACCAATGCCGCCGGTTTCGACATCCAGCGCTACCTGATGCATTCGCTGACCACCGCGGCCTTCGCGCGCCAGCTCTGTTCGGTGTATGCGTCCAACGAGGCCGATCCCGGCGACTGCTACATCGCCGGCCTGCTGCATGATTTCGGCAAGATCGTCTTCGCCCAGTTCATGCCCGAGCAGTTCCGCCAGGTGCTCGCCCGAAACGCGGAGACATCCCAGCCTTCGCACCATGCGGAGCTCGAACTGATCGGCGCCGACCATACCGTGGTCGGCGCCATGCTTGCCGACAAGTGGCAGTTCCCGGCGGCTCTGGTCGATTCCATCCGCAGCCATCATTCGCCCGACGCCCCTGCCACGGCCATGAACGACTGTCTGCGCATGGCCGACCTGATCAGCAGGCAACTCGGCAACGGCGGCATGGAGCATCCCTATCGCGAGGGCGAGTCGCCGATCAATCCCGCGCGCTTCGGCACCGACCTCGGCCGGGTGGTCGCTGCGCTCGGCGACACCGACAAGATGATGGCTGAGGCCACAAACTTCGTCCAGGCGGGGATGTCCAAATGAAGGTGCGCTTCTGGGGCGTACGCGGCTCGATTCCCTCGCCGGGTCCGAAAACCATCCGCTACGGCGGCAATACCACCTGTATCGAGGTCAGGAGCGATGCCGGCGAGCTGATCATCCTCGACGGCGGCACCGGGATCTTCGCGCTGGCGCAGGCCCTGCTCAAGGAACTGCCGATCACCGCCAACGTATTCATCACCCATAGCCACTGGGACCACATTCACGGCCTGCCCTTCTTCACGCCGCTCTACATTCCCGGCAACTCCGTGCGCCTGTGCGGCGCCCACGATGTCGTCACCGGCACCGGCATCGAGCAGGTGATGGGCGTACAGCTGCAATACAGTTACTTCCCGGTGCGCGAAGCCGAGATGCGCGCCCGGATCGAGTACCAGACCCTGCGCGTCGGCACCGTGGTGGAAGTCGGCGACGCGCGGGTGAGCAACACCATACTCAACCATCCGGTAATCAATCTCGGCTACCGGATCGATTGCAACGGCAAGTCGGTATTCTTCACCGGCGACCACGAACCCTACTTCAATATCTACGATCCCGGCGACGAGGATTACGGCGAGTACCAGACGCTGATCGAGGAAAAGCAGCGCGCCATCGACGCAGCGGTGGCTGGCTGCGACGTCTTGATCGCCGACTGCTCCTATACCGCGGCCGAGTATCCGGCCAAGCGCGGCTGGGGCCACGGCAGCTTCGACTCGTCGATCGAACTCGCCCGCCGCTGTGGCGTGAAACAGCTCGTTTGCACCCACCACGAGCCGACGCGCAGCGACGACGAGCTCGAACGGGTCTTTGCCGAGGCCCTCTCGCATTTCTCCCCCGGTCCTGCCGTCCCCTCGGTGATCCTTGCCCGCGAGGGTCTGGAAATAGACCTCTAGCACCTGCTGCGCGCCGGACCCTTGCATCGTCGATACCGTTGTCATAACATGACATGGTCACTATCGCGAGCGGGCCTGCCAACCATGGTCGTTCTGGGTGCCCTGATCCTGTTCCTCTGCGCTCTGGTATTTCTCTGGTGCGGATTCGAGATCCGTTACCGTGGCCGCGTCGCGCTCATCGACCGCTTCACCTCGCGCCGTCTCAGGGACCGCGCCTCCTGGGCCCGTCTGTGCGGCCTGCTGCAGATGCTGCTCGGGGCGGCCCTGCTCGCGACAGCGCTGACCAGCCTGCTGTGGCCGCCGCTGTCCAGGGGCCTGGCGCTCGCCTTCATCGTCGGCGTGCTCGCCGCCTGGGGGCCGCTGGTCACGAGCCTGCGGAATCTTGAGGACGACTGAGGGCCGCCGGTTGCCGAATTGCGGCATAATCGCGTCCCATGATCCTGTCCCGCACCAGCCAGTACGCCATCCAGGCCCTGATCTATGTCGCCGCCCAGCCACGCGGCGTACCGGTCTTGAAGCGCATGGTCGCCCAGTATCTCAACGTGCCGCCGGCCTATCTGGCGAAGGTCCTGCAGACGCTCGAACGGGGAGCGCTGCTCTATTCCTTCCGCGGCCGTCAGGGCGGCTACTGCCTGCGCGAGGGTGGCGAGAAGACCGATCTGATGCAGATCCTCACCCTCATCGAAGGCCCCGGCCTGACCGGGAATTGCGTCCTGGGACTCAAGGTCTGTTCGGACGAGACCCCGTGTCCGATGCACGTCAAGTGGATGCCGATCAAGGCCGGCATCGTGGCGCTGCTGCAGGAGCAGACACTGGAGGTACTGGCCCTGGCGGTGAAAAGCGGCAAGTACCGGCTCACCGATCTGCCTGGTGCGATCCTGTCGGCTGAGTCGCTGCCAGCAGGACGGCGGCGTACGGCCTCCTGATCATGCCCCGGTCCGGCCCGAAGCGCGTCCCGACGCGTCTTGCCGACCAGACGGCTTGTGCCCCGGTGGCATGCAAGAACTGCGGCGTCTATCAGCTCTGCCAGCCGCTGGGCCTGGAGGACGACGATCTGGCGCTGCTCGACAGCATCGTCAGGCGCAAGGAAGTCTATAAGCGCGGCCAAGTGCTGTTCCGGCCCGGAGAGCGCTTTGATTACGTCTATGCGATCCGCGGCGGCTCGGTCAAGACCTCGGTCAGCAGCGATGACGGGCGGGTGCAGATCACCGGCTTTCACATCGCCGGCGAGCTGCTCGGGCTCTCCGCGCTCGCTTCCGGCCACTACAGTGGCGAGGCGAGAGCCCTGGAGACCATTTCCGTCTGCAAGGTCGAGGTCTCCCGCCTGGACGAGATCGCCCGGGAAATTCCCTCGGTGCAATATCAGATACTGAAAATCATGAGCAGCCAGATCCGGCAGGACGAGGAATTGATGCTCCTGCTCGGAACGCGGCGAGCCGAGGAGCGCCTGGCCGCCTACCTGCTCGGCCTGTCGCGGCGCTTCGCCAGCCGTAACTATTCGCCCAAGCAATTCCGGCTGAGCATGTCGCGCAAGGATATCGGCAACTACCTCGGGATGGCCGAGGAGACCGTCTGCCGGATCCTGGCCCGCTTCCACGACGATGGACTGATCACCGCCAAGCGCAGAATGGTCAGTCTGAACGATCTCGCGCGCCTGAGCGCCCTCGCCCGCAACGACGCTGCGGCATAATTCCGTTCCCACGACGCATAAGTTGACGCCCGTCAGGGTTTCATTCGGGGTTGCGTAATAGCATAATGAGGATACGCAGGTCCTGATAGTGCCCGTCCAC
>Ga0307375_10002789_pt1 | contig 17623 bp, 10 predicted proteins | sample TR1MG_FD_202531 | JGI IMG/M metagenome (GOLD analysis project Ga0307375, IMG submission 202531) | Soil microbial communities from Risofladan, Vaasa, Finland - TR-1 | ecosystem: Environmental > Terrestrial > Soil > Coastal area > Acid sulfate soil | place: Finland: Risofladan, Vaasa | collected... | reverse complement strand
GTCATCGTGAAGCCACCCTTGCCCTTCATCTTGTTGGCTTCAATAAACAGAATGTCGCCGCCGGCCGGCGTCCACGCCAGGCCCACTGCCACGCCCGGCCGCTTCACCCGCTCGGCCACTTCCGTCTCCACGCGCACCTGGATGCCGCCCAGAAATTCCTTCAGAATTTCCGTTGTCACCAGCAGCTTCTCCTTCTTGCCTTCCACCACGCGCCGCGCCTGCTTCCGGCACACCGTGCCAATCACCTGCTCAAGCTTCCGCACCCCGGCCTCGCGCGTGTAGTGGCGCACCAGGTGCCGCACTGAGTCCTCCGGAAACTCAATCAGATCCGTCGAAATCCCGTTCTCGCTAATCTGCCTCGGAATCAGATAATTGAAGGCAATGTGCACCTTCTCCTCTTCGCTGTAGCCCTGCAGCGGAATCAGTTCCATGCGGTCCAGCAGCGGCGGCGGCACCGGGTCCAGCATGTTCGCCGTGCAGATAAACAACACCTTCGACAGGTCGAACGGCACGTCCAGATAGTTATCCCGGAACGTGTTGTTCTGTGCCGGGTCCAGCGTCTCCAGCAGCGCAGACGCCGGATCGCCCCGGAAGTCCCGGCCCAGCTTGTCCACCTCGTCCAGCATGATCACCGGATCGTTTGTCCCCGCCCGCCGGATACTCTGGATAATCTGCCCCGGCAGTGCGCCGATATACGTCCGCCGATGTCCGCGAATCTCCGCCTCGTCGTGCATGCCGCCCAGCGCCACCCGCTGAAACTTCCGTCCCAGCGCTCGCGCAATCGACTTGCCCAGGCTCGTCTTGCCCACGCCCGGAGGCCCCACAAAACACAAAATCGGGCCCTTCATGTCCGGCTTCAGTTCCAGCACGCTCAGGTAGTCCAGAATCCGGTCCTTCACCTTTTTCAGGCCGTAGTGGTCCTCGTCCAGAATCTCCCCCGCCTTGTTGATGTCCACTTCCCCGCCCGAGCTCGTCGCCCACGGCAGCACTGCCAGCCACTCAATGTAATTCCGCGTCAGCGAGTAATCGGCCGCCATCGGAGACATCCGCGACAACCGCGAAAGCTCCTTCAGCGCCTCCTTCTTCACGTCCTCCGGCATCCCGGAGGCGTCAATCTTCTCCCGCAGGTCGTCCGCCTCGCGCTGGCCCTCGTCCTGCTCGCCAAGCTCCTTCTGGATTGCCTTCAGTTGCTCCCGCAGATAGTAGTCCCGCTGCGTCTGCTGCACCTGGTCCTGCACTTCCGATTGGATCTTGGTGCGCAGTTGCTGGACCTCAAGCTCCTTGGCCAGATGCTGATTCAGCTGTTCCAGCCGCGCCAGCACCGTCGGCGTCTCCAGCAGTTGCTGCTTGTCTTCCGTTGTCAAAAACGGCAATGAAGACGCCACAAAATCCACCAGCCTGCTCGCGTCCTCAATGTTGGCCGCAATCGAGCGCAACTCGTCAGACAAGGTCGGCGACTCGGACACAATCTGCCCAAACTGGCCAATCACGTTCCGGACCAGCGCCTCCACTCCGGAGCTCGAATCCGGCTCGGCCTCGCCCATCACTTCCACCTCGGCCACCAGGTACGGCTCCGTCTGCACAAACCCCACCAGCCGAACCCGGTCCAGGCCCTCCGTAAACACAAATCGGCTCTGGTTCGGCATCCGAACCACTTTATGCACCGTGGCCAGCGTCCCCACCACGTGCAGGTCCCCCGGCTTCGGCAGATCCACGCGCGGATCCAGCTGCGCCAACACCACAATTGTTCGCTCATCGCCAATCGATTCAATCAGTTGGATCGAACTCTCGCGGCCTACCGTCAGGGGAAGTACAGCATGCGGAAACAACACCGTGTCCCGCACCGGAAGCACCGCCACACGACGAACCCCCGGCTTCTTCTGTTCAGGATGCGACGACTCGGGCAATACCTTGGTCTCTTTTGACATTGAGTGTCCTCGTATCAACTTATCTTCATTAGACCACGCAGACTCGCAAAAGTTGCAGGTTTCTCCGTTTCACCCCCGCTTTCGCTTTCCTGCCCATCTCCTGCCGTTTCTTCCCGAATCCTGCCCCGCTCCGCCCATCTTGAAACCTACGTTCCACTCGACAGGCCGGTTCCCCGCCAGAAATCCTGGCCCACTCACCGTTGCCGCGCAAGTCAGCACAGGCAGCCGTCTCCCTGCACGCAAGGCGAATGCTACGCGTCCTTCATCGGCTTTGAATGGATAAAAGTGAGCAGGGCGACCCGGCACCCGCGGTCCCGTTCAGCAGTTCTGGCCCAGTTCTGCCTCGGTCCGAACCGGTCCGAACCGGCTCCCGTCCCAGCGCTACTTGGGGTTCTTCGGGCTCTCTTCCTTCTGGATGGCCGACTCGATCCGCTCCCACAGGTCTTCCTTCGGCTGCTGCGCCGGCAGCAGCTGGCGCGCCGCCTCGGCAATCGTCTCCAGGTCGTTCAGCAACGCGCGGCACAGCGGGCAGCTCTTCAGGTGCGGATGATTGTGCGCATCCTCACCCGACCCGATCAGGTCGGCCAGTTGCGCCTGGAACTCCCGGCAGTCCATCGTCTTGAGATCTTCGCTCATCGCCGTCCCTGCCCCTGAAGTGATGTGCGCAACGCATCGCGCAGTTTCAGCCGTGCCTTGTGCAGCTGTGACTTGCTGTTGCCAATCGAGCACTCCAGCATCGTCGCAATCTCGTTGTGCTCATACCCCTCAATATCGTGCAACACAAAAATCAGCCGATAACCGGGGGGCAAATCCGCCACCGCCCGTTCCAGCGCCAGCCGGTCAATCGACCCCGTCAGCATCAGGTCCGGCGCGCCAAAGCTCCGTCCCGGCCCGTCATCCTGCGTCGGCTCCATCGCCTCGTCCAGTGACGTCAGCGCCAGCCCCTTCTTGCGCAGATGCATCAGCACCACATTCACCGCCAGCCGGTGCATCCAGGTGGAAAACGCCGAATCCCCGCGGAAGGTCCCAATCTTGCGGTGCAGTTGCAGAAAGGCCTCCTGCGTCAGGTCTTCGGCCTCGGCCACATTGTTCACCATCCGCAGGCACAGCGAATAGATCCGCCGCTTGTGCAGTCCGTACAGATGCGCAAAAGCTCCATGGTCGCCGGCCTGCGCCCGCGCCACCGCATCGTCTCCATACGGCTCCACCACAGCGGTCGCCGTCCGCACCTCCGGCCCCGGCGAAACATCGCTCAAACTCGCACCTGCAAGTGTTTCCGGCACTTCAGTCTTCGGAGATCGGGAACGGGGCATTCGCTTCCTTTGGGAGCAGGTCGCTCGATACGCACTCAGAAAGCTGCGCCGTGCGTCGTTCCTCGTTAGTATAAAGGGCGGCGGCAGTTGCGCTGGAACGGATGCGCTGGAAATCCGACAGCCATGCCTCCGGGACGACCCTGCGCGGATTCCTGAAGCCTCGGGTCCCATGCGTTCCATGCAGCAGAAGCTTTTTTAGGATTCCCCTGGAGAATTAGTTTTGTTCGGTAAGCGGCCAGCGCAACAGAAAACACGGCGTCCATCGACCACCCTGCTGGCCGTCTGGCTCGTCATTGCCCCGTGCCTCTGCGCCCCGTACCTTCGCGCCCAATCCCCGCCACCCCAAACCCCGCCGCCCGCCGCCAGCCCTGCCGCGCATGTGGCGCCCCTGCCCAGCGCGCCTTTGCCCCAGGCCGCGGGCATGGACCACCTCGCTGGCCTCACCGTCGCCCACATCCGAATTGACGGCGTTGCCCTGGACCGCCTCGCCCCCTTGCCCGGCCATCTGGCCCAGGCCGTCGGCAAGCCGCTCACTCAGGAGTCCGTCGCCCAGAGCCTTCGCCAGCTCTATGCCACAGGCTTGTTTGAGACCATCGAGGCCACCGCCCGCCGCACTCCCGGCGGCGTCGATCTCGACTTCCGCGGCAGGCCCCGCAGCTTCATCGGCATCGTCACCGTCACCGGAGCCAAGGGCCCCACTCTCAACTCACAACTCCAGCGCGCCAGCGGGCTCGACGCCGGCACCCGCTTCCTGGACTCCAAGCTCACCCTCGGCCTCGACCAGATGCGCCAGGCCTTCGCCGACAACGGCTTCCACAAGCCCACCATTACCCACACCCTCACCCGCCACCCCGCTGAGCAGCTCGTCGACATCGCCTTCCAGGTCACCTCCGGACTCCAGGCCCGCATCGGCGCCGTCCACGTCTCCGGTGACTCCGGCCTGAGCGACGCCGATTTCCGTCGCTATGCCAAGCTCCGCCTTGGCGCCCATGTGGAGCACGACACCGTCAACCGCGCCCTCGCCGGCGTCCTCAAGCATTACCGCGGTCGCAATCGTCTGGAAGCAGAAATCAAGCTCGTCTCCCAAACCTGGGATCCCGCCACCAACACCGTCAATTACCAGTTCTCCGCCACGCGCGGGCCCGTCGTCAACGTGCGCCTCGTCGGCGCCAAACTCAGCGACGACCGCCTCCAGCATCTCGTCCCCATTTACGAGGAAGGCACCGTCGATGAGGACCTGCTCAATGAGGGCAGCCGCGGGCTGCGCGACTACTACCAGCGCCTCGGCTACTTCGACGTCAAGGTGGAGCACGCCCGCCAGACACCGCGAGCCGATATCGTTGATATCGTCTATACCGTCACCCTCGGCGTGCGCCGCCGGGTGGAGCGCGTCACAGTCTCCGGCAATCATTACTTTGACACTGGCACACTCAAGGATCTGCTCAGTGTCCACACGGCCGACACCCTGGACCGCCATGGCGCTTACAGCCAGGCCCTCGTAGAGAACGATGTGAGCTCCCTCACCGCCGTCTATCACAATAACGGCTTCTCCAGCGTCCGAATCCAGCCGCAGGTCAGCACCATTCCGTCCACGAAAAAAGGCGCTCGCGGGCCCCTCGGCCTCGCCGTCGAGTATCAAATCACCGAGGGTGTCCAGCAGCGCGTCGGAGCCCTCACCCTCGAAGGAAACGCGCACGTCCCCGCCGCGGACCTGCTACCTCTGCTCAATACCGCGTCCGGCCAGCTCCTCTCGCCTCGCAACCTCGCCGGAGACAAGGACGCCATCCTCACCGATTACCTGGGCCGCGGTTTTGACCACCCCAATGTCTCCGTCGAGCAGCAGCCGGAAAAGGCGGACCCAAACAAGGTTGACATCGCCTTCCACATCACTGAAGGCAAGCAGATCTTCGTCCGCAAGGTGCTGATCACCGGCCTCCATTACACCCGGCCAGAAACCGTCGCCCCCGCCATCACCCTCCACCCCGGCGCTCCCCTCAGTCAGACCAAGCTGATCGAAACGCAGCGCAACCTCTACGACTTCGCCCTCTTCAATGAGGTCAACACCGCCGTCGAAAATCCCAACGGCGGCGAAACCCACAAGACCGTCCTCGTGCAGACCACCGAAGCCCGCCGCTGGTCGCTCACCTACGGTCTCGGATTCGAGGCCCAAACCGGAACCCCGCAGAACAACTGCAGAGGTGCCATCGCCAGCGGCACATCCTGCAATCCCAACGGAAAAACGGGCATCAGCCCCCGAGTCCTCATTGACATCACTCGCAATGACCTCTTCGGCCGTGAACAGTCGGCCTCTATCCAGAGCACCTACGGCCTGCTCGAACAGAAGATTTATCTCCTCTACCAGAACCCGCACTTCTTCGGAAACCGCAACTTCGGCCTCTCCTTCTCCGGCGGCTACGCCAACAGTCAGGACGTCACCACCTACGTCGCCTCCAAGCTCGACGCCGGCGTACGCTTCACTGAGCACTTCAACTCCACCGGCATCGGCCTTTCCAAAGCCAATACCTTCATCTACGAGTACGACTTCCGCCGCGTCAAAGTCGCCAAAAACAGCCTCCAGGTCGGCCCCCCTGAGCTTGACCCCCTCTCCGCCGCCGTCCGCGTCGGCGGTCCCGGCTTCACCTGGGTCCGCGACACCCGCGACTCGCCTCTCGATGCCCATCGCGGCACCTACACCAGCTTTCAGGAGTTCCTCTCGCAGAAACACTTCGGCTCAGAGGCGCAGTTCAACCGCCTCGACGTCACCAGCTCCAGCTATTACGGCTTTGACAAGAACCGGCTCGTCATTGCGCGCAGCACCCGTTATGCCCAGGAGCGCGCCTTCGGCTCCGGCTCGCAGGAGCTCATCCCACTGCCCGAGCGAATCTACTCCGGCGGCGCAACCTCCCATCGCGGCTTTGCCATCAACGCCGCCGGACCCCGCGACGCATGGACCGGCTTCCCCATCGGCGGCGCTGGCGCGCTCATCAACAGCACGGAACTCCGTCTGCCTCCGCCCACCCTGCCTTACCTCGGCAACACCCTCAGCTTCGTGCTCTTTGAGGACATGGGCAACGTCTTCCGCAACGCCGGCGACATCTGGCGCGGCGCGCTCCGCATCCGCCAGCCCAACCTCAACGCCTGCAAGACCCTCCTCTCCACCACCACCGCCGGATACACTCCCACCGGACCCACCACCTCCATCGGCCAGCAGGGTGAGTGCCGCTTCGACTACTTCTCTCACGCCGCCGGCTTGGGCCTGCGTTACCACACGCCCGTCGGGCCCATCCGCCTCGACTTCAGCTATAACCTAAACCCGCCCGTCTATCCCATATACGAGGACTACGCCCACCCCGACTTTCCACCTCACATCGGCGAGGCCGGACACTTCAACTTTTTCTTCAGCCTGGGGCAAACTTTCTAGTGACCCTGCAATTCCCATCTCCGGCCGCCGCGCTCCGCCAGCAAAACTGGCGTGCGGGGCTCATCGTCTGCTTCGCTCTCGCCCTCCTCATGCCGCTGGCCGCGCAATCTCCAGCAGCTCAGGCTCCACCCGTCCCATCTCCCCCCGCCCAGTCTCCAGCAACGGACCAACCCGTCGTGCTTGACCGTGTCGTCGCCGTCGTCAACAGCCAAGCCATCCTCCAGAGCGACCTCGACGAGGAAATGCACCTCTCCATCCTCGAGCCCAACCTCCGCGGGCGCAGCCGTAGCTCAGAGACACCCGAGTCCGCCCTGCGCCGCCTCATCTCCCGTGCCCTCATTCGACAGCAGATTCGCGAAGAAGATGCGCAATCTGCCGAAACCAGCCCGCAGCAGGTCGACACCCGACTGACCGAATTGCGCAAGCAGCTCCCCGTCTGTGTCCGCGACCACTGTGACACCGCCGCCGGCTGGCAGGCCTTCCTCACCCAGCAAGGACTCACCGAGGCGCGCGTCAAAACTTACCTCCAGAGCCGCCTGGAGATTCTCAACTTCATTGAGGTGCGCTTCCGCCAGGGTATTCACATCTCGCAAAAGGAAGTCGACGACTACTACAAGGACACTCTCCTGCCCCAGTACCCCGCCGGCCAGGACGCGCCGCCGCAGGACCAGGTCGCCCCCCGCATTGAGGAAATCCTCCTCCAGCAAAAGGTCAACGCCCTCTTCATCGGGTGGCTCGACAACCTCCGCAAGCAGGGCGAAGTCGAAGTCCTCGTCCCCGCCCTCAAGGCCGCCGCTCATCCCCGCACCACGCAAGGAGGCACGCAATGAGTGACCTCCACAATCTGCCCCCTTCCCCGCCTCCCACGTCCCCGCCTCCAGACCCGCCCCAGGCGCAACCCGACGCCGAAGCTCCATCCCGGCCCAGCCGTCTTCGCCGCTTCCTCTGGATCGGCGCCAGTGGCAGTGCCGCCGCAGTTCTCCTGGTCCTGCTGCTCTACGTCTGGATCAGCTCTTCGATGTTTGAGAACCTCGTCCGCAAGCGCCTCATCACCTCACTCGAATCGGCCACCGGCGGCCACGCCCAAATCGCCGCCTTCCAGTGGAAGCCCCTGCAACTGGAAGCCGACGCCGACGGCATCGTCCTCCATGGCCGCGAAGCCGCCACCGAAGAGCCCTACGCCAGCATCGATCACCTCCACGTCGCCATCAGCATCCTCGGTCTGTGGAACCCGCACATTCGCCTGCGCCAGCTCAGCATCCTGCGCCCCGCCATCCACCTCATCGTTTATCCCGACGGCTCCAACAACATGCCGCACCCCCGAGCGCCGGCCAAAAACAGCAGCACCCTCACCACGCTCTTCGATCTTCGCGCCGGCCACGTTTCCATCCAGGACGGCACCTTCCATTACGAAAACCGCGCCGCCGGCTTTGACCTCCAGAACCGCCACATTCCCCTCAACCTCACCTCGGAAGACACTTCCCTCCTGCTCGTTTATCTGCCCGCCTCAGCCAAAAACCCAGAGACCTACCGCATCCAGTTCGGTGCCCGCGATCTCTCGCTCGTCCGCGGCGTCGCCGGCCATCCCGCCGCTCCACCCGTCGACGGCTTCGTCCAGGCCACGCTCGATCTCACCCACTCCGCCGCTTTCCTTCGCTCTCTCCGCCTCACCACGCACGACAAGCAGTCCGGCGACCACGCCCTCAACGTCTCCGGCTCCCTCGTCAATTTCTCCCGTCCCCGCTGGCAGGCCCAGATCCAGGGCGACCTCGACATGCGCCTCCTCGAGACCACCACCGGTTACTCCAACTCGCCCGAAGGCCTCGCGCATCTCAACCTCACCGCGCAGGGGCAGGACGGCATCTTCCGAGTCGATGGCCCTGTCCACATTGACCACGGCTCCTACGTCGCGCCCGGCATCGACGCCCGCAACATCAACCTCGATGCCCGCGTGCACGCCGACCCCGAACAGCTCGTCATCACCTCCGTCGTCGCCCGCATGCCGGAGGGCGGCGAAGTGGACGGCGAACTCTCCCTTAACCACTGGCTGGCCCCCATCCCGGGCGCCACCGTGCTGCAAACCGCACCCCAGCCTGCCCGCAAAAGCAAAAGCCGCTTCGGCAGCCTCTTCCACCGCCACGCCACCCAGGACGCCGCCGCCCATCCCGCTCCGCGGCCCTCCGGCGGACCCATTACCGTCCCCGTCGACGGCAAAATCGTCGCAAATTTCCGGGGTATCACCCTGGATAACGTGCTCGACATCGTCGGCGAGGGTCCATTCGAGCGACTCGGCCTCGGCGCCGCCCTCACCGGCCCAGCCTCCGCCACCTGGGTCCACGGAGACGTCAACACCCTCTCCGTCACCGCCAAACTTGCCTTTACGCCCGCCGCCGCGCTCCCCGGAGAAGAGCCGGAGATCCCCGCAGCCGGCGCACTGGACGCCACCTACACCCAGCGCGACGGTGGCGTCGACCTCCGCAACCTCTCCGTCATCCTTCCCTCCAGCCGCTTGGATGCCCACGGCCACGTCGGCGCCTACCCGCTCACCACCGCCTCGGCCATCACCGTCGATTTCCAGTCCCACGATCTGCACGACTTCGACAAGGTCCTCCGCGATCTCGGCCTGCAACGCGGTGCCAAGACCGGCGTCTCCGCCCTGCCCGTCTCCCTCGCCGGCCAGGCCGCCTTCCAGGGCAGTTGGACCGGCTCCCTCGTCAATCCCCACCTCGCCGGTACCCTCCATGCCACCAACCTCATCGTCGAGTTGCCCCAGCGCGACAGCGCCGGCCAGCCTCAATTGGTTCACCTCGACTCCGCCGACGTCACCGGCAGCTACGCCGCCGATCGCATCACCGTCAGCTCCAGCCTGCTCCAGCACGGCCCGGCCACCATCCAGGTCACCGGCACCCTCGCCGCCGCCGTCTCCCGCACCCGGCCCTCCTTTGACTCGAACTCTCTCCTCCACCTCCAGCTCGCCGCCGCCCAGGTCGGCGTCGCGGAACTCCTGCCCCTCTTCAACCAGTCCCTGCCCATTTCCGGCAACCTCAGCACCCAGTTCCAGGCCGACGGGCCCCTCCACGCGCTCAAGGGCACCGGCTGGGCCCAACTCGACGACGGCTCCGCATACGGCGAACCTATCTCCCGCATCCGCGCCCAGGGCAGGCTCTCCGGAGAGCAGCTCCAGCTCACCTCGCTCAGCGTCAATAGCCATAACGGCATTGTCTCCGCCTCCGGCTCGTACAACTTCGCCTCCCGGCAGTTCCAGGTCGACGCGCACGGCGCCGATATCGAACTCGCACGCATCAAGCGCTTCCGAAACTCCGGCCTCGACGTCACCGGCAAGCTCGGCTTCTCCCTCTCCGGCTCCGGAACCCCTCAGGACCCCCGTCTCACAGCCAGCGGAATCCTCACCGGCGCCACCGTCAGCGGAGAATCCCTCGGCAGCGTCGAGGTCAACGCGCACACCGCCAACCACGCCATCCTCTACAGCCTCGCCACCCACTTTGAATCCGCCGTCCTCACCGTCCAGGGACAAACCGCGCTCGCCGGCGACAACGAAACCCGGGCTACTCTCCACTTCTCCCGTTTCAACATCGGAACCCCGCTCAAAATCATCCACGTCCCCGGACTCACCGGAGAGTCCGCGCTCGCCGGCGACGTCACCCTCCAGGGTCCCCTGCGCCGCCCCCGACAGCTCCGCGGAGACGCCACGGTCCAGGACCTCGCCGTCACCCTCGCTGGCGTCCATCTCCACAGCCAGGGCCCCGTCCACGCCACACTCGCCGACGAGCGCATCACCCTCGACCCCATCCACGTCACCGGCGAAGAAACCGACCTTCACCTCCAGGGCAGCGTCGACCTCAAAGCCAAACGTCAGCTCGACCTCGCCGCCAGCGGCACCGTCAATCTCAAGCTCGCCGAGACCCTTGACCCCGACATCACCGCCAGCGGCACCACCACCTTCCATGTCGAGGCACACGGCACATTCCAGAACCCCGACCTCCGCGGGCGCATTGACTTCCAAGACGCTTCGCTCGCCCTCGAGGACCTGCCCAACTCACTTAGCCAGCTCCACGGCACACTAGAGTTCAACCAGAACCGCCTCGAGGTCCGCTCCCTCACCGCCACCACCGGCGGCGGCCAGCTCAGCGTCACCGGGTACCTCGCTTACCAGCACGGCATCTTTGCCGATCTCGCCGTCACCGGAAAAGGCGTCCGCATCCGCTATCCCCAGGGCGTCAGCTCGCTCGCCGATGCAACCCTGAAGCTCCAAGGCCCGCAAAACAATCTCCTCCTCAGCGGCAACGTCCTCATCACCCGCTTCACCGTCAGCCCCGATCTCGACATCGCCGCGCTCGCCTCCCAGGCCACCAAGGTGCAACCCGTCGCCGCGCCCAGCGCGCCTTCCAATCACGTCCGACTCGACGTGCACATCGTCTCTTCCCCTCAGCTCAACTTCCAGAACGCCTACGCCAAGCTCGCCGGCGATGTGGACCTTCGCCTCCGCGGCACCGTCGCCTCCCCCTCGCTGCTCGGCCGCGTCTCCATCACTGAGGGCAACGCCACCATCGCCGGAACACGCTATGAGCTCCAGCGCGGCGACATCACCTTCACCAACCCCGTCCGCATTGAGCCCTCCATCGACCTCAACGCCACCGCCCACGTCTCCGACTACGACATCACCCTCAGCATTCACGGCTCCTTCAGCAAGATGGCCGTTTCCTATCGCAGTGATCCGCCTCTGCCAGAGGCCGACGTCATCGCCCTGCTCGCCCTCGGCCGCACCCAGAATGAACAGCGCATCTACACCCAGCAGCAGGAGCAGGTCGCCGCCAACACCACCGACGCTTTGCTCGGCGGCGCACTCAACGCCACCGTCAGCAGCCGCGTCCAGCGCCTCTTCGGTTCCGGCTCCGTCAAGGTGGACCCCAGCTACCTCGGCGCCCTCGGAAACTCCACCACCCGCATCACCGTCGAGGAGCAGCTCGGCCGCATCGTCACCCTCACCTACGCCACCAACGTCAACACCACCGCACAGCAGCTCCTCCAGGCAGAAATCTCCATCAACCGCCACGTCTCTCTGCTCGTCGCCCGCGATGAATCCGGCGTCTTCTCCATGGTCATCAAGGCCACTCGCCGCTTCCGCTGATTCGCTTTTCGCTCTCCGATTCTGCGACCTTTCCCCCTCCCGCGTGTCTAATCACATAGATAGAAGATCGCGAAGACCCTTTGTTTATGCGGGCTGTAGCGATTTACTAAACATGAAGGAGGATTCGGACATGACTGTAACAATTCGTCGTACCCCGGCTACGCTCGCTTTGGCCGCACTGGCCGGAGTTCTCCTGTTCCTACCACAGTCTTCTTGGGCTGCGGCTTCCAGCGCCGCCGCGTCCGATTCCGCGCAGCAGGACAGCGTCTCCATCCGCGACGCGGAAGCGCATCTCAACAAGTCGCAGTTCAACGAGGTCAAGGTCGCCGTCGACAACGGCATCGCCACCCTCACCGGCACCGTCAAGCTCTATGAGTACAAGGCAGATGCCGAAAAGCGCGTCCTGCATTCCAAAGGCATACAGGCCGTGCGTAACCTCATTCAGGTCGGCGGACCCAACATTCCCGACCGCCAGTTGCAGGACAAGCTCGTCGAGAAGCTCACATACGATCGCGTCGGCTACGGCAACGCCTTCAATGCCATCAGTGTCCGCGTGCAGAACGGCGTCGTCACCCTCGGCGGCCACGCCCGCACGTATCCCGATCGCGACTCGGCCATCGCGCTCGTCAACACCACCCCGGGCGTCAAGGATGTCGTCACCGATATCGAAGTCGATCCCGTCTCCCTCATGGATGACCAGATTCGCATAGCGGTCGCGCGCGCCATCTACGGCTATCCCATGTTGCAGAAGTACTCCATAGACCCCGCCAAGCCGATACGCATCTCCGTCCAGAACGGACATGTCTCGCTCTACGGCATGGTCGATAACAAGGGAGACAGAGACGCCGCCTTCCTGCGCGCCAACGGAGTCCCCGGCGTCTTCAGCGTCAAAGACTACCTGCAGGTGGCCAACCAGCCAAGCGAGACCAACAAGTAACCCGGTCTTCGCCCGCTCCGGTCCCCCTCGCAGGTCCATGGCCGGTCAGCCTTCCTCGGCTGGCCGGCCTGCTTTTTGCCCCCGCATCTCCCTTCCTCGCCTCAAGTACACTGGACAGTGGAATCTGGCACAATGGGCTTGCTTGCAAAAACACGAACCACGCTGGAGATGATCAAGTGGGAGCACTCCGTCTTCGCGCTCCCCTTCGCGCTCACCGCCGCGCTGCTGGCCGCCCGCGGCCTGCCCGCCCTTCGCACCCTCGGCTGGATCCTCGTCGCCATGGTCACCGCCCGCTCCTGCGCCATGGCCTTCAACCGCTGGGCAGACGCCGACCTGGACGCCGCCAATCCCCGCACCCGCACCCGCGCCATTCCCGCCGGCCTGCTCTCTCGCCAGTTCGTTCTCGGCTTCACCGTGCTCATGGCCCTCGGCTTCGTCCTCGCCGCCGCTCAGCTCAACCGCCTCACCCTCGAGCTTTCCCCCGTCTGCCTCATCGTCCTGCTCAGTTACAGCTACATGAAGCGCCTCACCCGCTGGTCGCATCTCGTCCTCGGCCTCGCCCTGGGCCTCGCGCCCACCGCCGCCTGGATCGCCGTCCGCGGCTCCCTCGACACTCGCATCCTCGTCCTCACCGCCGCCGTCACCCTCTGGGTCGGTGGGTTTGACGTTCTCTACGCCTGCCAGGACTTCGACCACGACCGCGCCGCCGGCCTCTACAGCCTGCCCCAGGCCATCGGCATCCCCGCAGCCTTCTGGGCCGCGCGCGCCATGCACGCCGTCATGCTCGGCCTGCTCTGCTGGTTCGCCTTGCTCTTCCACTTCGGCATCACCGGCTGGCTCGGCATCGCCGCCGCGGGCCTGCTGCTCGCCTACGAGCACGCCATCGTTTCCCCCGGCGATCTCCGCCGCCTCAACGCCGCCTTCTTCACCATGAACGGCGTCATCGCCTTCGTCTTTCTCTGCTTTGTCGCCACGGACCTGTGGCTCAGGAGGTAGTCTCCCTTGTCTTCAGGCTCGCAATCCGGTAATCCCGCACCCGGTAAGCCAGCAGTCGAACGCTGGTACGGCGCCCGCAAGCCCGCAGCCCACGGCGCTGTCGGCAACCCCGACGGCCTCCGTATCGCCATTCAGGGGGAACCCGGCTCCTTCAGCCACGAGGCCGCCCTCCGGCTCGTCCCCGACGCCTGCATCCTGCCGCAATCTCTCTCCGCCGATGTCTTCGCCGCGCTCGTCTCCGGCGCAGCTGACGCAGCCGCCATCCCCATCGAAAATTCCCTCGCCGGCTCCGTCCTCGAGCACTTTGATCTCCTCCTAGCGCAAGACGTCCAAGTCGTCGCCGAAACGCTGCTCCGCATCCGCCACAATCTCATCGCCATGCCCGGCGCAACCCTCGGCGGCCTCCAGCGCGTCTTCTCCCACCCCGTCGCACTCGCCCAGTGCAAGCGCTACCTCGCCGCCCATCCCCACATGGAGCCCTTCGCCTTCTATGACACCGCAGGCAGCGTAAAGCAGCTCGTCGAGCTCCAGGACCTCAACGCCGGAGCCATCGCCAGCAGCGCCGCCGCCCAGTTTTACGGCGCGCAAATTCTCGACGCCGGCATCGAGGACAACCAGGAAAACTACACCCGCTTCTTCCTCGTCCGCCGCGCCCCGCAGGCCGTCACCGCGCCGGACTCGAACAAGATTAGCCTCGCCTTCTCACTCGAAAACCGACCCGGCTCCCTCGTCCACGCGCTCTCCCAGCTCTCCTCGCTCGGCACCAACCTCACCAAAATCGAGTCCCGCCCCGTCCACGGCAAGCCATGGGAGTACATCTTTTACGTCGATTGCCAAATCGGCTCCGCCGCCGAGGGCGACCGCGCCATCACCGCCTTGCAGCCCCTCTGCGCCATGCTCAAGGTGCTCGGCCGCTACCGCGAAGCCCTGACCTAGCCGAAAATCCCCGCCCGCTTCTCCGTCTCGCCTGTGCACAAAAAATAAGAGGACGGCCCTCTCGGACCGTCCTCTTCATCATGACTTCTCGCTGTAGACCGCCACGCGAGCCCTGCCCGGCTTAGAAGTGGTAAGCCACGCCAATCGCCGGATTGAAAATGTTGTACCACTTGTTCGTGTTGAACGAGCTGTCGCCGAACGTCGGCACCTTCGTCACAAACCCGCGATACTCCGCGCGAATGTCAAAGCTCGGGCTGATCTCGTACGCAATGCCCGCGCCGTACACACCGCCCACGGACGTTTGCTGCTTCACGTCCAGGCTCTTGGTGCCGCTGTTCCGGATCGGCAGAAAAATCATCGCCCCCGGTCCGGCTTCCACAAACGGGTTGAACTTCTTGAACACAAAGCTGCGCACGTACGCCGCGGAAATCTCCTGCGTACGCGTCAACACCGGAATGTGCAACGGATTCGTATAGTACGTAATCGAGTTCTGGTAGGTAATGCCGTAGTTGGCTTCGAGCGCGCTCGAGGGCGTAAGCATAAAGCGATAGCTCACCAGCGCCCCATAAGCCGGCGTCGAGTGAACCTGTACGTCGGTGGAGGAGGCAATGAACGGCTCCACAAGCGCCGTTCCGCTGAGGCTGATGTCCTGTCGGCTCTCCTGAGCGCGGCCTGCGGCCACACCCACGGCCAGCAGGAAAGCTACAATGGCGATCTTCTTCATTCGGTCCTGAACCTCACGACTGCGCAACCGTCCGGCTGGCAACGAGCTTGTCAATTCCGGCGCGCCGGTTCGATCCGGGCCCCGCTCTCAGCATTGTAAATGGCCGGGACGGCTTACGGGTACATGCGCCCCTTGGGAACCGTCCTAGGCATATAGACGCACCACTCGGCAAAGTGGCACCCACCCCCGTTTCGCGCCCTCATCCCGCCCGTTCCACCTGGTAAAAGAACGGCGGTCCCTGCTCCTGCGCCAGCGTCCGAACCGTACGCAGAAAAGCCCTCGCCGCGTAGGAAAGCGTCGCATCCCGCCTGTGCACCAGCCGCAGCACCCGCTTCATCTCCAGCTCGTCCACCGTCACCCGCACCAGTTCGCCCGTCTCCAGCTCCCGCGCCACCGCAAGGTGCGGCACCAGCGCCACCCCGTTGCCCATCGCCACAAACCGCTTGATCGCCTCAATCGTCGGTAGCTCGATCCCCATGTTCAGCGGCGTCCGGTAGCGCTGGAACGCCTCAATCACCTTGCTCCGCAGCGGCGACATCACATTGTGCGCAATAAAATTCTCCCGGCCCAGTTCCGTAATCGACACGCGACCCGCTCCCGCCAGCGCGTGGCTCGGGCTCACAATCAGCGCCAGGCTGTCCCCGTACACCGCAATCGTGCGGAACTTCGCCGGGTCCGGCCGGAACGTCATCACCCCAATCTCAAACGTGCGCAGGTTCAGTTCCTCCGGAATCCGGCTCGCCAACATCCGATGCACATTCACCGTCACCTGCGGAAATTCCTTCAGGAATGCATCCATAGCCGGCAGAAGGTACAGGCAGGTGTATTCGTTCGCCGCCAGTTGCAGCAGGCCCCGCTCCAGGCTCTTCAGCTCGCCCAGCGCGCTCGCCGCCTCCCGCCGCAGCGCCAGCAGCCGCAGCGCGTAGTCGCGCAGCAGCACTCCAGCCGCCGTCAATGACCCGTCCCGCGCAGCCCGGTCAAACAGCGTCTCGCCCACCGCCGCCTCCAGCTTGCGGATCACCTGACTCACCGCCGGCTGCGTCCGGTGCAGCTTCACCGCCGCGCGAGAGAAACTCCGCTCCTCGGCCACCGCCAGAAACGTCTCCAGTTGATTCAGTTCCATATCATGCCCTCCTCAGCCCCTCATCCCTGTTCCCTGATTTCTGATCTCTTCTCTGATCTCTGATCTCTGTATAAATAATACTAATCATCTTCCAAAAAAGAATAACTTTGCGTTATATCGCCCCGATGCGCGAAAATAGACGAGTTAGCAAAGGACTCCCTGACAGGCGAACCCATGAATCCGGATCACGTAGTCTTCTTCGACACCACACTCCGCGACGGCGAGCAGTCGCCCGGCTGCAGCATGACCACGCAGGAAAAGCTCACCATGGCCCACGCTTTGGAAGACCTTGGCGTGGACATCATCGAGGCCGGCTTCGCCATGGCCTCTGAAGGCGACTTCGCAGCCATCGCCACCATCACCCAGGCCGTCCGCAAGCCCCGCATCGCCTCCCTCGCCCGCGCCAAAACAGAAGACATCGAGATGGCCGCCCGCGCCCTGCAGTTCGCAGACCGCGCCCGCATCCACGTCTTCCTCGCCTCCAGCGATCTGCATCTTGAGTACAAGCTCAAGCTCGAACGCCAGCAGGCCCTCGACCTCTGCGGAGAATCCGTCCGCCTCGCCCGCTCGCTTTGCGACGACATCGAGTTTTCGCCCGAGGACGCCACGCGCTCTGATCGCGACTTCCTCATTGAAATGGTGCGCATCGCCGTCGAAGCCGGCGCCACCACCATCAACATGCCCGACACCGTCGGCTACACCACCCCCGAGGAATACGGCCAGATGTTCCGCGAAGTCCGTGAGCGCATCCCCGCCATCAACGAGAAGGGCGTCATCCTCTCCTCGCACTGCCACGATGATCTCGGCCTCGCCGTCGCCAACTCCCTCGCCGCCATCCAGGCCGGTGCGCGCCAGGTCGAGTGCACCATCAACGGCATCGGCGAACGCGCCGGCAACGCTTCGCTGGAAGAACTCGCCGCCGCGCTCTACGTCCGCTCAGACCGCTATGGCGTCACCTCCGATATCAAGCTCAGCAATCTCTACCCCACCAGCGAAGTCCTCGGCCAGATCATCACCTTCCGCCCCTCGCCCAATAAGGCCATCGTCGGCGCCAACGCCTTCGCGCATGAGTCCGGCATCCACCAGCACGGCATGC
>Ga0307375_10002788_pt1 | contig 17624 bp, 16 predicted proteins | sample TR1MG_FD_202531 | JGI IMG/M metagenome (GOLD analysis project Ga0307375, IMG submission 202531) | Soil microbial communities from Risofladan, Vaasa, Finland - TR-1 | ecosystem: Environmental > Terrestrial > Soil > Coastal area > Acid sulfate soil | place: Finland: Risofladan, Vaasa | collected... | reverse complement strand
CTGCGACATCGAGGAGCTGCTGCGACGGGAATCAACTCGAGGAGACCGCTACATCGGCCTTGCGTCAGGCTCTTCAGCCGTCGTCCACGAAGGCATGAACTACGACATCCTCGTCGACTCCACGCATTCGAGCAGCGAGGCTATGACAAATGAGATTCTGGCTGCACTCTCGGTGAAGCGCGGCGACTTCCACCGCTGACTCACGTCATCCTGTTGAGACCCGGCCGACTCACGCATCGCTGAGACTGGCCATCACATCTGAGAGCGACGGGCGCCCAGATCGCCGGAAAGGTGCGACGAGCGTGGTTCCTCGCGGCGTCTGATGCTTGCTGTTGCGAGCGCCACACCCCGCTGAGATCCGAAGTGCCGGATAACCGCAGCCGGCCCAGCAACGCACTTCGTCACGACGACAAGAAGATAGATCTCGCACCAAGGATCTCCCAAGCGAACACCGCACCTTCCTTCTGGACAGGGTGAACTAGTCCAGAAAAGGGTGAAGGAGAACAGGGGCGAAGGTTCACAAGATCGCTCGCAATTCGCTCGAACGCCTTGACTGCCGGTGCCAGAGGCCACTCCGGATACTCGAAGCCGATGATCACGATTGCCTGTCTCGACGGGAATCCCGACTGTGCGAGTTTGACGCAGTCAGTCACCGCACTGCGGTCCTGAGAATAAGGGGAGAGGATGTGCATCAGGATGTTGTCATTGGGCTTACCGTTGTCGCCGAGTCGTCGCAATAGTTTGACCTCGATTGCCCAGTCCGGGGGACCGTCGAGGTAGACGTCACACTTGATGCGCTTCGATCTCGGATAGGGAACACGAGTCGCCACCGTAACGCCGTTGAGGCTCAATTTTGCAGCGTTCAGGGCGAGTTCAACCATGTGGTCCTCGCTATGAGCTCCGATACCCGCCTGATAGATGGTGCCAGTCCGTGAAGGCGGCGGTATCGGCCATAGGGAATCAGCACTCATCAGGCCCTCCGCAAGAAGATCGGCGAACTGCCGCAGTTCCATAGCCCGAGCGTACTGACGCATACCGAGTCAAGCGCGACTTGAGTCCGTCGCACAGCGCAACGGACTACCGTCTACCTGACGAGCCACCAAGTTAAGAGAGGGACAAGATGACCGTAGAGAATCTTCAGTTCTCGAGCGAACGCACCTTCTTTCTGCTTTACAAAGAGGCGCTCGAACGAGACCAGGCTCTACTTGCGGAGGTCGTTGCCGCGATCGACGCCGTGCTAACCCGCTACAACACCACCGTCTGGGAGAACCGTTTCATCGTCGGCGGCGTCGTCGAGCAGATCATCGGAGCATCGGCACGAGACCTTGGACTCGACGTGCAAAATGCCGGCAAGCAGAACCAGGGTTACGATCTCGAACTCGAGGCACCGAGTGGAGTCGGTATCTCGATTAAGGGCGTATTCGCCACGACCAATGGCATGCACAACTTGGTGAACGTCCGGTCGTCGAGTCCCGATCGCGACCTTCGCGAGCGTTGGACGACTGCGACGATCTTCGTGATGTCTGAGGTTGGCATTGGCTACACAGATCCCCGTTTCGGGGCGGACTTCCTTAACCCCACCAGCGACGCCCTGCAGATCTCGGGACGACTCCTCACGCAGTGGTGGAATGATCATCCCGAGTGGCTCATCAGCGCGCCGATACCGAGGAAGCCGAGGGGTCCCGCGGTCCGTGTCGCGTCGGACGCAGTCTCCTTTGACATCTTCAGCGACTTCAATCGACTGCAGAGGAGTTGGCGGCCCGAGATCTAAGCCACCGCATCTCCGCGAGTGGGGCGCATCCGCTCCAAAACCTCGTCCGGGCTTTCGGGCGCATCGAGGGCCGCCTCGAGAAGGCGTGGCCTTGTGATTTTGAGGACGTCCTGATCACGCTCGGCGTGGCTTCGAAGGACATGCCACACTGCCCCAACGGATACACCGTTGCCGAGTTGTCGATAAGTGGATGCCGGGCGCTGGTTGCCGAAGTCAAACCACTCGGGCAGTCCCTGTAGACGCGCCGCCTCGCGCGGCGAGAGCCGCCGCTCACGACTCCCGATAATGCTGGTCTGCGTGATTGCGACCAGTGCTGGAAGATACGTGGGCCGCTTTGCCCGAATGCCTGAGGGCCGGAAGTGCATAACCGTGTCCCAGAGGCGCGGAGTGTCTTGAGCCTGCCACTCGAGCTTGCGCCGAGACGGCGGGAACGCGTCGGTGTAGACCCCCCAACGATTCGTCCAGTCATCGATCAACACGCGATGTGCTGCATAGAACTCAGCATTCTTCACGATGAAGTCGGCTTTCCACTTGGGCTCTCGGGCAACGTCCTCGTAATCGAGCGACGAAGGCATCACCCAGTAATCCGCCCAGAGAGGGAACCCCGGAAGCCGGTGCCCCTGACGCTCCTCCCACATACGTTGCACGAAGTCATCCCAGGCGTCGATCCAAAGACGCTCGGCGTCAGTGAGATCGCATCCCTCGACGTCGTGGTCTGCGTCGAGAGGAAGATCGTCCGTAAGGCTCCACGTCTTTGGATCCCAGCCACCCACTGGTCGATTGGTGGCGACAGGGTCCGCATCCTGTAGAAGTCCCCTGCCCTTGGGCAACCTCGTCGCGGTGATGAAAACCCTCTCGCGGACCTGAGGGCGCCCACCGAGTTCGCGAGGCAGGAGGTGCGGAGAGAACACCGCGGGCTCCTCGGACACGCGGTAGCCCTCAAGCCTCAAGGTATCGATTATGACGTCCCACTCGTGCTGGTGCCTTGGTCCGGCAAGGTTTCGCACGTTCTCCAACAAGACCACCGCCGGACGGCGTACCTGAATGATTTTCAGGATGTTCCAGTAAAGGGTTCCGCGGGTCTCTTCCATGCCGCGCTGCGCGCCGCTCTTGGAAAACGGCTGACATGGGAAGCCAGCACACAAAACATCGTGGCGGGGTACTCGCATCGTGATCTCGTTAGCGTCCTCGGTGATATCGCCGAGCGCACTCATTCCCCAGTTCCTTTGGTAGACCGCGGCGGCCGCGGGATCTATCTCGACGGCGTAGACGCACTCCCCACCCATTGCGCTGAGGGCAGCGTGGAAGCCACCGATGCCGGCAAAAAGATCGACAAACTTGAACGTTGGTCTGCTCATTCGGCCAGCTTACCTGGACGGTCTAACAACCGAGGGATAGTTCGTCAAGATCCAGCGCGGGGGGCCAGCGGTGAGACTGAAATTGCACTTCTTACGGTGAGTTCAGACCACTCGCCGTACCTATGTCGTGCAGCGGTACGGCGTCTGATGGACGTCAAATTGTCTCCTCGCCATCGATGACGGTGCCCGGCAGAACGCATCGACGATGCGCCAGTTTCAAGCCGCTGCCTGATCCTCGCCCACTCCATACCAGGGATCCCACTCGGATCGCGGACCAAGGACTCCGCTCGGCTCCTCCCGTGCGTCATCCCAGGCGCGAAGACGGCACACGTTGACGGCCAGGGTAGCGAAAGTCATCATGACGGTTCTCTTCGCCAGACCCAGCACCTTGATGTCGTGGGGTGCCACCCGCGACATGGCCTTGAAGGCGCCGTTGAAACGTTCCACCGAAGTTCGCTCATCGTAGGCCTTGGTCCATTCCTTCGAACCGTGCGGGTATCGTTGTCGCAGTCCCAAGCCGATCTCAACGCTGACCGAGAAACTTTTGTTGCACGCCGGCAACGCTTCAGCGGGCGGTTCGTAGATCTCCGGCACGTTTTTCTCGAAGGGGATCGACTGCGACAACGGACAGAGTTCACACCGAACGCCCTTTGACTTCGCTGGGCACTGGAAGCGAGCGTTCAAGTCGGGAAGTGGCACCCCGAGGTAGTGAAATGCGTATTTGTGTGCCAAATCCCAAAGTCGCCAATACTCCTCCCAGTCGGCGGGAGTGGCCGATGGGCCCGGCAGCCTTGGATACTCGACGTCTGCAGGCATGGCAGGACAGTGAGGTATCCCACCGATGAGAATCGCTCCCATGTGCGTTCCGTGGGGACCGTAATCGTCCTTGTTGTAGTCGAAGGTGAGATACACACCCATGGCCGCGAGCCGCTTGTGGAGCTTTTCTGCTGAGCGCATGGAATAGCCCCTGTCCACCACCACGTTCACAGCGTTCTTGGTGCCAGCCTCCGACTGACCCATCGCCAACAGCGAACCGACCATGTCGACGGCAATCGGACCGGTGTCCATATTGTTCGCCGGCGTGACGCGCATCGATAGCGCGATCTCGGGCAGACTTCTCGCTCCGCTGTTGACGAGGAAGTGCACGTTGTAGCCGCGGAAGGGCTCGTTCTTCTCCGGTTCAAACTCTGCGGCGCCATCCGAACCCTCCGACTTTGCCGCCTTGCTCTTGGCCTTGCCAGCAGCAAACGACAGAGGGTTCTTCCGGTGTCGGCGACCATAACTGGCGTCAGGATCGGCGGACGTACGACCATTGGTTGGCTTCTTCGCGTGGGACTCGTGATCGGTCCAGTCAATAGCCACGGTCTCGATGGACCACTCCTTTGGGCACGTCGCCTGAAGAAGTGCATCACTGAATTGATCCAGCAGCAGTTGGCGTGACTCGATCGTGTCATCGTCGAGTTCGCGACTCTGGCCCCGCGTAGAGATCTTGCGCGACGTCTTGGGCTCCTTCATGGCGCCCACCTCCACATCCTTCGAGCGCGCTTTGCGATCCAACGGCTTCGAGCGGAACTCGAACACGGGGTCTCCATCTACAAGGGTGACGCGCTTGCCCTCGATGGTTGTGGAGGGGTTCATCAGCTCCACGATTCGGTTCCACATGTGCCCGACACTGTCCGCATTGACAACCTCGTCGGTACCACGCTTGCGCGCGAGGCCAAGGCGACTCATCAAGTCGTCGGGAAGGGTGTTGATCCACCGCGTCGCATTCTCGATGGTGAGTTCCTTGGTCTCGAGGGCCAGACATGCAAAAGCGATGCAAACGGTGCGAACGCTGAGGCTACGCGGCCGCCCAACGGGCTTGCCCGAAACCGGATGCCGATTCGCTAGTAGCTCTTCGAGCGTCTTGATGACGTCGGACGAGTCCACGATTGCGGACGCGTCGGCGAAATTTCGCCGAGTCGCGTCCTCGAGTTGGCTCCAGCGCCTGGCGGAATTGTTTTCAACTGTTGGGTTCTGTGTCATGCCCGAACTGGTCAAGTGGGCGACCCCGGGCGCAGCCGTGGCAATTTATGCTCAATGGACTTCGCCCGCAGCTGTTCGGTTACCACCGATTCTTCCTGGTCAGGGAGGTAATGAAGAAGATCCTGGAGACTGGTCAATGAGGTCAGGCCGGCCGCGGACATGAGGGTGTCCAACCGGGTCTGGGCCCGAAGATGAGTCACGAGCCACGTCGAGCGGAGCCGCGATGCCGCGAGCATCGGAAGGTCGCGGCCTCCTTCGACGTTGGCCAGCACGATGCCCGTCACGGCCCGACGGTCAGGCTTCACTCCACCAATCATCAACTCGGTGCCGGCCGCGTCCGCGAGTGCTACGAGCAGCGATGCATAGCTGTCGAGCACGGTGACCTCTCGCGGCCGAGAACCGCGAACGGTCACTACTACCGAATCGTCATCCCTGACGCGAACGTCGGTTCCGCGCAGGTCGCGCAAGTCAACCGACGCGCATCCGGCGCCGAGGCCCAGGCACAAAAGCGCGAGCAGTCGCTGGCGCCGATCGGTCCGCGACTGGGACTGCGCCAGGACGAAGAAACCCGCGACTTCAATGCTCGAGTACGGCGCCATCGTGGCCGCCCGGGCGAACTGGGGAGTCGGCGGGAGATTTCCTGGTATTGACTGAGCCCGGGCCAGGAACCTAAGGCGACTGCGCATGGTTGCGCGCGTCGACGCTGCAATCCTTTGATTACGATCGACGGTCGAGCAGAACCGCTCGATGGTCGTGTCACGCAACAGGGCGTCTGTGCGCAGCGGAATGTGTTCTTCGACTCCCCACGCAGCCAAATGCGCCCCCGCGTACAGCAGCTGAAGCGCCCGGCGACGGTGTCCCGGCGCTGCACAACGAACCCAGGAGCGAACCAGACCAGCAGTTACCTCCCAACTGGCTGCAACGTCGCCAGCCGGAGCGTAACTCTGGATGACCGACTCAATCGGCGCACCTATTGCCACGACCGTCACCGTGCACGGATGGCGAAGTGGCGCACACGCCTCTCAAGTTCTCACGAGGCACGCAGACAAATGGCGCGCAGTCAAAGGTTTGCGAATATTCGGACGACGACCAACTGCGCACAAGCGGTCTTGGTGCTTCTCGATTGGCCTTGCGACCTGGGTCTCGGTTCCAAGACTGAGCCTCTCAGGTAGCCGCCGGAAATTCCATGCGGCGCCATTCCTCGCCAGCGCGCAGCGTCCACGTCCGAGCCAGAAGAAGCCCGACGCTGGTGTTCTCCTGCCACGGAGCAAGCCAGACCTGGTCAACTCCGTGAAGATCTATGGCCCTGTGAGGGCCAAGGTTCAGGAGAAGTCGGGTCATCATCGCGGGGTAAGTCTCGTGTACCCAGACAAAGAGGTGTCTCTCGTCCGCGGGCGTGGCAAGCAACTTCGTGTGGTTACTTTCGAGCGCCGCGGTAACCGCCACTATTGGATTCCCACTCGACATGAAGCCGCCGAAGCCGACGCAGATTCCGCCATGCCAGCCCGTCTCGGCTCTCATTGCAGATCCCTGGACGAAGCCCATCCCCTTGAGCCGACGGATTGCCCATGCATGTGGGCTAGTCGCCTCATCCTGCGGTCCGAGTGCTCCACCGAAGAGTTCCAATTCTCTGGCATCGATTCCCTGTTCCAACTGTTCCACCACGGCAAGCAGGTCCGGCCAGAATTTCTTCTTACTAGGTCTTCCGGTGCCCCAAGGCATCGTGAATCTCCACTCGTACTGGAGGTGATCGGTCAAGCCCGTTGAGGGTCGGACATCATCCGCCAACGCCCTCATGTGCTTATCAACGGTCGAGGTAACCTCCAAGGCAACGAGGCCGAGCTGCGTCTCGCCAACGAAGTCCACCATGGCGTCTTCGCTTCCGTCGTCATGGCTCTCGAACTTGCCGCCGAGAAGGATTCCAACGAGTTCACTGGCTTTGCTCTCCCACACATCTTTCGTCGGGGGTTTGCGGAACACGCCTCCAGTCTCGCGGGCGTAACGCACGGCGTCCAGTGGGTACTGACCGCAATGCTGGCGAAGTTCCAGCCGCAGCAGGTGCATAGTTGGTGACGAAGAACTGTTTTCCTGGTGTCAAAATCAGATCTCACTGGAGAAGTGGCGCCTTATAGCTATTCGACATGCTGCCCCGGAATAGATATTTCGTCCTTTGTTCGAACCCCCTCTTGAGGGATTTTGGTAGATATTCGAACAATTGATGTGTGGCACCTTGTGAGGTTGCCAACTTCCGAGATTGGCTCTTGTGAGACGCTTTCGAGCCCAATTTCCCTATGTGATGATATTCTTATCACCTATAGGGTGAATGGCTAACTCTTGAATGTGGTATTGTTGAATCATGCTAGGGGTGATGAAAGACTATGCGACTCGAATTCGAGGACGACGATTTGCGCCGGCTCTACCAGGAGTCAGACTTTCGAGCACCTGGTTGGGGTCCAGAACTTCTTCGTTCCTACCGCAAAGTTCTCGGATTCGTGGAAGCAGCGAGCGACGAACGAGACCTTCGCGCAATGAAATCACGCCACCTCGAGAAACTCAAGGGCTCTCGCCGCGGGCAGTACTCACTCCAACTCCACCAACAATGGCGACTTGTCTTTCGAATCGGAGCCTTCCACGACGAGCAACAAGTCGTCGTAATCGAAGTAGTCGACTACCACTGAGTGAAAGGGGAACGATATGACAAGCACCTCCACACATGCTTACGTGTTTCCTCCTGGGGAGTACCTACGCGACGAACTTGAAGAGCGCGGGTGGACCGCGAAGGAGTTTGCCGAAATTCTCGGTCGGCCGGTGCAGGCCGTCTCAGAGATCTTGAACGGACGCAAGCAGATCATGCCCGAGACCGCAATCGAACTTGGCGACGCGCTGGGTACGAGTGCAGAACTTTGGACGAACCTGCAGGCGAGGTTCAATCTCTATGAGGCAAGATCTAACCGTCCGATGACCAACGACGTAAAGCGGCGCTCGCAACTCCGCTCCCGTGTTCCCGTCACCGAGTTGCGACGACGTGGCTGGCTCCCCGATACTGACAATCTTGACAGTCTCGAGTCCGCCGTCAAGGACCTTCTCGAAATCTCAGGTTTAGACGACGAGCCGAGGTTCGCGGTAGCCGCGCGAAGGTCCAACGCTTCAACGACTTTTTCGAATCAGCAAACAGCGTGGTTGGCACAATTGCGACGTCGGGCACGGACTCGCAGCGTCGCCTCCTTCGACGTGAACGCCGCCACAGCGTTGGCAGAGGACCTGGTGCACCGAATCACCGGCCCCGAGGACTTGAGCCAACTTGACCAATGGCTCGCTGAGGTCGGGATTGTTCTCGTGACGCTAAGTCCCTTGAAGTCCAGCAAACTGGACGGTGCCGTCATGCTGCTCGAGGGCGGAGTCCCGGTTATCGGCCTGACGGGTCGTGGTGACCGGATGGATGTCTACGTGTTCACGCTGCTCCATGAACTCGCCCACCTCTGCTTGGGACATCTTGGTGCCGAGGGCATTCGCACAGATGAGGACATTGCCTCTCAGGCCGACGGTGACGACTTGGAGAGCGCAGCCAATAGACAAGCCGCGGATTGGATCCTCCCCGCCGAACTACCCCTGCCCGAAGGTCGACCGTCTGTTGGAGTAGTTCTTCAGATTGCGCTGCGCTTTCGAGTCCACCCATGCTTTGTCGTCGGACGCATTCAGCGCGAGCGGAAGGATTGGTCACTGCTTCGCGGGTCCATTCCTCGAGTTCGTTCTCACGTATTGGTTGAGAACTGAGGTGTCGTTCACGATGCTAACCACGGACCTTCAACCCACGACACTCCGCGAGACCTTCTCGTTCTACGTGGCGGGCACAGATCGAGAGAGGGTTCGAGCGTGTGCCGAGCAGGCTGATGCAGTAGTTGTGGCCGGCCTCAAGGGACCAAGTGCCGTGCGACGACTTCGAGAGAGCGGGTGGAGCGGAACCGCCCTCTTTGACGCCATGCGATATGACAAGTGGGAGTCGAAGTTGGATCCTCACCAGTGGTTCGACGAGCAACAGGCAGCCGGTGCCGATCGGATTCTCACACCTGGACAGTGGGTCGGCGCACAGCCCGAGCACGCGTCTTTCGAAGCTCAGGCGGAAGAGGAAGTCCGGTTGGCGGTTGCTCACGGGGCCACCTGTCTTCTCGCCATAGACCGGAGGTGGTTGTCCAAGTCTTTGCTCGCCGATGAGATGCGGCAACGACTCCAGGATCTCCCGGTGCCGGTTGCTCTCGTGCTCGGTGACCAGGGTGATCCGATGAGCTACTCCGGCGCGGTGGACGGACTCGTAGCCATGAGTAAGTCCGTGGATAAACTCAGCATTCTTCGCTGTGACCAGGTAGGAATCGGCGCGCTGGCCTTTGGTGCGGTGCACGCCTCCCTCGGTCTGACGACGAGCCACAGACACGTAGTCCCACCTGGTGTTCAGTCGTTCGCCAAGAGAGGCGACCGGTCGGTCAGGGTGTTCGTGAGGGACTTGCTGGATTGGTTCACAGCTAGCACGATTAGCGAGTGGTCCACTGCCTCCGTGTCGCCCAACTGCCAAGAATCGTGCTGTGAGGGACAGCGAATTGATCGATTCCTTGACGAGCGGCGAAAGAATGAGGCTGACTTGCACAATCGTACGGTGCTCGCCGCGCTGGCCGAAGAGATTCTCCAAGCCCCCGTTGAGGACGGCGTGCGGCGACAAGAATTTGGTCGAATCTGCCGCGAAGCGGTGGCTCGCTACGGAACTATGGGCAGTTGGATGACGGAAATCAAACCAAAGCGGCAGTTGACTCAGTGGGCTCTCTACTGCTGACCCAGTTACGGTAAGCGAGTTCGGCCTGCCACCACCGGTACACGACCGGTCGGCCCCTCGTTGCATCAGCCGGTGCCACTAATTCAACTTTGCATTTCTCGTTGTGAATTAGCACGCCGATTCCGAGCACCTTTGCCCGCATGAGCGTCGCCAACGTCTTGGGCGATTCGCTGGTCGTTGACGTGCGCCAGACTGCGGTGCGACGGACTGTCGGAGAATGCGAAGCTGCCTTGGTCACTGCACGCGCGAGCGACGTATCTGAGACGGTGATGGATCTGACCGCCCCCACGGGTTGGTACAGGCGGAGGAAGTCGTCGCCCCTGCGCTCAACCCATCCAGGAGTTGCACCCATGAGTGTCGCGCGGTCCATGTCCTCGAACGACCGGGCAGGAAAGGATATGCCATAGGGAAATTCCCATAACGCGTGAAGAAGACCTGTCGAGGTCACGGCACCTAAACCTGCACGCTGTCGGCGCACGTGCTCTTGGAAGTTCAACTCCAGGCCGACAACGTAGCGACGACCGTCAATGCACAGTGGAACTGGAATCTCGCACCCGGGCCGCCGGTGACCGTTGATGGCGGCCTCGGTGGTTGACGAGAGAGGATGCCCATCTTCGAACTCTGAATGCATGCAAATCACTGTGTCCGATCGCCGCTGAGGGGCCGTGGACCTGGGGGGAAGCGAGTTGCTGCTATTGGACTTGCGGCCTGGGAAACTCTCCGATACTGCCGAACCATGAGACCAAGAGCATCACCATCAATAGGCGCATGCCAAATCAGAGTCGACACTATGTCTGACCGAGAGACCTTATTGCCCTCCTCGCGCGCGAGATGTAGAAGGAGTTCCAGACGCTCATCCACTGCGTCCGAAACCACGAACTGCGAGCGTCGTGTAGCCACAGTGAGACTCTAATCAGCAATAGTTCATGAATCCAGTCAAGTCTGTCTTGACCAATTCCCTCAGTGGAAATGGACACTCCCAGAGGTGGCGAATAAGGGTGCAATCAAGCCAGTGGGGCATGTACACGGATCAGCGTAGGCGGCACCGAAGGGCTAACCATGCAAGGAACCGCTACTTGGAGGTTTGCTCGATGATCTCGCTCGTCGAGCCGCATAGCAAAGGTCGGCACCCTTGCCAGATTCCATCGGGGATGAGAGCGACTGCCCAGTTGCCAAAGACATGGTGATCAAAGTGCACAATCGGCACCTTGTCGTGCTCGGCACTTTGATATGAGAAATGACATCAATATCCCCGGCCGGTCAACGCCTCAACGGCGCAACTGGTAAGAGAGGCAAGGCGCTGAACTGGCCTCACCCAGCGTGACCTGGCGTATCGGGCTGGAGTCACTCAGCCAGCACTCGCCGACATCGAGCGCTCCGCTCACGACACTCGGGTTGGCGTTCTGAGCCAACTGGTCAGCGCCGCCGGGTATCGGCTCTTCGCTCTCCCCACGACCGCACACTGCGTTGCGGACTGGGCCGATCTCATCTTCCAAGAGCTCCGGTCCGACCGTCGAAGTGGGGAGGTCGCCGTGCGCGCCTTGATCGGTCTCGACGACGATCTCGCGTCGGTGTCGGCGCCTATTCGAGTTGCCCTGTGCGCCGCACCCCCCGCGCCCTGCGGTGACCCTCGATTTGACGCTGCGCTCGCCGCAATCGTGGACTACCAACTCTCGAAGGGCCGTCTCCCGATGCCGGACTGGGTCCGTGAACCGTCGAGGGTCCTGAAGGAGGACTGGGTCGTGACGTCCAACACCGACGTCGCTGAAGTTCCAGCAGCATTCCGCCGCCACGGCGTCATTCTCACCCAGTCTGAATTGGCGAGCGTTTGTAGGTTGCATTCACAGGACATAGATGAAGTGCTGCTCGCGCTCGTCCAAGTGGATCGACCCGGGTTTCCTGGAGTCCGTGGCGAAAAGTGGAGCATTTCCATTACCAAATGGTGCGATACCCGAAGGTAATGCGCGGTCAAGTTGGTGCGGTGTCTCGCCACTGACCACCTGACTGCGGCCCTGGCGCCAGAACAAGCGCTAGCCCGGGACGCTTCCGGACGACGAGAGCGTCCATGACACAACCTCGGCATCACTCACTGAGACGTACGTCGACACCAGATGGCTCAGTTCCAGCAATCTCGTACCGGCCGCCGAGCCGATAACCCTCAGCGGCACACCTAGTTGTAAATTTCGAACCAGCCAAGTCGCACGCAGGCGCGACAGTACAACCGGGAATCCCACGGCCTCATCGACGCGCTGGCGAACCCGCTTCAGCGCTCTGCTTGACTCGCCGATCAGGCGCTCGCCACCGAGCCCGCGCATTCTTCGCAGTTCTTCGGTGTACGCCGTCGCGGCGAAGACCGTCCGGTCGCCGAGCCGCACGGCCAAGGTGCCACAATCGATGATGTCGTCACCACGTACCTCGATGAACTCACGGTGACTCGCCCCAACCCCCAATCCGAGGGCGAGCGCCGACTCCAAGTAGCGTCGCTCGCGCGCGCCCAAGGACGGAAGCACCGCAACGAGCCGCTCGAGATCTTCTTCACCGTAGGGCGAGGCGTGGCGAATGGCCGACGAAGCGGTTGGGGACGGACGAAGCTCCGCCGCGACTGACAGCGCGCGTAGACGCGACCTCGTTGTCGGCGCCGAGGCGCGGCTCATCTCGACTGACGCCGTGGCTCGGTCCACCGTGGAGTCCTTGAAGAGAGCCGCCACGGTCAACGGCACGCCACCGGTCCCTATCGCCCATTCGAGATGCCTCGAGGCCGCCGAGAGCAGTTGGCGAGCTCGCTCCGGATCAGCCGTCTCCCGGCGAACGAGATCCTCAATCTCCCTGACAACGTCGCATCCCCAGATGTCGGCGACGCGCGAACTGGCCGGCGCAAACGCCGCAATCACGTCTTCAATATCGCGCCCCGGTGCTAGCTCGGCGGCTGTCCGAAGTCGAGTCGCGAAGTAATCGGGCAGGGTAAATTCGCGGTCGGGTCGAGCCTCAAACTCGCCTGAGAGCCACCGCGCCGCAACTGCCTCCTCCACGGGTGGAACGAAAGGGAGGTAGTTGCGAAGCGTAGAAGCACCAAGACCGGCCGCCTTCGCAATCACCGCCACTGGTACGTCACGCGAGAGGAGACCACAGATCCAACTCGCTCGCAGTCGATCGCTCGAATAGTCGGGTCGTCCCGTTGGCCTCAGACAGCGCTCGCTGTCGCCGCTGACGGCCGATGCGGTCGTAGGAGTCTGTCAAGCGCGCGTCCGGGTCATGAACGGCCAGTAGCGCGCCAGCCCAATGACTCGGGACTCCGACGAGGCGGCCGTCACTTGGCACCCGCAGTACCGCGCCACCAGTTATCGCGACCACGTCGGCACCTCTAGCCGCGTTGGCGTCACCGGCTTCCACGCCCGCACCGAAGCCCAGCGCCAATCCGCGCCGGTAACTAGCCGCAGTCTCCGCTTTCATACCACGGGCAACTGCCTCCAACTGGACCTGTTCTTGCTGGGAGTAGGGCTCGAGAACACCGGGCGCCTTTACTCTGAGGGCGGTCGGATGCCCCGTCGAGGGGGCTACCGCTCTTGCCACTCGCTCAAGGTTTGATCGGAACGGCGACGCCTGGAACCTGCCCGCTGCAACGGTGTCCACTGACCGACGCACCTCTATCGGCGAGAAGAGGGCTTCCATTTCGACGGCGATGCCGCGCTCAACCGCCAGAGTTACGTGCCGAGCCGTGTGGGTCAAGAGCAGACTCACCTGCCCCTTGGACCTAGGGGCCGTAAGTCGCACCGTTGTTCGCACTGCCGCTCTCACCACTGAGATGCCCGCCTCCGACAGAGTTGCCGCCGGCCCATTCGGAGCCGGCCGGTAATGGCCAATCAGGTTGTCGAAGTCGTTCGTTGCTGCCATGGCCTATACGGTTCCGAGTCATGGCGCGAACGCAATCGACGGCTTTCCCCGATGGTGGGCTGTTCGACCGTCGTGGCCAATTCAAACTCCGGAACACGTCGGCGGAGACCACGACACCGATAGGTTGTCGTAGTAGAAGAAGAGCGAGTATCGAAACAAGGAGACCGTGCCAAGATGCGGCCGGCCACGCAGCTACCACTGCATCCTGGTTGAGGCATTGCGAGGTGCTGAAGGAAGCATCATGGGAATGGGGGTATCCATTTCGTGACAATGGACACCCCCACGGCTGAGAAAGACTCTCACCTAAACTCAAAAGTGCCAATAAAATGAGAACCGACAGTCCTTGATGGCGTAAATTCAGGAACTACGTGCCTCTCATCGTTAATCGAGCACGGTAGTATGATGAGAACCATGAGAACCACCGTGGCGATTGCCGAGAACATCGAGGATCCGTGGCGCACGGGCCTCGAGAGCGTCCCGACTGTCGACCTCCTACTCCGAGCGCCGGCCTCGGCCCTGCTCGGCGAGGGCGTCGTGCAGCCCCTAGAAGTCCGACGCATAACGGGACGCGATGCCCAGCACCTCGACGAGTTGGCGGAGCCTACGGTGGGTGCGCTGCTGCTCGTCGTGGAGGCCGTCCTCGACGACGCGAGCGCCATGGGGCTCGAGGACCGCGGCATCGCCTACGTCGACGCGGCGGGACGGGCCTGGGTGCCTGGTGCTCCGCGCTCGGCGCCCACTCAGCCGAAGCAGCGACGGATGCGCACTTCCTCGATTCGCGCCGCGCAACTGATCGCCGATCACCCGGACACGACGTGGACGGAGCCCATGCTGGCCAAACAGGCCCAGGTCTCCAGCGGGACGGCGCACAACCTCATTCGTGACCTTCTGTCGTTCAACCTCGTCCAGCGCACCGGAGAGGGCGCAGCGGGGGTGCGCTCACGCGACACGCGGGGGCTGCGGCGCTGGCTCGTCACTCAGGCACGCCGCGAGCGGCCTCTCATGGTGTCGTGCTACATCCCGGACGTCGAGGACCTGGCTGTCGAGATTGACGGCGTCCTTCTCATCCGCAGCGGGGCCGAGGGAGCCCGACTACTGGGAGTACCGGTGGTGTCCTCGATCCAGCGAGTGCTGATCCGAGTCCCTATCTCCTCGTGGCTGGAGGACCTTCCGGCCCGGCTCGGGGGGCTACGGACCGCGGCGGGTGCCAACGTCGTCCTCGTGGCGGACCGGGACCGCTTCGCCGCGAGCGACGCACGTCTGGTGCACGGCGTGTGGGTCGCCCCGCCAAGTCGCATCGCGACCGATCTCACCTTGGAGCCGCGCGGTGACGCGGCGAGCTCGGTCTTCCTCGACCTGTGGGGCGAGGCAGTCCTATGACGCGCGACGAGCGTCACCCGGTCGATCCCATGGTGGAGGAGGCCGCCAGCCTCCTGTACCTGCTCGGGGGCATGGGCACGAAGCACCTCGTACTCATCGGCGGCCTGGTGCCGCCCCTCCTGGTGAAGGAGCCCCGGGAGGCCCACGTCGGCACGTCGGATCTCGACATCTGCCTGTCGGTGGCGATCTCCCAGGGAGCGACCGCGGAGTACTACGAATCAATCGAGGAGCTCATAGCCCCGTACTTCGAGCCGACAGTCGGAACCAACTTCCGGTGGCGCAAGAGGGCCGGGGCCCCGGGGCTGCCGATCTTGGTCGACTTCCTCGCGCCGCGCGGGGAGTCCGCACCACTGGCCGACGGTACGCACGCCCTGGGCGACGACACCGCGGCCCACAACGCCGGGACCCGCCTGCGCCCGTTCGCACTGGAGACCCAGGACCTGCTCGAGCTCGACGCGGTGGAGCGCGAGGTCGATATCGAGCTGCTCTACAAACCCACACCGACCCGGGCCACCGTGTGCTTCCGCCACTCGGGTCCCCTAGGACTCCTCGTGGCGAAGGCCTTCGCACTCAATGGGCGCGATGACGACAAGGACGGGTACGACGTCGCCTGGTTCTGCCTCAACCTCGACCGTGGCCCAGAGGAGGCCGTGCGCCAGATCGCTGAGCGCCCGACGTTCAACCACCCGCTGGTGCCCGAGGCACTGGCGCTGCTAAATCGGGCGTTCCAGGGACCCGAGTACCCGGGACCGACCGGGTACGCCAACGTACTCGCGCGCACTCACGGCGAGGATCCCGATCTGCGCGTGCGGGAGCGCTTCGACGCATTCCAGGCGACACGGCTCGTGGTCGACGGGCTCATCGAGCGCATCGACTGGGACAAGCAGGCGGACGGTGGACGCTCCTAGCGAGTGGCGACCAGCGAGATTACCTCACTGTTTGCCGACTGGTGTCACGAAATGGACACCCCCACATGGGAAATGCGGACGTTGAGTCGATTGGGCAATCGGCCGGAATACCGTCCGACTACAGCCTTCCAAAGGATCATTCGCTTCCACCGGGTGCTGGAATTCCTGCAGGTTGGCCAAACCGAGCGCCCTACTGCCATTGCTGGCGCGACGGATGCAACATCTTCTGGTACGACGCTCGGAACACCTACGAGGTGGTTCGGGATCTCCGGTGGTGCAATGGCTCACCGGTCGAGGATTGAACAGGCGGAAGCCAACTACGTTGCCGAGAAAAGCGGGTTTGCGCTCGGATTAATGAGGGCCGCTGACCAATCGCCATCGTAACGCCACACGACCGGAGGAATGAACGCCCAGAGTACGTCAATTGGTTTGGGCAGATTGAGACCAACGGTGGGTACGAAAGCGAGACCCTGTTCTTCGGCGGACCAAGTCTCCGGGTCGGACTCTAGCCACAGTGCGGCGTGTCGCTCATTGGCGGCCGCGCGAGCGAGAGACACGGTGAGGTTCTCGGACAGAGGGCCGTCGAGCCACGACTGAATTCGCTCAGCGGCAGCGTCGGGATTTCCTGTGCGGACGTATCCGTAGGAGAATGCCAAATCGATTCCGGGCGGACGATCGCTAGTCGGGTCCGAAGCCAAACAAACGCCGACGACTCGAGCGTCGATCATGCGACGAGCCAAGTGAACCGTCATCTCGTCTTCCGCCGAGGTCGCAGTTCCCATGTCACGATCACGAGACTTCCGAATGTTGAATCGCTCGAGCGTCGCCAACAGTGGCTCGAGGTCCCGAAAGAGCGAGCGAGTTTCCAACTTGGACACGCGGCTCTGTTCTGTTGTCACCCACATCTTCGGGTCATGCGACTCACCAAGAGTCGGTTCGAGGAAGGAGACCATCCAGTGCAGAGTCAGGATGTCGGATCCGAAGGACCCCATTCGACCGACTTGAGAACTCGTCTCCAGAAAGTCTTTGGAAACGAGTTCCTTTGCCTCTATCGCGACAACAGGGGTGGTACCTTCCAGAGTTTCAAGGTCATGAGTCGGTCCGTCACCAGACAACTCACCGAGTTGGCGAAGAGACCGACCTAAGCACACCTCGAGATGCGCCTTGATGGCGGGCATGTATCGGTCTTCTCGACGAGTCACGCCATGACTTTACGGGCAGGTCGTCATCGCGGCGAGATAACGGTTGTAATGGAACCTGTAATCGTTGGCGTAAGAATCTGTAATCGTGAAACAACTAGACACTCCATATTCCCAGATCAGAGGGATTACGCCGACTCCTTTCCAAGTTTGACTATGTTTCCGCGCGGTCCACTCTGCGTCGCTCTTGTCGGCGTTCCGCACTGTGGCACCTACATGACCGTTACGAGCTCTTCGAAGTGTGCCGCAACTCTGACCAAGTTTATGGCG
>Ga0307375_10002786_pt1 | contig 17627 bp, 17 predicted proteins | sample TR1MG_FD_202531 | JGI IMG/M metagenome (GOLD analysis project Ga0307375, IMG submission 202531) | Soil microbial communities from Risofladan, Vaasa, Finland - TR-1 | ecosystem: Environmental > Terrestrial > Soil > Coastal area > Acid sulfate soil | place: Finland: Risofladan, Vaasa | collected... | reverse complement strand
GAATTCCGTCCCCCACAAACCCCTGCCCAAACGCATAAAAACCTTAGAAAGAATCATAACAGTAAGGTGATAGAATGGACTTTGAAATAACGGGTGAAGCATTAAGGTTTATTAGACAGAAAATTGGGCAAAATTCAAGTACTAAAGACTTAGGAATTATTATTGCTTTCAATGAGATAAAAAATTGATGTAGTGGAAGTGGAGAGTGGATTTCCGTGAGTATACAACAGATTCCATCAGACAATTTGGAATCGTATATAAAATTAAGAAAATATAATCTTGATATTCTCCTCCAAATGGATGCGTACTTCATGGTAAGTGGGCTTCCTAAGTTAACTCTGGTTCTTTTGCATTCATCTCATGGCAATTTCCTCACTCTCGAAGAATTCAATATGTTTGCTCATACATCAACAGGTTAAATGAAGTAATTTATGAAATGTGAAATATTTTACTGATTGGGGATTACGCCTTCCTCTCTGTTGATTGAATAATCCTTGCTTTTCAAGAAGTTTCTGCCTCTCTCAAATTAGTGAACTTATAAAAACCTCTAGAAAGAATCATAGAAGTAAGGTGATAGAATGGACTTTGAAATTAAGATCATCCAAGATCCGATTCCTGCTGCAAAAATCTCTGAATTATATAAAAAAACCTATTTTGAAAAATATTTTGATTCTGGAGCTAATGATTGGGGTGTCGAATACACGAAATGGTACTTTGGAGCATACCATCATGACAAACAATTCTTCTATTCCGCTTGGAAAGGGGATCAACTAATCGCTACTTTATTAGGAACCCCAAATAAAATTAAATTTGATAATGAACTTGATTTTAACACTATTTCGTTAGGATTAGCGGCAACTCACCCCGAATTCCAACGACAAGGCATTCAAAAGACAATGCTTCAACGATTAATTGAAGATGCAAAGAAGAACGATATAGACTTAATTTATTCTTTTCCGGAGCAGGGTTTTGGGGGTAATGACCTCCTGAAGAAGCATTTTAACTTTAAACGATATCTGAAAAATCAACAACATTATATCAAAGTAATGAGCGATTATGGGCGGAAAATTCTTCATGAGTATCGTGGATTAAACATCGTTTTAGCGAAATTATTGAAATTATATGATGGAATACCGGATAATAAGGTGGAAGGAGGCGAACTCCGTGATGGAAAAAACACTGACATTGGACAAATCGTGAAAATTTTAAACTCATATCAAAAAAGGCTTCCATTAAGTCAGATCTGGACTGAAGCGCATTTAACAGAAGAGATTGTCGGGGCAGGAAGATTGAATGAAATGTTTGATCCCCCCTGGGCATATAATTGGAAAGTTTGGGAACGTGATGGGAAGATACTAGGCACGCTCTTTATTAGATTCGAAATGATTTATTTTAAGAACGGAAATGCCCCTGTTGCCTTAATAAGTGAAACCTGTTTTGATGAAAGCGCGACTGAATCCGAAAAGGCTGGTGTGATTGCGACCATTGTCCGCTGGGTGCAAAAAGAACATCCAAAAGTTTTCACGATTCAAACAACGCAGCCGCAATATGAACTAGATGTATATAAAAGTCTTAAATTCATCGATGATACCAGTACTTATGAATTTCTTGCTCTTCCTCTATCTACTAAGGGCGAAGCAATGAATCGCGACCCTAAAAAGAAATTTAAGGAATTTTTCATACCATACCATCGGTAATCTCCAATAATTCTTTCTCTTTTTATTATTAAATTTGAAATTTACCTTTAAACTACATAAAAAAGAAAAACTTTTATTTTCAATAATATCTTTGGTTAATAATTTGCTTATTTAGAATAAATGCGATTGATATGTCTGATGAGCTAGAATTTTCTGCGAATATTATCAAAGAAATTTTGGATTTTATGCAGAAGGATATAACCGAAATAACTGTAGAGATTAAAGAAGAAAAGTTGGACCGGGTAGAAAATATAATTTCTGAATTGAAGAATCTCCCTCAAAAACATAGTGAAATTCAATGGCCAAAACGCTTGGAACGTTTTGGAAAACTGGATCCTGCTCAAAAAGCTTTTGTAATCCTTGCTACTGCTGATAAGGAATTGGATTTCAGCACCTTAATTGAAAAGGGAACAAAAATCGAGACTATCATTAAAATTTCATACTTGAAAGAAGTTCGCTGGTTCTCTCAAGTATCAAAAAAAGTGGAAGAAATTGTGGAGGGTAAGGAAAATATTAGGAAGTATCTGGAAAAAAATCCCAAATTAAAGCGAATCGGCTGTGGAAATTTCGCTAAAAATTTTCCCAATCATGTATTTAACTTATTGAGTCATCTGCTCTATCCAAAGCTCATATAGATTATATTTAAATTCTGTTAAATGAGGGTTTCTTATGTTAAACGTTTCCGCAATTCAATTTAATCCAGTATTCCTTGATCTGGAATATAATAGAAAAACAATTTCTGATTTAATCCAAATATCCATCTCCAAATATAACTCCAAATTAATAGTGCTCCCTGAATTGACATTTTCTGGTTATAACTTTATGAATCTTGCTCAAGTCAGGGAAACTGCAGAGGAAATTCCCTCTTCGAAAAGCTGTCAGTTATTAGAGCAATTAGCAAAAGATAATGAAGTATTTATCATTGCAGGGATAAATGAGAAAGCTAAAGAAAAGTTTTTCAACTCCGCAGTAGTCTTTGGACCGAAGGGATACATTTGTACCTATAGAAAAATTCAATTATATAATAAAGAAAAGAAATTCTTTATGCCGGGTGATTTACCATTACAAATCTTTGAGATTGAAGATTATAAGATTGGCATTATGATTTGTTTCGATTGGTTTTTTCCGGAGATTCCACGCACTTTGGCATTATTAGGTGCCGATGTAGTCTGTCATTTAATGAATGCAGTAATACCTGATGGCGCTTATCTCGGCGATACATTTCATTCGCGCTGGAATCGAATATTCATTGTCCTTGCCAATCGAATCGGAGAAGAGCGTGATCTAAAATTCATCGGCAGGAGTACCATCATCGACCCGACAGGGAAACTATTGGCACAAGCTTCATCAGATCAGGAGGAAATAATTCATAGATCAATCGACCCTACATTGGCAAGAAACAAACACTTAAATGAAAAGAATCACGTTCTAGCTGATCGGCGAACTGAATTTTACAAACTGGCTTAAGCTGAGTTCTTAGAATTTCATGCTTAATAGATTTAAAACAATCACTGCGCTGTGAATAACCGCCGAATCGTAATCCAACAGACATGACTTGAAAAAAGGAATTAATTTCTCTATAAACGCGAATTTCTGAGCAATAATTCCTAATCCATAGATCGCTCCGATACGCACGTCCGTATCTGCATCGTTCAGGATTGGTTTCAATTTTCCAAACATCGTTAATATTTCGGTTTTTTCGCAGAAAAATCCAAGGCTGAGAGCTCCAGTTAAACGAAAATACCAATAAGAGCTTGATAAGAGATCTTCCAACAATTTTAACCGCTTCTGACTGGATGTTGAAGCACTAGCAATAAATGCTAAGCCTACTGATGCATTCCTTTGCACAAATCTTGCCTCATCAAAAAGAAGGAGTTTTAGCATGTCAAGAAACGGAATGGGATCCTCCAATTGAGTTCCTAGAATTCCAATACTTAAGGCAGCGCTACCTCTACAATATAGATCATCAACTAGCAATAAAGACTTTAAATAGCTAACTAAGCGCTCATAATATAGAGGATATAAATGGGCAATTATTAATAATCCCAGAACCGAACTTATTCTTATCGAACTATCTTTATCTTGCTCTATCGATCGCTGAAGAAATTGAATCATTTCTTCAATATTTCGGCAAATATTCCAATCTGGAATTTCTGAGCTCATACCATTTCTACTCTTACCCGTAACCGCAACTTCGGTTTTAAAACGAAAAAATCATCTTTTCTTTCATATTGCTAAAGAGTATCCTTTTTTATAAGATTTATCTTTAGAGTAATAATCATAGCAATTTATTTTGTGAATCTGAATCTTTCTGCATCTTCAGTTCTTCAAGCATTGCAGGCACTTCTTTAAGTATCTCAGAAAAAGGAATAGTTTAGAGCGAATATTTACTATTTTTTTAATTTTCTTCGCAATTTCGTGGGTCTATAGGATTTCGCCAAGGCAAATCCTTTTGAAATCCACCTGCTAGCCTCTATTTTGAACGTCATTCAAAATTCTTCCTCTCACAAATTTTGAATTTTCCCCTATAACAATATCAATCGGATTCATTCCCATATTCTTCTACCATGGTGCGGTACTCCGGCTGGCGGCGCAGGGGCTCGTACAGGGAGTCGGTCTCGATCCACTCCAACGCGCTGGGGTCGGCTTCGAGTACCTGTTTGAGGTGAGTAAGGGCGGATCGGAAGTCTTGCTTCTTGGTGTAGAGCCCGATTAAGGCGGATAAAGCGAAGATATTGTCCTCAGACTTCTGGAGGCATTCGAGGAGCACTGCAATCGCCTCGTCGATCTGCCCATTCGCTTCCAAAGCATTACATAAACGCTTCCGCCAATCGAATCTAATGATCTTCACGTCCATTTTTGGAGATAATGAAGATAACGAGATATTGAGCGCATTTTTGGGAGAAGATTATTTCAACTTTCTAAAATCGAAAATGTGTTATGTTTCGCTTCTCAATGATTACAGTTTTAATAAATATTTTGTCTTGAGAACTCCCTATGATACGTACTACGGTAAATTTGATCCACCTTTTAATAAAATGGAAATGTTAGAAATCCATCCCCAAATAAAAGGAAGACATTTAGATGCGGAGATTATACAGAATTTAGAAGGTAAAATACCCAAAGAATTACTTTATACTTGCTTTAAATACATTTACTCTAAAAGACGGAAGAAAAACAGGGATCGAAAAGAACATCCAAACCCCAATGAGAAATATATCATTCATCTCTTTTACAAGAACGGTATTATAATGTAAGATCTACGCGACTTATTACATAGAAACACTGAAAAAATTTCACAACTGACTTTTCGAACCTGAAAAAGTTTTCACAATTGAGTTTTCGAACCTGAAAAAGTTGTCCCCGGTGGCGTCACTTCCATAAATGGCATCTTGGCTCTTAGAAGGTTTATCCCATGGATGCATTACATGGGATATGGCATAAACATCAGCAAAGATTAATATAAATATTAGAAAAAATACCAAGCTATTTCTTTTTTTACCCATTTCATGTCATCTCCTAATTTTGTAGATATTATTACATTAATAGAATTGCTTCCGATAACGATAGTCCCGTTTCATTTTTACGATACTCAAGATCAATAGAAGAAGCCCGATTGGAAGGTAGAGGACCCCGGCAATATAATTAAAATAGGACCAAGTAAGGAGCAGTTTATGCCAAAATAATAAATCAAGGATGCTTAATAGCCCCATCCAAGCAGTTCCGAAAAATAATATCATGAATACAATATTAGCCCAAAAGAACGCGCTACCCTTCATGCGCCCCCCAGTCCCGTACCGCTCTTCCGTCGCAATCCCCCAGAGGGAGACGAGAAAGAAAAGGGTCCCAACAATCCCAAACAGGATCACCCTATCCGCATAGAATTCACTAAATGAAGAAGTACCAAAAAGAATCACGTCAAAAAAAACGGTAAAATATAAAAACAGAACTCCTACAATCCCAATTCCATATCCAATCACATATAAAATGAACCGCCCGATTCGGATCTTGCGCACCGTCTCCTCCCCGCTCGCATCAGATATCATGAAGAGGAGGAATTGGACGGCAATGAAGACGTAAATGACGAAGGCAAAGGTATAATCGGTTATAAATTGGAGGAGGATGCCGCAGAAAAAGAGGAGTGAGAGCGGGATAAAAAACGCCCCGTAGAAGATTTTGTGGCTGAGGGGGAGATCTTCGACGGTCCAGGTGGCGATATACAGGAAAATGAAAACACCCAAGATAACCAGGATTAAAATTAAACTCACAATATCAAACGCACCCAATGCCATTGGGTTTATCTCCTCCTTTCTGGTATGTAATAAAAATCCGCTTACATTTAGTAAAAACTTATTCCTCCACTACAACTATTACGTTGTTGACTTTTTTTTGAAGATAATTTAAATTTTTTGGTTTGAGGATGAAATAAAGGGTTCTGTAAAAACAAGTACGAGGAAAATGAGACATCAACCGAAAGAACAAGTGAGTACAACCAAGAATACGAAGCAATTGACGTTGATGGAACCTAAGAAAGTAGGTCATCAAAAGGTATTACACGATTCTGATGAAAAAAAGTATAATCAAAAAAAAGAAGTTAAATTAACGGAGCGAATCCAAGTAAAGACATCGAAAAAACTGCAATTTCTCTATGAATGTTCTAAGACTCTTTACAATTTGGCAAATACCTTCTTAATAAAGGGATTCCACCTCTTTGTACTCACGAAGGGACGATCGACCCAAAAAATGGGAAAAATGATTCAATACCGCGTTATAGAAAGGGAGCTCAAAGATGACCCCGCATATCAAGCATTACCGGCGCAAACCAGTCAGCAAATTCTCCGGTTAATTGAAAAAAATTGGAAATCTTTCTTTGAAGCACTGGATGATTGGAAGGTGCATCCGGAAAATTACAAAGCCCGCCCGCAACCTCCGAATCTCAAGGAGCAGGATGCGCAGAATTTGCTCATCTTCACCAATCAACAGTGTAGAATTAAAGGGGAGTTCCTCTCTTTCCCTTCGAAGGTGGATTTGCCAGCAATTAAAGTCGATCCGACGCGGCTGGGCACGTTGCAGCAAGTTCGGATTTTACCACGGGGGTCCTTTAGTATTGTCGAGATCGTGTATAAGAAAATAGTCGATATTCCGCGCCTACCGAAAAGCCAGGAAAAGCGAATGATTGCGATCGATATCGGGGTGCGAAATACGGTGTGTATAGTGAATAATTGTGGACTGCGCCCGGTTATTCTGAAAGGGGGTGCCGTGAAGGCAGTAAATCAATTTTACAATAAACAACGCGCCAAGTATCAGACGCTTTATACGACACAAGGCGTAATGGGAAATGGGATTAAAGGGCAACCCCGCCGATTAGACCGGTTAGACAGAGTACGGAATAATAAAATTGAGGATATGTTTCATAAGATATCGCGGGCAATTATCGAATACTGTACAGCGAATGCTATAGGGACGATCGTGCTGGGGTATAATGACCAGTGGAAGCAAAAAAGTCGAATGGGCAAGATTAATAACCAAAACTTCCAGCAAATTCCGTTCTATCGGTTGGTAGAGAAGATCAAGTACAAGGCCGAACTTGAAGGAATTCAGGTCGTTCAAGTGAATGAAAACCACACGTCCAAGTGTAGTTTTTTGGATAATGAGCCAATTGAACACCACGATAATTATTGTGGAAAACGTGGGGTATACCGATCAAAAAAGGTCGGCGGGAATAATAAGGTGGATCATGGCTTATTTCAGACAGCGGATGGAAGAATTATCAACAGCGATGTCAATGGCGCGTATAACATCCTCCATAAAGCATTCCCGAAAGCTGTTTCAGCGGACGGGATCGAGGGGCTCGGGTTAGTCCCGTATTCTGTTTCATTTACAGAATTAAAGCAGCTTGCTAACTTAAAGTCCCCTCAAAAGCACTCCCGAAAACTCAGAGGAGTGGACGGGATAAAGGGCGTCAGTCGTCAGACCGATGCCACTGGGTTCGAGGAAGATTTTATGTAATAAAGTTATTATAGAATTAATAGCTTTTATAAGATCTAAGAACCTAATGTTTTGTAATTATAGATTATCATTATATCCTCCTTAAGAAAAGGCGATATAGTTTTAACCGAAAAAAGTGGTTTTAGGTTAAAAGAATATAGATTGGAAAAAAAAATCGCTATAGATTAAATGGTGAAAGCAATGTCGGAATACGATATAAAAGGACCAAACGCAGCTCTGAAAGAGAAAATCGGGAAACAAAAAATCTATTTTATAGCAAAAAGAGTGGATCAACACCAAGCACGTACCTTAATTGAGCAAAAGAAGAAAAATCCCTATGGAAGACAAGCGAAAAACCCCGAAGAAATTAAGATCGAAAATGTGGAAGAGAATTTCAACATGTTTTTGCGAGTTAAAGGCAAATATTGGATTCGCTACCTACGCCATAAGCATCTAGAGGTACCGGTTCAACCTGACGTCGAAGGTGTCCGGGTTTTCAATGAGATTATCGATTTAGGTGAAGTGATTGAGGGTCCCAAAAAACTCAAACGCAACGTAACCATCGATATCGTTGAAAAAATTTACGTGGAGAATCATGGTGATCTCGCTTTCAATATCGAAGGCAACTCAATTAATCCCGAAACCATCAGTAATATGGCATTGGAAGATGCTCCAAGCACTTTTGTGGATGAAAACCAGAATCGCATCCAGATTGCCAAAATTACTCCGGAATTAGCCATAGAAAAATTGAGAATCCAAATTGCTCGAAGACCCACTGACGTTCAACGGATTATTGATGAAGTATTTGATGTCCCACTCATTCAAATTATCCTGAGTCCATTTTTTGTTGCTGTTCTCAATTATAATGAGATAAAGAAAAAAGTCTATTGTGATGCTATTACTGGAAAGGTCAAAACTTAACTCATTATTTTTTCTTTCTTTTCTTCTTACGCGCTTTATATTTGAGGGAAAATATAAATTAAGAATGCTATGAGTAAAATAACGGTCCCAATATAATAAAACTTGTTCCAGTGAATCACCTTACGTCCGTCTAATGGACCTATAGGAATTAAATTAAAGATTCCTAGAAACGCATTAAGATATGCTGAAATAATCATGATATCAAAGAAAATCCAGTTCGAGATAAAAATAGTATTTGCTAATGCAACGAAGATTCCCGCTTGGATTAAATTCATAATAGGTCCCGCGAGGGCGATTTTTCCCATGTTAGTTGTGTTCGTGTCGCCAGTTACTTGAACCGCCCCTGGACACACAATTTTAAAGAATGGAATAGGTATGACCGAAATCGCAGTCAGAATCGCAAAAGGTTTAATGAGCCGAAATTCGGACCAGTTTCCGAGTCGTATTCCCGTAAATTTGTGTCCAAACTCATGTAAGATAAATGCAAGGGTTGCAAACCCTGCCAGTGTAAGATATTCCCACCATTCGTAAACTGGGCCTCCTGGTAACAGTGAAAGACTAAAAAACATAGAGACTCCTACCCCAAACATCAATAACAGCCCAATCGCTAAATGTTTTAATTCAAGTGCACTAAAATACCAAATGGGGTTTTGAGGGCGTTCTATGGCATATACTGGTACACGCTCAATTATTACTTGTGTTCCATCAGGTTCGTAGTATGTCTCGACTTGAGCACCTGATGTGGGTTGCCAATCCTCCTCTAATGGTCTATATTCCACTGAAGATGCTTGAGTAGCTCGCGCAGTAGGTCTTCTAGCATCTCCCACCTTTTTACAATTATGATTTTCGGGAAGACGATGGTCAGAACAGAAAAGTTCCCCGCAATAATTGCAAACAAATGGCATATATACCTCTATCCTACATTTCGCGCATTGAGTCATTTTCTCTTCCACATAATACTTTTGATTAGATTGATAACATTCTAATGGATTGATAATAAATAAATATTTTAATAATAGTAACATGTAATTTTTGTTAAGCGCGATGACTTGTAGTTAACGTGAAGATTAAAAAAAGAAGAAGAAATCTATTATTAAAGTAAAATTAAGACGTGAAAATAATTTCAGTAAAAGGGTGAAATAAAAATGGCAGAGAATTCTGAAAATTTTGTTCCTTATTCGAGTCCAATGGGTATTCCTGGATCTAGCTATATGGCCCAAGTTGGGAAAGTAGGGGATTTATGGGCATTGCGACTTGTAAAAGGAAGAGAAGTGCTGGAAATGGGAACCTTTGATGAATTGAATGGAAATAAGATGATTGCATTTATTATTCAAAATGTAGCGATTCCAATGATTAATCCTTACCAAATTTCTCAGTCGGTTAAGGCGTTAATTAGACAGGCTGAACGTGGTCCACTAACAGCGCCAGCACAGCCTGCTGCAGCTGCATCTATGGAAAATGTTGAAGAAGAAGGGGCAATAGCAGCCGCACCTAGTGTTGCCTCTGCATCAGACAATGCCTGTCCTAGGTGTAGGAGACCAATTCAGGCGAATTTCTTTTTCTGTCCTTATTGTAGCCAGAAACTTCGCGAGTTCCTATGTGTTGCCTGTAAAAAAGAAATTCGTCTCGATTACAAGATGTGTCCCTACTGCGGCTCCGTATTAGGTAGTTAAATCATAAAAAAATTCGTAATAATTAATTCCTCTAATTCATTTCTTTTTTATTAAAAATGTGATTAGATAATTTACAATTCTTTAAAGCGAATTATAAAGTCACAATGCCCGAAAAAAGAAGAAAATTAGGTTTTTCGTCGCCACTGTTTATAAGCTAAGCGAATATCATTCCCATTTATAGTCTTTCGATGCGCATGTTCCGCAAGATCTCGTGCCATTGCTGCAATTTCAATCCCGACTTCCTCAAGAATTTCTCCCATTGCCATTGCTGCTTTCTCACTTACGCGTTCTGCTTTTGCTTTTCTAATTAGGCGATCAAGGGGCGCAAGTGGAATTATTCGTTCCGTTTTTTCACGAGGCATAATTAACCCTCACCCATGATTACTACCGATTTAAATCTGCTTTTTTATAAATTCTTAGTAAGTATAACTTTAATTTTTATTTTATCATTTTATAAACCGTATTTTTTAATAAGATTTATTTAAAAGTTTTGTCAAATAAAATGAAAATTTAATCATCAATTTCATTGCTATAAAAGAATTGAATCATAAAATTGACTTAGCTTAACTAAAATCTTTTGAAATAGGAAGGAACACCAAAAAATTCTGTTCAATGAGATGATATTTTTTTAAAAATCATTTTCATAAATAAAAACAAATATATTAAATAAAAAACTAAATAAAAATCTAATAACTATCAATTGATCTAATTTACGAATGTGGAGTGAAACATTTGCCACAAAATGATTCAAAGCAAAAGGGCGATGAAGAAGACCCCGCGGAGCAGAAAATTCCCGAAGAAGTATTGAAACAACTTCCCCCTGAAGTAAGGGCACAATTAGGGTATGTTGAAGAGCAACAACCGATATTTAAACCTCCACCAGGAGCCGGCTCTGACTTATCTAATTCTATTGACAGGCTACGCGAAGGATTCGAGAAAATAGGACTTACATTAATTGGACGGATGGGTGAATTCGCCTCTACACTAGAACGCGTAGTAATGACTGTCGCGCGAATAGAAAAAGTTGAAAATCAAACTGCTGAAGTAACTTATTTCTTGAAAAATCTACAAAAAACATTAGATGGGTTTTCGCGGGATGTCGGGAAGGTTTTAGATAAGGTGGATAATGTGACACTCGATATTGAGCAAATGAAGCGCACAATATCCGAATTGAAAGCTGGAGTTGTTATAGGGGCTCCTGTCCAAGTACCCACTCATCCAAGAGCTCCTCCGTCACCGGTAATGCAACCCCCAGCGCCCCAGCCCCCCGTGGCGCATCCTCTACCGCCCCAACCTCCAGTTGCACATCCCATTGCACCACAACAACCTGTTGCCTCTCCAGTGGCACAGCCGACTCCCCCAGTAACGCCGGTCGCTGAACCAATTATCGAAGCTCCCTCAGCTCCTGAACAGGAAGAGATACCGGAAGCAGCTGGCTCCATTGTTAATAATTTATTCAGTAATTTACAGGTGCAAATTAAGGTGGGGGTCAGTTCCAATTCGATGGCCGATTTACTCGATAGTGCCCGAGAAACCATTTCAAAAGAATGCAAATGGTCTCCTGCAATCTATGAAATTGGTAAATCTGCTCGCCAATTACGAAAATCTAATACAAAAATGACTGAAAAAGACGTTAATGAACTCAATAAAAGTATTGAGCAGTGGAAAAAACAAATAAGCCAAACTTAAAATTCTGTACAATTTACTCTGGTAATTTTATTTGAAAGTATGGAATTTTAACCTCTGATTGCGCTGGGCGTTCCTCAAGCGCTTTAATTGTCTGTAATAAATCATCAATTCTTTTATTCGCAATATTTAATTGCGCTCGTAGTTGTTCTGCTTTTTCCTCATTCGTGATATTTATTTTTCTTAAATGAATGATAATATCATCTTGTTTTTCAACCTTCTTCAGAAGCTCCTCAAGATCTTTATGTTTGGATTGTTCATTTGATAATTTATATTCTAATTCTGCGATTTCAACTTCATCCTTCTTTATCTCGAGGGTTAATTTATTCACCGCATCATTTTGCTGATTGAGTAATTCTTCTTTAACCATTATTTTCTGTTGCAGTTCGTTCAATTCATTCTGTTTAATGTACTCTATCTTATTTTTTAATTCATTGATTTGGGAATTAAGATTGGCGATTATCTCATCCTTTTCTAAGATTGAAACATTATTTTGAGTAATTTTATTTATTAATTCTTCACTTTCAATCTGCATCAATTCATTTTTTTCCTCTAACCCCTTTATTTTAGAAAGTGCAGTTTCTTCTTTCTCAATATGTTCTAAACTCATCTCTTCCAGAGTTCTTGTTTCCTGTTTTGTGCGACTTTTCAACTCTTGAATTGTCCGACTTTGGTCCTTTACCCTTTTTTGAATCTCTAACAAACGTATTTTTTGTTCTTTTTTATAATTTAATAACTCGTCTTGGAGTATAGTTATGGTTCGCTCTAATTGCGTAATATCTCGTTGTAGTTTTTTAATCATCCTTTCTTGTATTTCAATAGTTTCGCTCGGTTTAATTTTCATCACACTTGGTTAAATCATTATAAAATACTATTGAAGATATAGCGAATATTGATATTTATCTTTTTAACCAACTAAATAAATTCGGATACATAATTTTTTTCTTGTTGTAACCCATGAAAAAGGAATTCAAAAAAATAGAATAAAAATATCGAAAATTTTAAAAAACTACATAATTTTACTGCCAATCCAAGGTTCTGTTATAATATTTCGAACAAGTTTGATAAATTCCATGTCGGATAAAATAAATCCTATAGGATCAATTCCACCATGTGCAAGTAAGATTTCGGTTCCATCACGTTCTACACACCAGCGATCTTCTTTAGGGTAATTCCGAATATCAAGTCCGGATATAGATTTGAGTGCTGTCAAAAGTTCTATATGTTGGTTAATCTCAGGATTAATATGAGTTGCTATACGAATTTGAAGCGGCTTTGTTAGGTGTTCTAATTCTTCTACTATATTTTTTAAATCCAATATTGAAGGTGCTGTTATATTTATCTTAGATAAGGTCTTTTTAAGTTGTGCATTAATGAAGTTAATTATATCTTCACGTCCCCTGACCGTTCCAACGGCTAATTTCTCAACTCTTTCAATCTTACCTTTTACTCCATTAAATTCTTCTTGTAATTTTTTAAATTCAGCATCTTTTTGTTCAATTTGTGTTTGTTTATTATTAAGGTCTTGTTCCAGTTCTTTATTTTTAGTGGTGAAGTCCGCTATGGATTTATTTAACTCTTCAACTTGATTGTTTAATTTGGTATTTTTTTCATTCAGATCGACCGTATCAGAAATGTTTTTTGCGTTTAAAGATTTTAATTCTCCTATATCCGCATCTCTTGCCTTAATAAGTTCTTTGTAATTATAAATTTCAGCTTGAAATTGCCCAATATTCGTTTCACTCGTAGAAATCTTACTTTTTTGCTCGTGTAATATTCCCTGTAATCGTGAAAGATCATTAGACGTTTGAAGATTCTTTTCTTGGAGCTCTTTTAATTCCTCTTTAATAATTTTGTAGTTTTGCTTCTCTTCCTCTAATTCCTTCGTTAAATATTTGATTTTTTCTTCTAAAGCTCCGATCTCTTTCTCTTTTGAAATGAGGAGGTCTGATTTTTTGTTAATTTCTATCTCTTGATCAGAAAACTTTTTATTTTTAAAGTCGCTTTCATTTGTTAATTGATTAATCTTTTGGTTCATCCGCTCAATATTCTTTTCTTGATTATCTACCGTTAATACTAGTTCATTTTCGCGTTCATCAGATGATTCCTTTAACTCCTCTAGTTGCTTTTTGAGATTCTCACGCTCTTCTTCTAAATCTTTAATTGTTCTCGAAAAACTTTTTATTTGGCGTTCGTATTTTTGAATTAGACGTTCCTGTGCGGAGATGCTTTTCTCTAATGTAATCTCTTCTTCTTCTTCTCCCAAGGTTAACCCTTCTTATGATTCTATCATACATTCAGTTTGAAATAAAAATGAATTTGAGTGAATATAAATGTAATTAATTTGCTGGAATATAAAATTACATTACCTATTTTTTAACACGGCATTTTTTTAATAAGAATAAAATTATTAATTAATATCTAAAGAGATTAATAACAAATAATTATGAATACATGGTGCCTAAGTAATGACTGAACCCATAAAATATTCCTACAAATTGGTCGTAATTGGGGATCCTTCCGTAGGGAAAACCTCATTAATCAGACGATACGCCGATAAAAAGTTTGATAGCTCATATTTACCTACAATCGGCGCTGACTTCACAATAAAAAAAATTGTAGATCAAAAACCGGACGGAACCCCTATCGAAATCGTCTTAGCCATTTGGGATATGGGCGGGCATCAAAAATTTGAGCGAATTCGGGACCATTACTATCTTGATTCTAATGCAGCCCTAATCGTTTTCGATCTGACTCGCAAGGAAACTTACGAACATGTTGATACGTGGTTAGAAGACATTCGTTCACATTGTGAAAATATTCCCTGTATTGTTTTAGCAAACAAGAAGGATCTCCCTAATAGAACAATTTCAGAGGATGAATTAGATCGTTTCTCTTCAAGTACAAAGATAAAAGTATATGAAACCTCCGCATTGACAGGCGAACATGTAAACGAAATATTTGAGGTAATTGCAAAGCGCTGTTTAGAATCTTATGATACCCCGGGGTAAGGACTTCACTCCCCGTAACTTTATTCTGATATCATAATTATTTTTGCTGGATATGGAAAATTAAAAATAACTATAAATATACACCATAACAAATAATAGATAACTACTCAACAATTCTCTCCTTGAAGCATCGGAGTAAAAAAACGCTTCTTATATCTAAAATAGGATTAAAAAAAGATGAAGTAGTTGATTGCTCTGCTAAAAAGAGAGTAAAAATTGAGGGGATTATTTGAGTGAAGACAAATCGATAAATGAACTAACAAAAATTAAAGGATTAAATAAGAAAGTTGCAGCGAAACTCTACAGAGCTGGTGTTAAATCAATTAAAAAGCTAGGTAGTTCTAATCCCGAAGAATTATCAAAGCTTACTGGCATAGCGAAGAAGCAATTGACCACTTGGATTATCTTAGCGCGGGCACAGGAAAGAAAGAAATTCATCGAAGTGGATACAGCCGCCGCGGAAATTAGCCAACTTTTAGAAATTAAGCTTGAAGATGCTAAAAAGCTAGTGAGCGCAGGCGTTATGAGTGTAGATGATCTGGCAGAAGAATCTTCCGATTTATTATCCGAAGATACAGGAATGGCTGTAGATGTTATCAATAGATGGATCAAGAAGGCTAAGGAAGTAAAAAAGATTCCCGCCGATAAACGCAAAGTGGTAGTTGCGCCTACTGCAGAATCTTCCATTGGAGCTAAATTATCCGGTGCCTTTTTGGGATCAAGCCAAGGGTTTAATAATATTTACAGTGATTCTTCCAGTTTTGGTCAAAGCTTCATGTTTGTTTTAATTACAGCCGTCCTTCTCTGTTTCTATTTGAGTATGTCACAAGCAAGCTTCGGCGGGTTCTCGCTAGCTACTATATGGGCGATGACCCAGATTTCTATGGAGTTTTCAATAGGAGCGATGACAATCACATTCTATCCGATTGTATTTTTAGGTGGAATAGTCCTCATTCTCGTAGTGTGGCTCATTTTTGGGAAAGTTGTATCTAGTAGTAAAAATTTAGAATTCAAAAATACTTCTGCGGTATTAGGATTTGCAATGGCTCCCGGGCTTCTCCTGTTTGTGGTAATTGTTGGAAAATTTGTAATAAGTGGTGATAATAGAACCTTAATTTTACCGGTGTTACTTGTTGTTTTCTCTGTTTGGGTGCTAATCGTCTTTGTTCGCGGGTTGGCATTTTCGCCTGGTTCTCAAGCTACATCAGATGTGGGGTGGTCTTCAAAAAAAACGGAGACTGCTTCTTCTGAATTAGAGGTCGTTGAAACAAGCGCGAGCGCACCTTTCTCCGTTGCGGAACAAAAAGCAGGCCCAATCAACTTGAGTACTTTTGGTATTATTGAGGGGGCTGCTCTGGATGCGTTACAAAAAGCTGGGTATGTCTCATCACTTGATCTCTTAAGAGCAAGTAGTAAAGCAATTGCAGATTCCACCGGTATCCAACAATCTCGAATTATTATCTGGCGAATTATTTCCGATTTATTACGAATTTCGGGAATGAATCTTGAATATGCTATGATTCTAGCAAAAGCAGGAGTACGATCTGTAAAACATCTTTCGAAAATCAATGAAAATGCGCTGAAAGTTCAGGTACTAGATATTATTTCCAAAGAAAATATCTCCACCACAATAAGTGCCCAGATGCTAGCAGACTGGATTACAAAATCTAAATCTCTATAATTTTTTTATTTTTTTATTTTTTTCTGAGTTTTTCTATGAATTTATTCGTGTTTTCTGCACATTGCTTCCATGTAAAATATTGAGAAACCAATTTACGTCCTTTCTGTCCTAATTGCTCAATCTTTTCTGGCTGTGCGAGTAAATTATTTAATTGTATTGCGATATTGAAAGGCGTGAGCGGGGAAATAGTTGGAAGGATATTCAAAATGCGATGAACTTCGGCAAGCCCTCCTACATTGCTAGTAAGTATTGGAGTCCCAGAGGCAAGACTCTCTAATGAAACTAGGCCAAAAGGTTCATACATAGATGGGATGACGCAAATATCTGCCATAGCAAAATAATTGGGCATTTTGATATTTGATTTAAATCCTAATAACTTCACAGAATCCCCGACATGCAATTTTTGTATCATAACTTGCAGATAAGATGAAAGTGGGCCATCCCCTATAAAGACGAAAAAAACATCCGGAAACTTTCGGAGAACCAATGGGATCGCCTGCAGCAATAATTGAGGTCCTTTAATGGGTGATAAGCGCCCGACAAAAAGTATTACCCTTCTAGCATCTAATCCCATCTTCCTCTTCAGGGACAACTTATTTCGGGAGGGTTTAAACCGTTCAACATCGACCCCATTATAGATTCGCTGAATCTTCTTCATAGGTATTTTATATATCTCAATTAATTCTTGTTTTATTGTATCAGAGATAGCGATAATTGAATTCGCATGAAGTGTTGCCATTTTTTCAAGTCGTCCTAACACAGGAAAATATACCTTTCCAATAATATCATGCCATGTGAGAAACTGTCGAAGCTTCTGTAGCTCAATAGTCCCTGCTGCCTTGTATATAAACGGAACTTTTTTTCGCATTCTAAAAAATAGACTTGCTTCAAATCCATGACCTATTAGAAGATCTAATTGCAGCTTATCAATGATTTTTTTCCCTTCGCGCCAAAGTAAAAGCGGATTGAG
>Ga0307375_10002785_pt1 | contig 17632 bp, 14 predicted proteins | sample TR1MG_FD_202531 | JGI IMG/M metagenome (GOLD analysis project Ga0307375, IMG submission 202531) | Soil microbial communities from Risofladan, Vaasa, Finland - TR-1 | ecosystem: Environmental > Terrestrial > Soil > Coastal area > Acid sulfate soil | place: Finland: Risofladan, Vaasa | collected... | reverse complement strand
CCTTGGGATTAAAAGAGGGATGCGGATGGTCGAATCCGTCCGGTGACGTCGGAATCATCCGAGATTCAAAGAAAACTTGTCCGGTGACGTCGGATCTGTCCGATGGTGTCGGAATGGTCCGTGGGAAATTGCGTGGGATTTTTGAACGAGCGGCGTAATTGAGCATCGCGCTATTTCAGAGTGTGATGCGCCGCGATATTCGAAAGGCCAGTGGCTCGAGGACGTTGCGATTGGTCATCGAGGAATGATAAGCCGTTGCCCCGTCGAGTCCGCCAGTCCGGGGTCCACAAAGGCATTGCAACTTGTCAGGATTGTGTGGGCACCATCGTACGTACTCCAGTCGACGGCTGCTGCCCAACGTTGGGCGAACTCGAGAACTGAAATCAGGGATTCCCCATTGCCAGCACCTCGTGAGACACCTGCGAGTGCAGCCAAATAGTTGTTGCGATAGACGATCGGAATCAGGACGCGTACCTGGCCTGCGGCGGAAAGTTCTGCATTTGACGTCAGTCGCGCAACTCGCCCGTTGCCGTCATCAAAAGGGTGACACTCGGTGATGAGTAGCATCATCGCCACCGCTCTGGCGAACGGGTCGTCAAGTAGATTGATCGCGTCGAATCCCTTGATGATTGTTCCTCGCACGAGATCGGGATCTACGAACTGGTAACCACCGGCGTAGTTCCGCTGAACCTTGAATTCGCCCGGACGCTTGTCTATGCGGGCGGCCATTAGGACTCGATGCCGCGATGCAAGTATCTCCAATAATTCTTCGCCCGTTCTTGGTGTGAATACGCGATCTGATGGATCAACGGACAGACGGTAGGTGGCAGACACGTCGTGTGCGTCGGCGGGGCGACTCTCTGGAATCACGCCTTCCACCGCAATCAGTCGTGCTTCATCAACACCGAACTCTGTTCCCTCGATGAAGTTTGAAAAATACGCCTCGAAGAATGCGAGCCACTCCCAACGCGAGAATGGGGGGAACGCCGGCATGGGTTGGGGCGATCGATCTTGAAGGATCTTGACAAGGCGCTGCACCATCTCGACACGATGAGCATCGACGGGAGTACCGGAAAGACGTGCCGCCAATCGCGGTGACGTCGGTGTCACCCCTGACGAAATCGATCCGAGAACGGCTACCAATCGGTCTCGCACGATCTGGACTGCAGATGGATCAAAGGCACTTGCGATGACGTCGAGTTGGCCGAGAACTCGTTGAATTCTTCCGGCGCCCCCAGATCGGGCAAGTTCGTCAATTCGGTCTTCGACGAGGCTGGTTCCTGCTCGGTAGCGAGCGGGTCGTCCGCGTAAATGCACGTTCTCAACTAGTACGCGGGCCGGACCGGATAGGGCTAGTCCCTCGGGCATTCCGGTGTCGCCTGGAAGTGCGGCCGGTCCGATGACGGGAACGATCGTTACGCCAGGCAAGCGCAGCGCGGTCGGTCGAGTTGGTTCAGGTTGAGCAACGTAGACGACTCCATTCACTGGGCCGCCGCCGCCTTGGAGTGCGGTGATACCGCACAGAACGCCACCTGGCCAGAACAGGGCCACGATTGAGTGGAGGTGATGGCGTGCAATCTGTTCTGGCGGCAACGATGCACCCACCGCGTAGAGGCCTGGGGCAAGCCTCAAGGCAGCCCCAGACTTTGACTGGCGGCTGAGATGTGCTGCATTTCCTGGCGTGGCAACAACCAGTGATCCTTGAGGACCCGTTAAGGCAAGGTTCACGGTCAAAACAATCTCCTGGTTAGCTCTTAGGCAATATATCTACGAATTAAACTGCTACTAGGCAAGTTTTCTTTATTTTATTCTGCATTCTGCTTTTGGTCTCATAAAAAGGCTTTCATGCCCCGCACAAGCAATGTTTGTTGTGGAAAACATCCTCAGATTAACTCTTAAGCAATAAATCTACGAACAAATCCTCAGCTAAGCAAGTTTTCTCTATTTTATTCTGCATTCTGCCTTTGACCTATGAAAGACTCTCATGCCCCGCACAAGCAACGTTTGTTGTGGAAAACATCGGTTGGGCCGAGCAGTCGAATTTGAGAGACGAGAACTGGCCCTCCCTTGGCTACTGCTCCCAGATGGTCGAGGGGGCAACCTCGTTGAGTCGCTCTCGAAACCCGGCCACCGTTTCGTCGCGGCACTTTCTGGTGCCGTTCGCCTTGACCGCGCCAGCCTTTCGATTACGAGCAATGCGTTCGTGACGTTCGTTGGCCAGTTCCGGTAGCCGCTTGCGGACTGCTCTGAGATCGCCAATCTGAAATCCTTCGAGTTTGCCGTACGTTCCAGATACTTCGCCTTTGGCGATAATGGTCCCGTCCTCTCGCAGCTCCTTGAAGAATGCGGGAGAGATGTCGAGCAAGCCCCTCGCCTTTCCAGCGCTCACCACCTCGAAAGATTCGAGGTGCCATTTGAAGTCGTCCATGTTGGCGAGCGCTACATCCACCTCGGTTCGAAGAATCCGTTGGGCGACCTTGTGCAGCAGTCTGTTGGTGCAAGCGAGCTCCATCCGCCACCTCGTGAGCCCGAGAAGATCTCGCGCGTCCTCATACGCGAGCGACACATTGTCAAAGACCTCTTTGGTTGCAGCTCGACTTGTCGTGTTCGAGGCGCGATCTGTCCGACGCTGCTGAGTGAGGATATTCCAAGAATCAGTGTCGCGAAACAGATCAAGCCACGCGTGGTACTGCTCGTGAGAAAAGTCGTTCACTGTCCCGAACACGTACTGCGGACAGCCGAACTCTTCGGACAGTTCGCGCTTGGAGACCGACACCCCACGGGCCTCACGGCGCAATGTCAAAGCGGCTTTGAAGCCTGTTTGGTGGGCCAGACCCCGTCCCAACTCCAGTACGAGCGGCGGCGAACACTGGGGGTGGTGTCGCGGGCAGTCAGTTCGGTGGCCGATGATCGCTTCTAAGTTGAAACTGTCGGGGAACGCAGAGCGAAGCCGTGTCCATTCCAGCGAACCGGATGCGTACTCGGGGACGAACTTGCGCACGGCGTCGAGTGCTTCATGTCGCCTCGCGGTGCGGGCGGCGTTCTTTCGACTCTTCTTCTGCTCACTCACCGCGCTCTCCATTCACAAGATTGGACCGACAACTTACGACTAAATGCACATGACCGAGCGGGACACGAGACACTCACTACTCATCACCATGCCCGATGGCTGCGACATCCACGCCGCCTTGGCGGGACTCGTTGACCGTTTCGAACGAATCCCCGCGCATCTGCGACAATCCATCACGTTCGACCAGGGCACCGAGTGGGTCCAGTAGCCCACACTCGAGGACACTTACGAACTGAAGGCGCAAATCTGTGATCCCCACTCAACGTGGCAACGATGCCAGGTTGGGAACATCAATCGCCAGTGGCGGTGGTGATTTCCACGCGATACCGATCTCACGCACATCGAACTCGAATACGCGGACGAGGTCGCTAGCATCATCAACAACCGACGTCGCCGCAGTCTTGATTACCAAAGTCCAGCCGAGCCCTATGCTGCACTTACCGTGCGGTGATCGCTAAAATTTGTGGTTTTTCCGCTCGGTATTTCGGTCACCTCTTACGATGGCCCTTGCATTGGAAGACACATTTATTCGGATCTGACATCTGGTATGAATCATGCAGGAACGCCAGGACTACATTTTTCCAAGACGGTTATGGCTCGATCCGACACAATGCGTGGGATTTTATGAGGCCTGTTCCATGCTGTTGGTGAGCGGAAGGGCCCGAAAACCCTTTGTTTAATTGGTGGGATTCAGTGGGCCGCCCGGGTCTCGATCCCGGCACCTTGGGATTAAAAGAGAGATGCGGATGGTCTAACTGGTCCGGTGGTGTCGGAATCATCCGAGAATCAAAGAAGAGTTGTCCGGTGGTGTCGGAATGGTCCGTGGGAAATTGCGTGGGATTTCCCGATTGAAATCGTGCACCGTGTAGGTTCGCGTTGGGAACCCGACTTCAACAAATCCCGGCTGCCGGCTTTGGAGTTGGAGATGGTAACTGGGGCATTACGTTATGTCCGACGTGAAGGAGTTGAGTAGGTCAGGATAGCCATGGCTCGAGTGCCTGTTGTAGCCATGAAAAGCGGACTCGCTCCTGTTCAAGACGCACCGCCTGGCCGTAGCGGTCCTCAATGAGGTCGTGGTAGAGCGCCTGCTCAGCGTCGTTGAGGTTCACCAGCGCTCGGTTGGTGGGGCTGGGCTCGGTTACCCACTGCCGGGGATGGGCGAGCAGTGTCTGATGATCCATCATTATCGATTGCACGGACTCGAATCGAGCCCGCAGTCGGTGCAAGATGTCGAAGCCGTGGGTGTCGATGTCACCCCAATAGACGATCTCCCGGCTATCCATCCAGGGGATGTCTCGCATGGCAGCGAGGCTGAATCCGGACCCGAAGATGACGATTGAATTCGGAACGCTGGGGAAGGCGAGGTAGGTGATCTCGTTCTCGATGACAAAAACGGTGTCGGCGACGAGCTCGAGAGCGGCAAGTTCCTCGCTGCGCAATGTGATCTCACTGAGGTCTTTCGGGAAGGCGGGTTGTGGGTTGAGCAATCGGAGCCGTGTATAGGTGGGCTTGGGTCGAAAGCGGAACCGGCGAGCGAAGTCGGCGGCGCTGTAGTCGGGGTCAATCCGGTGCTCGGGCAGCACGACGGTTAAGAGTTCGTCGAGCAGCTTGCGATGATGGTCGACGAATTTGGTGTCAAGACCCTCGACATCGATTTGGCGCAGGTAGAGGGTTTCTGTGCTGTTAGTGATGATCCAGGTGACCGTGGTTAATAAGTCGCCCCAGATGCTCTGATGCTCAACCGCGCTTAAGGGATGGGCGACCACCCAGGGTACCAGTGTGGGCATGTCGGCTTCTGTTTGCCTCAGGATTGCATCGAGCGAACGAACGTCGCGGTTCGTCCCGATCAGCGCACAGAGTTGTTCGAAGTTCTCGATCCGGACTCGTGCGGGCACTGAGTTGGCACCGAGGTTCTTGCCCCTGACGGTGCGGTACGTCACCGCAAAGCGCGCGGCGCCACCGGCGGTATGGCTGTCGCGTTGGAATCCATCGGCCCAGCGGACCGCCTCATCGAATTGATCGAGCAACTCAGTTGCCAACGGTGCCTTCACGGGGAGTTCAATCGGTGTCCACGGCACGTTTCCGGCGTAGTCACTCAGGTAACGTCCCGTAGCCCAACGCTTGCGCAAAGTAGCAATCAGGTCATTGACGTTCGTCCAGGAGGTCATGCGCCAGGGTCCTCGGCAACGCCCTTACCCTCAGGCGTATCTTGACTCGCGGCATCGGCATCGGCTGCGGCGCTGCGCTCGAGACGACGGCGCCGGTACTCGGTAATCGTGAGGCACTGGAGTCGTGAGTAGTTACCGTTGGGGTTGTCGACAAAGCCGACGGCCGCCACGTGCGGCTCGATCACGTGGATCTTCTGGAGCGGGGTCACGATGAGGAGCTGCAGCCCGAGACGGGTGAAGAGGCGTAAGGCATAGCGGGTCGAGACTTCCGAACCACGACTAAACGCCTCATCGATGACGACGAATCGGAAAGCCTTTGACCGCTCGGCCTCCCAGTCCAACTTGAACTGGTACGCCAACGATGCGGCCAGAATCGTATAGGCGAGCTTCTCCTTCTGGCCGCCCGACTTTCCCGCCGAGTCGCTGTAGTTCTCGTACTCGACGTCGTCGGCTCGCCACCGCTCGGAAGCGGAGAAGAGGAACCACTGTCGGACGTCGGTCACCCTACGAGTCCAGCTACGGTCCTGTTCGGTGGTGCCCTCTCGACCCTTGAACCGGTCGATGATGCGCTTGACCTGAAGGAACTTTTCTTCTGAGTACTGGTCGGAGGAGCTTCCACCGACCACGTTATCCGTGCAGGTGCGCAGGTCAACACGGAACTCGCGAACTTCGGTGTTGGTTGTCTGGTTCGCCATGAGTCGGATGTAGCGTCCCTCGTTGTAGTCAATGCCGGCCAAGGACTCATTGATGGTCCCGATGCGGTCTTGGATTTGCTTCTCGTGCTTGTTGAGCTGGGCGGAGAATCCGGCGATATCGCGGATCGCGTTCTGATTGAGATAGTCCTTGAACTCGCGTTCGAAGCGGGGAAGATCGTCGCTGGCTACTCGTTGATGTAGTTGACGATACTCTCCGGCCGATGCGAGCGAGTCGTCAAACTCGGTGGTTTCGTGAGGGTACTTCCCTCGGAATGCGCCCATTGACCTCACGATGCGCTGCGCGAGCGAACCCTCTTGCTTGGTGATCATGTTGAGCTGGTGCACTAGGGAGGCGTTGATGGAATGATGGGCTGCGGTGAGGCGCACGGCGTCCGGCTCTGATCCGTCGAGCTCAAATTCCACCGCAACGTCAATCGAAGCGAACGATTCAGTGGCAACCTCTACGGCCTGCGCATTGGACAACATCGCCCTGACTCGGTCCAGCTCGGCCTCGGCGATACGTCGTCGGCCCTCGGCGGCGCCCCGGTCTCGTTGGAAGCCGTCACGTGAGTGCTCGTGGTTGGTGACCTCTTGTCGGACTCGTTCGCGCTCGGATGTGAGGAGGGTCAGTGTGTCCGATGACGACGAAATACGTAGTTGTTCGGCACGCAGCGCCGCAATTTCGCTCACCAGGCTCTGCCAGTCCAGGTCGTCCCAATTCGAGTGCTCGCCAAGACGAGCCAACGACCGGAGTTGGAGCGAGGTCGACTCGTCGCGTTTCGCGAGATCAGCAATGACATCCGACAAGAAGTTGAGTCGCTCCTGCAACGTGCCAGCGTGGGCGAGTAGCGCGTCAACTTTGCCCTGATTCGTCCAACCGAGCACGTACTCTCGGCGGTCGTCGATGCGCCGGCGGTCATCCTTTTCGTGGCGTTCCTTGTCCTTGATCTGTCCAGCTCGGGTGACCGCCCGCTGGCTGGAACGAAAGTCGTCAATCGTGTCCACACAGGCGTGGTTGGCGCGTCGCGCGAGTTCGGTCTTCAACCACGACTCGAATCCCGACCCGGGTTTGAGTTCGAGCATGTCGACCAACAAAGGATGGGCCGACCGGCGCTCGGGCAAAGTCACGGGTGCCGACCGGGCCGGCACTCGGTAGTAGACGATTCGAGCGTTTAGATGATGGTCGTTGATCCAGACCGCCACGACTTCGTAGTGTTGGTCGGGAACCAGCAGGGACAGGGCGAAGTTGTGCAGTACTCGCTCCGCCGCACCTTCCCATTGGCTTGCTTCTTCGATGACCTGGATCAACTCGCCGGCGAAGGGTAGGTGGTCGGGTTCGATGACGAGGTCGTCGCAGAGGCGCTGGCGCAACTCAAGACTGTCACGGGGAATGTTGCTGCGACGTGTCTGCAGACTGTGTAGTTCCTTGTTTACTCCTTCGGATTCTTCGTTGGTCGAGCGTTGTTCGAATCGTCGCTCATTGAGGTCGTTCTCGATGGCGCTGTGCTCAACCTCTAATTCCATTTGTCTGGCGGCGGCCCGCTCGCGGGTGGCGAGAAACTGTTCGGCGACTGACACCTGCTCCATGCCCACCTGCGACAACAAGGTGTTGAAGTGGTCGAACTTTGTCTGGCGAGCTTGTTTGTCCCGCTGGTGGCGCTCGATCAACCTCTCTATGTCGGCCAGCCGGTCACCACCGATTCCGGCAATCTGCAGATTCAACTGCGCCTCGGTTTCGCGCAGATCCTTCACACTCACTTCGACCGACTCGAGCTCCTGACTCAGATCGTGCAACTGGACCGCGAGTGCGTCGAGTTCGTATAGAAGAGCCTGGCGCGTACGGTCAGCGAAGTACAGGGGCAAGGCCGCGAGTTGGTGCTCGAGGGTGGCGCGCTCGCTCGATAACTGGTCGAAGGAGTCGAGGTCGGCGACGAGCGGCTGGAGTAGTTCCAGCTGGGCGCGGGCCCGCAATACCGCATCGTGAGCCTGCGTGAGGTTGTCGAAGTGTTCGATCAACGAGGCGATGTGGCTCTTGGTGTCGAATGGCTCGAGCATATGGCTGCGCACAAAGTCGTTGAGGTTGTCGACCGCCTTCATAGATACCGTCTGATGGAAGAGTTCCATGGCCTGCTCGGATTCGATGCCGAGGCGGCGTCGGAAGTCCCGGCCGTACTCGGGGAAGCTGTCGTAGACCCTCGCGCCACCATCGCGTAGCCGCCGCTTCAGAGCGTTGAACTCGGTGCCGAACTCTGAGAAATCCTTAGCGATCGACTGGTCGGAGTCGGCGACAACGAAGAACCGCTCGGGCTGACCCGAGCCCATGTCTTTGGTGCGAAATACCTGGGCCAGGGTGACCGTGGTGGCGTAGCCGGTGTTGGCGAAGACTCCCAGTATGACCGAGAAGTGCCGGGTGTCGCGAAGGGCGACCGGACGAGAGACCCCCGTCGTCTCGTTTCGTTCGGACTTGTAGTGTCCCTGCACATAGGATCGCAGATCGCGCTCACGGGTCTCGGCCCCGGCAGCTTTGTTGTAGGAGATCTTGTTCGCCGGTAGGAGCAGTGTGGTGATCGCGTCGACGAGTGTGGATTTGCCCGAGCCGATATCGCCCGTTAGCAGCGCGTTGCGACTCCCGAGCTCGAATGACCAGACCTTTTGGTCGAAGGTTCCCCAGTTGAAGACTTCGAGGCGCTGCAGACGACTTCCGGAGAGTCGGTCGGGCAGTCCGTCGTCGAGGTCGATCAGGCTGAATAGCGGCGACATCAGCCAGACCCCTCGACGTGGCTCAGTTCAGTCAGGTATTCGTCCAGTCGGGCGTCGAATTCAGAGAGCCACTGCCCGTCGACGTAAGCCTTGAGGATTCGTCGGACCTCGAAGAGGTCCTGTTCGTCGCGCAGTCGGCGAAGAAAACCGAGTTCGGTCACCTTGTTGATATGGGCGTCGATTGTGTCCACCAGTCGGGCATCGTTCGTGGAGTCGGGCATGAATAACCGGAGCATCTCTACCATCTGACTGCGGCTGACGATCAGTCGGGTCTCCGCGCTGCTGGCGTCGAACTCGGCTAGACGCTTGCGCAGTAGGGCTAGCAGCACGCTGACGTGAAAGGAGAGGGCGCGCCGGGCCACTAGCCGGGGAAACTCAGCGGTGTCGTCGTCGATGGGACGGCTGCGCAGGAAGGCGTAGCCCTCGGCTTCGTCGACTACGGCGTTAAGCCCAAGCACCGCCACGTAGTCGCTGACCTGGTGACGCGCTCCGAGCAAGACACCCCAGAGCTTCTCGTGGGTGTCGCGGTACAGGGGTCCCTTCATGAGTTGGATAAGAACCAGAGATAGATCCGATGGTTCAGTACTTGCGCCGGGCATCATGTCGGTCACGGCGTCTCTGATCGGTCCCGGCTGAAGTTGACCCGTGGCAGGTCGGCCACGCGCTCCACGTCCGCAGCGCTCCACTCGATGCGCTCGCGTCGTTCTTCGTCGAAGATCACGGAGAGCCCCGGTTGGTTGAGTGACAGGTAGCCAACGAGTTCGGCCAGTCCCTGCTCCAGTGGTTCGCCGATAATCACCTCGCTGAGGCTGACCTGGTCGTGACGCCCGAGCGAACTCAGCACCCGTTGAGCGAGCACGTCGCGATCGACGTAGAGCTGGTTCAGCATGGCTGAGGAGTCGAAGTCGTTGTTTCCCTGCTCCATTGATTCACTCTCCAGCGGTGCGCGCAGTGTTCGCCGGTACAGCGGACGCTCCATGGGCAGGCTGAGCCCGAGGCTGGTGTCGTCAAGCTCCATGCCCACGGCCGGGCTGGCCTGCTCACGAACGCGCAGGGCCTTGGCTTCGATGGCGCGAAGCAGATCGAAGACCCGACGATTCTCCAGCCACACCTGATCATCGAGAAAGCGCCGGAGTTGATCTGACAGTAAGCGGACAGTGGCCTGGGTGCGCTCACTGGCGTCAATCCAATCGAAGTGAATTCGGCTAAGTCGGCCGTCCTGGCGTCCGAGATCTTCGATCTGCTGTAGTCGTTCGAGCAGTTCGGTGAGTTCAGCCTGCTTGTGGTACGAGAGCAAGAAATCGTAAAAGGTCTGAAAGCTTCGGCCCTGGTCGGACTCGGCGATGCCGTTGCGACTGCCGAGCGCCTCATCGAGCAGCGCGCCCTTCGATCCGGTCCAGCCCGCAATCTGCTCGCGCAGGTTGCGGTCAAGCTTCCGGAAGTTCTCCTCCACTTCTCGAAAGTCGGCGAGCAACTCTCGGGCCGTACGGGCGAACTGCTGGTACCGGTCACGCTGGCTTACGGCGTCAAGCACCGTGATCTCCCCACGGTCGGCTTGGGCGATCTCTTCATCGATTTCGGCGCGCCGTCGCCGCAACTCGACGAGGCGGCGTTCGGGGTCATCCTCCGCGCCAAACACCATCTGGCGCAACAGTTCGAAGATGATGTTGAGGCGTGACTCGGTTCCGATGAACTCGCGCGCAGGGAGGTCTTGCACCCAGAGGAGCGCCTTTTCAACGGCTGGGGCGAGGTCAAAATGTGCCTCGTCAGACCCCGCTGGATAGTACTTGCGAAGCCAGCCGTGGTCCGGTGACGCCCAGTCGTCCAAGTAAGCCGACGCGGTCTTGGGGAAACTGTCCTCACCGAGACGCTGGTTAAGCGCGTACAGTTCTTCGTCCAGCGCGGCCGTGAGCACGGTGGCCGGAAGGTCGCTGGAGTTGTTATCAACGAACACGCGGCCAAGGAAACTGAGGACTAGCGCGGCGTTGTTCGAGCGAAGCAGCGCCCACGCCGGGTGCTGGGCCCGCAGGTGGGCGAGTTCGTCGTACTGGATAGTCACAGGCTCCTCCCGCACTTGGGAGTAGAGGCATTCCAATCTTCGCAGAACGGATGGGACACGAGATGAGCGTACGCCATTGGTGTGACATCGGTACTACCTCGGCACTTGGTGATGGGCCATCTGGGCTTGTCACCTGGCACTGTTCCCTGCTCGTATCCTGTTTCGAAAGTTGGATTCAGGGGATGGTTCACTCGAGTGACGAGCTACTTCATTGCATGAAGGGTTACTGCATTTGCGCGCATTCTCATTTCATTCATGAATGCTCAGATGGCGAGCTCGTCGAGGAGGTCTTGTACGAGTGCAACCAAGGAGGCCGCAATTGTGGCGTCGAGTGATTGCTCTCCAGCGGCTCGAACGGCCATTCTCGTTCCCGGAGAATCGCTTTGGCCGAAGAGAGCGGGGAGGACGTCGATTGCCTGGGCCGTCACATCGCCCGCAAGATCTGAAGTCCTCAGTTCGTTCAACCGGTTGCTCAGGGAGTTGGTCGAAACGGACTGGAGCAGTCGGAAGACGTCCAGCGCATCCTTGTCGCTCAGCCGATCTGGAGAGTCGAGTCGTTCGTTGATCTTGTGGATCTTGGCAATCAGCAGTGCGCTCGGACCGGCTACCCAAATCTCCACCGACCGTTCATCAGATGGTTCGAACGCGGTTATGACTTTCCGTTGGCGATCGAGAAGCGAGGCCTCCAGTCCTTTGGCACGACGTGCAGCGCGGTTCCCATGGGGACCAAGCCGAGCACCTCGCGAGCCGGCACCGGCCAGCGCTTCGGGCACCATGAGGTCCACGGTGATCCCGCGTGGACTGAGCCAACTCCCGGGATTCGCACCGATCTCATAGCCATTGGCGAGCAAACGATCGGCGAGTAGTGGGCTGGCGGCGAGCAGATCGGGAGCAACGCAGAAATCGGCGTCGGTCGTGTACTCGGCGATTGACAGTGTCGTAGCGCCAGTGTGGACGTAGACGGCCTGGGCGCCTACGAGGACCAGCGCATCGTGGTGCTCGCGTAATGCATCGAGAGTGTCAAGTAGTGCTGCCCGCGCCGCAACGTACAACGGATCAGGATCGCCAGGCATCTTCATTCTTTTCCATCCAGTCAATCAGCGCTTCCCCCTCAGCGGGCTCTCGGCCCGGACCGGTCAACAGGTCCACCGCGACTTGGCTCGGGGCCGCGACAATTAGTCCGTTTCGTTCGACTGTCCTTTCGAACACCACCTCGTCGAACGGCTCCACCAACAGGACGTTGGCACCGGCATCGGCTGAGTGCAGGCCGAGTTTTTTGGCTGTTAACGTCGCGTCATCGACGTAGAGCACAGCGGTTCGAGCTGGCGCCACTGGTGCAAACCGTTGCGCCGCCAGCGACGAAGTGACGGCATAGCGCCATGGCACGTCGTCGAGTTTTTGGCTCAGCGCTTCGAGTCCTCGGGGTTCAAGATAGGAAGTCACGGTGTTGGATCTACGAAGCTCATAGTCCTGACTCCAGCGACGCAGCGCGCCGGCCCAGTCGACGCTCGCGACGCCACTTCGACGGTCTCTCGTGACGATTGCGTCTCGTTCCAAGAGATCGATTACTCGGGACAATGTCGCCGCAGCTACGCCAGTTCGGGCGCTGAGTTCTCGGACGCCGTACGGCGGGATGGTGTCGACGAGGGCCCGCACCGCACGCCCTGCTCCTCGTCCTCGAAGGGTGCGCAGTGGCTGGTCATCCGGCCACGGATCCTTCTGAGCGCCCTGGACTTCGACGAAGAGGCCGGGGCTCGATGTCGTGAGCCTCATGTTCCCCGTGGCGTCGACGTAGCTGACGTCAAGCTCTTTGAGGACCTCCCGAGAACGGCGGCCTAGGTAGTTAGCGGCGAGCAGAGGTAGTTCGCCCTCCCTCCCTTCGAGGAGGAGTCTGAGTTGCGCGACCGCATTGACAACCGACTTTGCGGTGGGCGAACGTTTCACCTCGACCAAATAGCTGACAGATCGCTGTTCCGGGGAGGTCAGCGTAAGCAACGAATCGTATTGACGGGTCTTCGACTTCAGCACGTCAGAGGCTGTGAAGTTCCAGTTGGCAGGCAACACGTCCCGGATCAACTCTTCGCAGGCTCGGAGTACCTGCTGCTCGCTCATTATCTTGTTCGGTTGCATGCCCTTCACGCCATCTTTCATAGAGGAGTCCGAGCGGTTGTTCTCGATGTTTCAAGTATAGCCATGTTTCGTATAATACGATACGGGCATTTTTCTGAAACATCGTGATCGTGTTCTCCTTGACATCGTCTCAATTTGGCCGTACAATGGCCGTACAACAATCGTGAGAGAAGAGATAATGACGACTTCCATTCGAGCAAGGGACAAGCGACTTGAGGTAAGGACAACGCTGGAAGAGCGCGATCTGATCAATCGTGCGGTCGAAGAGGTTGGTACCGACCTCACCACCTTCGTTGTGACGAACCTGGTGGACGCCTCGCGCCGAGTTCTGGCTGATCGTGATCACTTCGTTCTCTCGAGCGAGGTGGCGATGCAGTGGGACAAGATGAACGAACTACCCGCCCGCGAACTCGACGGTCTGCGTCGTCTTATGAGTCGACCATCGCCGTTCGGCGAGTGACCTCTCTATACCGACCACCTCGACTACTCACCGCGACCGACAGCGTCGAGGAATTCAGTTGTGCGTCAACTGAGCAGACTCAGTGGCTTCGTCGTCACGCCAAGCAGTCAGCGTCATCGAGCACGACTCGAGTTTTCGTCGTAACGCGCGAAGACGACTCGACGGTAGTCGCTTACTACGCGTGGTGCATGGCCCAGTTGGACCGTGCGGCGGCGCCCGAACGCCTGAAGAAGGGAGCTGGACGTTATCCGCAACCGGTGGCACTGCTAGCTCGACTCGGCGTTGACTCCAGACATGAAGGAAAGGGACTGGGCGCCGCTCTCTTGGTTGACGCCGTGACCCGCCTGCTAACGCTCAGCGATGACATTGGTTGTCGGGGACTCTTGACCCACGCGGAGAGCGCGGTGGCCCGCGACTTCTCCCTTCACCTCGTTCCCGAACTGGAGCAGAGCCCCACCGGCGAACTTCACCTGGTCCTTCTCCTGAAAGACGCTCGCCGAACCCTGCTTGGTGACTGAGCTCGCGGGGGCCGAGGGGATAGAGCGCTATCGGAGTCATTCCATTCGAACGAGGCAAACCGAATCGGAAGTGGCCCTCCTTGGAATCTGGGCCCAACCTCAATTAGCTACGACCGTTGCGGACTACGAGGAAGTTTAAGGAGGATGAGAATCGTGTCAAATAATGTCGGAGATCGGCTCGCTACGTCGATTCGAGTCGTCCGAATGAGCGGCAACTCGTTGACGGGGAGAACCATGGGATAGGGCGTGGGATTTCTCCCAACTCAGAACCCCTACACAGTTCTAAACCCCTTTGTTTTACTGGTGGGCCGCCCGAGTCTCGATCTCGGCACCTTGGGATTAAAAGAGGGATTCGAATGGTTGGACTGGTCCGGTGGAGTCGGAATCATCCGAGTATCTAAGAAATCTCGTCCGGTGGGGTCGGTTTCGTCCGGTGGTGTCGGAATGGTCCGTGGGAAATTGCGTGGGATTTTTGCGTTACCAATCAAAGTTGGGTGAGTGGTCCGCTCCTGCGTCATAGTTCACAGATGAATCGAACGTGGCGCGCTGCTCGGCGATTCGTATCTGATTGTCAGGGTTGCCGCTTTCTTCGAGTTGTTGAACTTCGTTGCGCAGCGGTTCTTCTTCTGCTGAGACAAAATGACGGAAGGGTGGCAGCCGGAGACGCTCAGTGCCACCCTCTCCGGCGAATGCGTTAGTCGCCTCCAACTGTGCGCGGACGGTTGAGGCATTGGTGAAGTCGATCCGAGCAGTCCAGTCGTTCGCGAACCGGAGCGCGTCAATCAACACCGAAGGATCGTTGGCACGGTCCAAACGACGTAGGGCGCCGATGTAGTCATCACGAAAGACTGTTGGGATGATTGTTCGTGATTGTCCACCGGCATCTAACTCAGCGTTCATCATGATTCGAGACAAGCGCCCATTGCCGTCGTCGAATGGATGCACCGCGGACACGAGGAACTTCACGTAGACCGACCGCTCCCACGCGCTGTCTAGGTCGTCGAGACGGCTGAATCCCTCAATGAGGGTTCCGCGTACCAGATCGGGGTCGACGAACACGGTCGCTCCGGCTTGATTGGCGCGCTCCTTGAACAGTCCGGGGCGCTTCTCGGCGCGCGCATCCATAATCCGGGCGTGGCGCTGTTGGAGAAGTTCGAGGAATTCTTGAGGAGTGTCCGCGAGTCGGCCCATTTCAGCGAGGTCACTCACGAGCCAAAAGGTGGCGAGCACGTCGTGGGCGTCTTGCGGTCGTCCAGTGGGCTCGATTCCCCGGTAGACGATATCTTCAGCTTCCTCGACGGTGAACTCCGTACCTTCGATGTAGTTCGAGAAATACGCCTCGTAGAAGGGAAGGCGGCTGGGCTCGAGCGGAGCGGCGGGATGGTTCTGGGGGGCGGCCGATCGCAGCGCGCCGACCAGGGCGTCGAATCGCTCGATTCGTTCGGCGTCGTAGGGTATGCCAAGTGCACGTTGTCGAAGTGACCGCGGGAGGCCCGCGAGCGACCTGGTGCCCAGAGCGGCGCCGAGCAGGTTGTCGAGGTCAAGGGCATCCTTGGCGCTGACCCCGAGCAGTGGCGCTAGGGTGCGCACTTCATCACGAACCCGACCAAGTTCGTCGTCATCACCAAACCTCGCTGCGCGCTCCACCCATTCACCCAGTTCCTCGCGAGTGAGCCGACGTGAGAGCGCGCCACCGCGGGCTCTGGAAGGGATCGCGTTCTCCGAGAGCGCTCTGGCGAGCGATGCCTGGTGCAGACCGCCGGGCAGAGGAATGTCGCCCGGCAGAGGAGGTGCCCCGCGGCGCAAGGAAATGGTGAGCCCGGGCAAGGTGAGCGTGCGGACGTTGTGAGGGTGGACGAGGTACAGCGTTCCCTCGACGGGTCCGGCACTTTGAGCGGAACGGTCCGAAATTGTGGCGTCCGGAAAGAGACGACCGGCGATGGTCCGCCACTCTCGCCGGACCACTCGTTCGGGCGTACTCGACGTGTCAGTTGTGTAGACGCCCGTCGCCAGCCGTCTTACGGCCCCCCGCGCCGACATCTGCGAGAGTGTTGAACGAGGCAGGTCGCCACTAAGGATGACGGTCGAGGTACTGTTATCCACGATTTTGCTCCTAACAGTAGAACAAATACGGATTTAGTCTACCAGAAATGGAGCAAATCTGAAAATAACAAGCAACCGTGTCCTACATCGACCCAATAAGTTCACGCGCGTTGAGTGATCTTATTGCCAGATTTCCTGTTCCGGGCTGGAGCGTTGCCGGACCTTCTGAAGTGCGGCATTGACTTCGATGAGACTGAACGCGGTGCGATCAAAGGTGTCGCCGCCGTTCCAGCGCACGTAAATTTCACGCTGTTCGTGCATGGGGTCGGCCAGCACCTCGAGAAAGTACTCGAAGCCACCGGGTCCGCCAACGTCCTCGGGCGGACAGGCATTTTCACCGGCAACGCAGATGGCGAACTTGAGAGCGTGGGGTGTGCGGAACTCGGCCTCAACGGTGATGGTGTGCTCCCAGCCATCGCCGAAGTCATATTCGTAGGTGAAGCGCTTCTGCCCGCGCAAGGCCTGAAGAACCGTCACGGTCTGCTCGTCGATCTCGCCCTCGGGATGTTCGTCGAAGCACATTCCATAGCGCGCGCCGCCGACGGTGAAGACGTGCAAGTGCGAGTCAGTCCAGCCCATGGCGGCCTGGATCATGTCGTGTAGTCGCGACATCCTCACGCCCGTCGGCACCAGGACCCGGCGCCAGACGGTGGGCGTGACTTCGTCCAGTTCGACGAGCAGCTGGAGGGTCAACTGCGCAGGAGTGGTGGACATGGACTCTTCGTTCGCTCGATGGTCGGTGGAGTGAAAGGGTAAGGCAGTTCAAATCTAATTCGCGTCCTAAACCATCAGAAGGAAAATCGCCGTGAAGTGTTCGTCTTCTCATTTTTCGCTTCGCAGCTCTGAATCGCGATCGGAGAGCGGGGCCGTTTCATTCCCAAGACGGTGTTCTCTCTAGTTGGTCCGGCTTCAAAGGGTTGACAAATGTCAGGTCTGAAATGGGGCCCATAGCGTCGCACCACCACCGTGACGATTTCCAGTAGATCACGTTGCACGGTCGAGTCAGTCCAATATTCTTCGATTTCGTTCGGAAGTACCACGACCGTTGGTATCCACGAGCGTGAACGTCCACCGGTCGATGGTGGGCCACCCGGGTCTCGATCCCGGAACCTTGGGATTAAAAGAGGGATACGGATGGTCGGAATGGTCCGTGGGAAACTACGTGGGATTTTGAGCCACCGGAATTGTTCAGCGTGAGGGTTCGCGTCGGGCCCCGGGGTGAACCCGCATCTACTAACTGCGCCCCAACAAGTTCCGAGGTTGCTGTGAGTGAGGGGCTTGATTTTGTCCACTTCTCCTCTATACTTATGGACATGAAGGAAACCGGATCTAGTACTGCCGCTGTTGTCACTCGAAGAGTGCTGGTTGCACGGAATCGTTTCTTCAAGGTGGGTGACTTCGGTAATTCGCACTCTGCGGTGGCGCGAACGCTCTCTCGCCTTTTGAGCGACGGAGAACTGGTGCGCGTTCGTCGAGGCCTGTACTGGCGGGGGATGAAGACCCCCCTCGGTATGTCGTATCCCTCCGCCACGGCCATCCTCGAGGCGGTCTACGGAAAGGCGTCGGGGTTCGGGCCGGCGCACCTGGACGCCGCAAATCTGTTGGGCCTGACGACTCAGGTCGGTGCGCGTCCTACGTTCGCCGTGCCCTACGAAGTCGACGGCCTGGC
>Ga0307375_10002784_pt1 | contig 17637 bp, 17 predicted proteins | sample TR1MG_FD_202531 | JGI IMG/M metagenome (GOLD analysis project Ga0307375, IMG submission 202531) | Soil microbial communities from Risofladan, Vaasa, Finland - TR-1 | ecosystem: Environmental > Terrestrial > Soil > Coastal area > Acid sulfate soil | place: Finland: Risofladan, Vaasa | collected... | reverse complement strand
GATGCGCAGGCCGGAAGACAGCCGTTGCAGCGAAGTAGCCAGGGCGCCCTGGGATGCATTCAGGTTGCGCTGGGCATTCAACGATGCAATGTTCGTGTTGATAATCTGAGCCATTTTATTTCTCCTTTAACTCGTGATTTATGAAAAACTAGCGAACGGTTTTTTTAATGAAATTGATTTACGTGGGGTCAGATAGCCATAGTCAGAAAGGCAGCACCGACAGGAAGAACTTCGTGAGCCACCCCATCGCCTGCGCCGAATCTATCTCGCCCCGGCCCTTGAACTCGATCCGCGCATCCGCCACCTGGGTGGAAGAAACGGTATTCGTCGATGAAATCGTGCTTGGATTCACTACTCCGGAGAACCTTATATATTCGGTGCCTTCATTCATACCCATCTGCTTCTCACCGCTGACCAGCAAATTGCCGTTCGGCAGCACTTCAATGACGGTTACGGTGATCGTTCCAATAAGAGCGTTCTTCTGCGCACTATCACCCTTCCCGGAAAAACTCTGTGCGCCGCTTGCGGTGATGCTGGTATCGAAACTGGGCGGATTGACCGTCGCAACGCCAGTAACGGGATCAACGCTTGTCGTGCTGCCAATAATGCCACCCAGCCATAGCTTCGACGGATCAGGCTTGTAGCCCAGGATCGTGGGCGTGACCGCCGTTTGGCTTATGCTGCTCGATTTGTCGGCGGTGGAACTTACGTTCTTGCTGGCGCTGGTTGTCTCGGAAATATTGATGGTGATCACATCTCCAACATTGCGAGCGCGGCGATCCTCGAACAAGGGGCGGGAATAGTTCGCCTGGAAGATGGCGCCGCCGGTGGCGATGCGATCCGGTATCGGCGCCGGCCTGACGCTCATCGGCTGATGAACGTTGGTAGGTGGCACCGTGGAACAGCCCGTCAGCGTCAGCAGACCGATCACGGCCAAAGTCGCGAACCCAAGGTTGGCAACCAGCATCGCCGGGGAAATCGCCTGCATTTCATGAGCGGCTGCGCCCGAGCCGAATCCGAGAAATTTCTTGTCCGCATAATCCCTGTTAATAAATGCACCAGCCATGATTATTCTCCGTGTTGGAAGCCGCCTTACATCTGCGCCAATTTCTGCAACATCTGATCGGAAGCCGTAACCGACTTGGAATTCAGGTCGTAGGCGCGCTGAGCCTCGATCATGTTGACCAATTCCTCAACCACATTGACGTTGGAGGCTTCCACGTAACTCTGGTTCAGCACGCCGACCCCGTTGGTACCCGGCGTATTCGGCAGAGGCGAGCCGGAGGCGGCGGTTTCCAGGTACAAATTCTCACCCTGGCTGGACAGTCCGGCCGGGTTGATGAAGTTGGCCAACTGGATAGTCCCCACTTGCTGGGCCGCCGAATTGCCCGGTTGCACCACCGATACCGTGCCGTCCCTGCCGATGGTGACGCTCTGCGCGTCCGCCGGGATCGTGATTGCGGGCTGAACCTGGAAGCCGCTGGCAGTGACCAACTGTCCTTGGCTATCGACCTGAAAAGAGCCGTCGCGGGTATAGGCCGTGCTACCGTCGGGCATCAGAACCTGAAAAAACCCCTTGCCGTTGATGGCGACATCAAGAGGATTGCCGGTCTGCGTAAGGTTGCCCTGGAGATGTATTTTTTCCGTCGCTACCGGACGTACACCGGTGCCAAGCTGCAAGCCGGAAGGAAGCTGGGTTTGCTGAGAAGACTGCGCGCCGGGCTGGCGTTCGGTCTGGTACAGCAAATCCTCGAACACCGCGCGCGATCTCTTGAAACCATTGGTGCTGACGTTCGCAATGTTATTGGTGATCACATCCATGTGCATCTGCTGCGCTTCGAGGCCGGTCTTGGCTATCCAGAGAGAACGAATCATGGTTTATTCCTTTATGCGTTCAGGTTCATTAGTTGGCTAGCCTTGCCAGCGTTGGTTTCGGCGCTTTGCAGCAACTTCATCTGCATGTCGAACTGGCGCGACAAGTCGATCATGCTGACCAGCGCATCAACCACGTTGACATTGCTGGTCTCCAGCGATTTCTGCATCAACCCCACGCTGGCGTCCGCCGGAGCCGGCATGCCGCTTTTCAGCCGAAACAGACCGTCATCGCTCTTGACCAATTCCGCTTCAGGCGGATTGACCAGCTTGAGCCGGCCGACCGTTGCAACGGTATTGGGGGTCTGCCCCATCGGTATAACCGAGATCGTGCCATCCTTGCCTATCGTAATCTCCGCATCGGGCTGCACCGCAATCGGCCCGCCATCGCCCAATATATCCAGGCCATTGCGGGTTTGCAGCAATCCGTTTGCGCCGATCTGCAGGCTGCCATCGCGGGTGTATGCCTCGCTGCCATCCGCCGCCTGCACCGCAATCCACCCCTTGCCCTGCACCGCCACATCCAGATCGCGACCGGTGCTTTGAATCGCGCCTAATGACAAGTCTGCGCCTGTAGTGGAATCCACCACGAAAGTGCGTGTCTGGGCGCCATCCCCCAGTACCGGCAGAGCGCGAAACGAATTGGCCTCAGCCTTATAGCCGGTGGTGGAGACATTGGCGAGGTTATGCGCCGTCACTGCCTGCTGGTACATGCTGTGCTTGGCGCCGTTCATCGCGATGTAGATCAAGCGGTCCATACGCTCCCCTAATTAATTCCGGCTATTACCTGAGGTTGACCAGAGTCTGCATCACGGCATCCTGGGTCTTGATGGTCTGCGCATTGGCTTGGTAGATGCGCTGAGCCGTAATCATATTGACCAACTCGGCAGTCAGGTCGACATTGGATCCCTCCACAGCGGCCGATTGCAGCACCCCGAACTTGCCGGAACCGCCGGTTCCCTCCAGCGCCTGGCCGGATTCCGGTGTCTGCGCCCATTGATTGTTCCCCAAGGGCTGCAAACCTTGGGGGTTAGCGAAATCGGCCAGCACCAACTGCCCCAGATTTTTCGATTGGCCGTTGGTATAACGGCCCTGGATCGTGCCGTCGGTGGACACATTGAAACCGGCGAGGTTGCCGGCGGAAAAGCCGTCCTGGGTCAGGGTGTTGACGCCGAAATTTGTGCCGTACTGGCTGCTTCCGGTGTAGTCGAGGTTGAACGTCAAGGGCGAGGTTGCGGCATTGGTCTTGCCCAATACCGTGTCAACCGTATTCAAGTCGAGGGTAACGCCGAACGGCATGGTTGTCGTCAGCGCGCCTGCGCTATTGAACGTCAATTGATTTGTGGCCAGCGTCACGGCGGGGATGACCGTCGCAGCGACCGCAGTCTGTGCTGCCGTATTGGCTGCTAACGTTAAAGGGGCTTCTGTTTGCTGTGCGCCCGGAGTAGGGTTAGAGGCGATAACCGCGTTGTTCATCAACGCCATGGCGGCAGCGGCAGCTTTTGCAGCGTTAACGGCAGCAAGAATCTGTACTGGCGTGTCGGGGGGGGTGGTGCCAGCCAATGCCCCTGCAGCGGCAGTGGCTGCAGCAGCGGCAGTAATCGCATTTGCGGCGGCCACATATGGAGCAGACGTCGTCGTAGGCCAGGCAGCTTGAACTGCAAGTGCGCGAGTATCAATACTATTGGCGCCCGCTCCGCCCGTACCCAGGGCTGCCGTATTTGCCTTCACCGTAGCAACGGCGGCCGGTGTATCCAGAACCCCGTCCAGAGTGGCGTGCACATCCCAAGTGCCGGGAACCGCCGTCTTCACGAAATAGGTCGAAAATACATGCGAATTCCCCAGGGAGTCGTAAACCGACGCCGAAGTGGAACTGGTAAAGGTTAAGGGGTTGTTGATATCAAGGGGACTGGAGACTGGCACCGTAGCCCCGGAATCGAGGTTCAAGCCCACGGCAACTTTTGTTGTTTGAGAGGGGGGCAGGCTTTGCTTGCTCGCCGTAAATTGCAATTCCACCGGGTTGGTGGGGATGATTTTTCCGGTGGCGTCTGCATCGTAACCGGTCAGATGCAGACCGTTGCTGTTCACGAGGTAGCCATTCTTGTCCATTTGAAACTGGCCGTTCCGGCTATAAGTGATCGCACCGTTCTGGCTCATGCGGAAGAAGCCGGCACCGTTGATCGCCATATCCAAAGGATTATTGGTGGCAGTAACGTTGCCTTGGGTGAACTGCTGCGCCACCGTCGCCAACTTTGTGCCGATACCGATCGCGGCAGTGCCGCCGCCGTTCAACGAGGCGGCGAAAACATCGGCGAATTGCGCCTCCGCTCCCTTAAATCCCACCGTTCCAGCATTGGCCACATTGTTACCGATCACGTCCAGACTCTTGGAAGACGTATTTAATCCGCTTAATCCCTGTTCAAAGCCCATGATTTATACTCCTGACTTAAAATATCTGTTTGACATTGGCAACATCCACGCTGCCCAGCGCGTCGGTATTAAGCGTCGCCCCAGAAGCATTGAGGGACACGCTGTTCACCTTGCCTAGCGCCAGATTGTCTACCGCCACTTTTTGATTGTTCTGGAGCGCACTGACCTCGAACGTGTAGGTGCCATTCGGTGCAGCCGTGCCGCTGTTGGTCGTGCCATCCCACTGGAACATGATATTTCCCGTCTTCTGCGCACCCATATTCACGCTATTAAGCACGTTTCCGGCTGCATCCTTGATAGAAACCACGGCCTGATCCACCGGCTGGCTCAGGGCAAAGCCACCGGTAGCCACGCCATTTGCCAGCGACAGGGTGGAGCCGGGCGCCAGTACGCTACGCCCGATCATGCCGGCCGCCTGTAGCGACTGGTTTGCTATAAAGGAAGATGACATTGCCTGCAATGTGGAATTCAACTTCTCGATGCCGGTAACTGTGCTCAACTGAGCCATCTGCGAAGTCACCTGGGCATTGTCCAGAGGATTAAGCGGATCCTGATTTTTCATCTGCGTCACCAGAAGCTTAAGGAAACGGTCTTCCGTTGATTGAGTGGCCGAGGTCGCTGCCGCACTTGACGAGGCTGTGCTGGTTGCACTGCCGGTGGTCTGAATTGCACTCATTTCATCTCTCCTTATTTAAAGGCTATTGACCCAGCGTAAGGGTTTTCATAAGCAACGTCTTGGCCGTATTCATCATGTCCGCGTTGTTCTGGTAGGAGCGTGAGGCCGAGATCATGTTGACCATCTCCTCCACCACATTGACATTGGGCATGGCCACATAACCCCGATTATCAGCCAGTGGATTCTTGGGGTCGTACATCATTTTCATCGGCGACGGATCTTCGATCACCCCCGACACCTTCACGCCGGCAGTCCCGGAACCGCTGCCGTCGAGCGGTACTGCGCTGAACACCACCTGTTTCGCGCGATAAGGCTGGCCGGTCGAACTGGTGGCGCTGTCCGCGTTGGCCAGGTTGCTCGCCACCGCATTGAGGCGCTGCGACTGCGCCGTCATGCCCGAACCCGCTATGTTGAATACATTAAATAAAGACATTATTCTTTCACCGCAGATTGCATTTCACTGAATTTATTTCGCATCTGTTCTATAAGAAACTGATAGTGGATGGCATTGTCGGTAAACTGCGCACGTTCCACATCCATATCCACAGTGTTGCCGTCGATACTGGGCTGCACGGCAGCGCGGTAAAGCGGTTGCGCATTCAACGCCCCGCCTGGAGCCTGCAGATGCCCGGACGATGTCACGTTCATGTCCAGCTTCCCGACCTGCATACCTTGGGCGCGCTGCAGTTCTTTGGCAAAGTCGATATCCCGCGCCTTGTAGTTGGGCGTATCGGCATTGGCGATGTTCGATGCCAGAACCTGCTGCCGGTAGGCGCGTAAATTCAGTGCATCCTGCATGAATTTGAATTCGCTGTTAATGCTACCGATCATTTCAGTCATTCCCCGATCAAATCTACTCAGTTCGGGTAAAAGCACGAAGTGTGCCAGTTATCTTGGGGACTGGTGAGGCGCCCACGGATCAAACTGGGCAATTGTGGAGGGCGGTAAAAGCGGCAAGAATTGCCGCTAGCGGCAAAATTGTCCCGCAGGGCAGGATTGGCTACTCGGCGGCGAACACCCGATTGCGGCCTGCCGCCTTCGCCCTGTAGAGGGCCTGATCGGCGCGTGCGATGATGGCGTCGGCCGATTCAGCCGGCAGGTGCAGGGCGACACCTGCGCTGAAGGTGATCAGCAGCTTCTCGTTTTTATGCAGGAAGAACTTTTTGGTCAACTCTCGCTGCAACCGCGTCAGAGTCTTTAATCCGTCATCAATGCCGGTTTCCGGCAGAATAATTACAAACTCCTCGCCGCCAAAACGCGCAATCACGTCCGTCGGCCGCAAGGTTTCCTTGACCACGCGCACCAGGTGGACCAACGCTTCATCGCCGACCTCGTGGCCGTAGGTGTCATTAAGGCGTTTGAAATGATCTATGTCCAGCAAGGCAACGCAAAGCGGCGTGTTTAACCTCTCGGCACGCGCGAACTCGCGCTCGAATGCATCATCCATCCCGCGCCGGTTAAGGGTGCCGGTCTGATAGTCTTCATGTGCCAGACTGGTTGTTTTGTCGAGTTCAGCCTCCAGCTCCTTGATTTTGCTCTCGGAAGCATCCACCTGCCTGCGCGTTTCCTCAATCTCATCGCGCGAGCGCTGCATATCGGCCTGCATCCCTCGGGTATCAGCCATCAGATTCTCGAGGATACGGTTCAACTGGTTGATATCCTCTGTCTTGCTGATCTGCTCGGAATAATTTTCGATCTTTTTATGATACTCGGACGTACTGGATGACATTTCGCCCAGCCGGTCGATAAACGTCGTCACCATGTGTTTCAGGGTCGTCTTGGCTTCATTCAGGCCCTGCTTCAGTGCGCCCTGCTTATAAATTATCTCCTTGAAGCTGCGCTCCACATCGTGGATGACGCGGGGGTTCAGGGGATGGGAAATGATTTCCTGTACCACGGCAATCTGGCCATGCAACCACTGATCGTCCAGAGAAAGCTCGCTGATATTTTCTACCAGCAGCTTCAGCAGCTTCAGCAACCCATCCATGACCAGCGCATCAGATTCGCCGCGTAACTCGAGCTTGACCCAAAACTGCTTGAGCAATCTGGTCAGCTTCTCCAACTCTGCCGGGCTCTCCGCCGTGCGTACCGTTACCGCCAACTGGTTGGCCTCGCCAGCCAGTTCGGGGAACTGCGTCAACCGGGGAACGATGCCAGTTTCCAGAGTTTGGGCTAGCATTTCCCTTAATAGCCTGAAATTATCCTTTGAAAGCGCATCTGCACTGGCCGCCAAGACCTTCGCCTCCGCGACAGGCTGTCCTTGCACCGGCTGCGGCTTTACTGCAGCGGGAGTTTCATCGTCAAGCATTCCACCCGCCTGGCCAACAGGGTTCTTTGCCCACGCATAGACCAGCGCCTGCAATTTCTTGTGCAGAACTCTGGAATCCGAAGCAAAATTGATCAGCACCTTTTCCAGCCCATCTCTTTTCCTGGCGACAGAAAATCCGCTTTGCTTGAGTTCCCATTGCTTCAACAGCTCTCGAATCAAATTCGCCCAGGAGCCATCCTCATCGCCAGGCTCTCCAACCAAGTTGGTGAGCCCGGATTCGAACCTTTTCCAATCGTGCTCCGCTATCGCTTTGCCGATAACTTCCACGGTCTGCCTCAGGGCAGGATTTTTCCTGGCCAGCCCTTGCAGAACTTTCTGCAATGTCTTGTCCGCACTCTGAGCCTCGGTGCCGGCTGGCACACCGGATACTTCGCTGTAAATCTTCTGGTAGTTTTCAGGTGTTGGTGCAACGCGCCGCGTCGACAGCAGTTTCAGCGTCTCGCGTGCGATATCGGTAGGATTAGTGAATGTCGGCATGGAACGAAGAGTCAGTTAGGTCACCTTGATCAAGCACCAACCCGATGGAGCCTGAGTGGTTTATCATAGCACCCACCATATCGTGCTTCAATCCATACCTTTTTTCAGGTTACAATCCCTATAATTCGTTACCATTCCTTATCCCTGATGGACAACCTCCCGGCCCAATCCTCTTTCGCCAGCAAGCGCTTCCATGCAGCGCTCTGCGGCCTGCTTCTCACGCTCCTGCCCGTTCTCGCCAACGCAACAGCGACACAAGATATCGGTGCGATCCGCAAGGCGGTTGACAACTTCGCGCAACAGAATACCGCTGGACAGCCCGGAAAGGTGGAGCTGACCGTGGGCGCGATTGATCCGCGCCTGCGTCTCCCTGCCTGTGATGCGCCTGAAGTTTTTCTTCCCACCGGTAGCCGCCTGTGGGGTAATACCACTGTAGGGGTGCGCTGCCAAAGCGCCACCCCGTGGACCATTTACGTGCCGGTCAGCGTCAAGGTCATGGCACAGGTCGTCGTTGCCGCCCACCCCCTGAGCTCCGGCCAGACGGTCAGCCAGTCCGATGTTTTGCAGCAGAACAGCGATCTTTCGCAGCTCCCCCCCGGGGTGATTTTCGACCCCGCACTAGCCATCGGTAAAACCGTCATCAGCGGCGCTTCATCGGGTCAGGCTCTCCGGCAGGACATGCTGCGCGCGCCTCAGGTCATACAGCGGGGGCAAACCGTAAAGCTCGTGGCAAAAGGTAGCGGCTTCCAGGTCAGCTCGGAGGGCAAGGCTCTGGCCAACGCCACGCTGGGTCAGGCGGTATCGGTGCGCACCCAGTCCGGCCAGGTCATCAACGGCATTGCCAAACAAAACGGCATAGTTGAAGTGAATTTTTAGGAACCATGAATTGAGATGCTATGACCGCTAACATTCTGGACGGCAAAGCACTGTCCGCAAAAATTCTTCATCAGGTCAGGCAAAACGTGGAAGAGCGCCTCTCCGCCGGGAAACGCGCCCCGGCACTGGCCGTGATCCTGGTCGGCGGAGAGCCGGCCTCGGCGATCTACGTGCGCAACAAGCGACGCTCCTGCGAAATTGCCGGCGTGCGGTCAATATCCCACGACCTGCCGGCAACCACAACTCAGGAGGCATTGCTGGCACTGATTGACCGGCTCAACGAGGATCCGGAGATCGACGGCATACTGGTGCAACTGCCACTGCCGAAGCACATCGAGTCTGAAACGGTTATCGAGCGCATCCACCCGGACAAGGATGTTGACGGTTTCCACCCTTACAACATCGGCCGGCTCGCATTACGGCTTCCCACCTTACGCCCGTGCACGCCGCGGGGAGTGATGACTCTGCTCAAGACCTCTGGCGAAAGCCTGAAAGGCAAGCATGCCGTTATTGTCGGCGCTTCCAACATCGTCGGACGACCGATGGGATTGGAGCTCCTGCTCGCTGGCTGCACCGTCACCACCACTCATCGTTTCACCCGCGACCTGAAAAGCTTCGTCAGCCAGGCAGAAATCCTCGTGGTAGCGGTTGGCAAACCGAAATTCATTCCGGGCGAATGGATCCGCGAAAGCGCGACGGTCATCGATGTCGGCATCAACCGTCTGCCGGACGGCAGCATCTGCGGAGATGTGGAATTCGAAGCGGCACGCCAGCGTGCGGCATGGATCACGCCGGTTCCTGGCGGAGTGGGTCCGATGACGGTTGCGACTTTACTGGAGAACACCCTTGAAGCAGCACAAAGGCATGCGCCTTAAGGAAGTACTTTAGTATCTGTCATCCAGCCACGTGCCAGTGGCGCAACAAATCCAGATCAACGCAGTCCTGGCCAGGCATTTCTCCATTCATCATGCGGAATGGCTGCCCCGGCTCACCCAGATCACTCAACACTGCCACCACACCGGGAAAGTTGTGGCCCAGCGTATACTCATTGACCGTAACTATGGTCTTCAAACCAGCGCCAGTGCTTGATCTGACGCCATTCTCGGAATCTTCCAGCGCCATGCAGCTGGCCGCATCAAGTTTCAGCTTGTCCAGCGCCCAGAAATAAATATCCGGTGCGGGTTTCTTCGCCGGAACGATATCGCCCGCCGCGATCACCTCAAACCACTCACTCGGATCGCCAGCCAGAGCAGGACGTAGCAGGGCCGTTACATTCTCGGGGGTAGTCGTGGTCGCGATTGCCAGCCTGATGCCGGCGGCACGGACCTCGCTCAACAGGCGCTTGATGCCGCTACGCAATGGGATTCCGCCTTGACCGAGCAGTTCGACGTAGTGGCGGGTCTTGGCCTTATGCAGTGCCACGACCAGATCGTCAAAGTCATTCGGCCGGCTAAAATCGGGGCGAAAACGCTCGACATAAAACCGGATACGCTCCTTGCCGCCAGTGACTTCCAGCAACTTGCCATATAGCGGCACATCCCACTCCCAATCCAGGCCAAACTCGCGGAAAGCGGCATTAAACGCCGGCCGATGACCATCGCGCTCGGTATCTGCGAGTGTGCCGTCTACATCGAAAATCAAAGCCTTTAACATGCCGACCTCTAGTACCCAAACTTGCGATAAGTCAGAATTTCTGCTATTAAAGCGGTTTTGCTAAATAACGGTAGAGCACAGATGCCCGCAGAATTACACAAACAATTCACTCCATACGTTCCTAAAAAGAATGAAGAGTATATGAACCTCCGCCAGCTTGCGCATTTTCGCAAAATTCTCGAAGACTGGAAAGGCGAGCTGAGCCAGGATATCGACCGGACCGTGCATACCATGCAGGACGAAGCGACTGTTTTTGCCGACCCCAATGACCGCGCCAGCCAGGAATCCGACATGGCGCTGGAACTCAGGAACCGTGATCGCGAGCGCAAACTGATCAAGAAAATAAACGAAACCATTACCAAAATCGAGGCTGGGGATTATGGCTACTGCGAAAGCTGCGGCGTCGAGATCGGCCTGAAACGCCTTGAAGCGCGCCCCACGGCCACGCTGTGCATCGATTGCAAAACCCTCGATGAACTAAGAGAAAAGCAGGTCGCAAAATAGCATTTTTCAACCTGCCTTCAGTTAAAGCCGATGTTCGCTACAGGCTAACATTAAGCCGCCAAACATTTTCGCATGCAAACCGCCGCCACCCCGGTTGACCCTGCCCTGGATGAATTCCACCGACTGATGAACGGCCGGTTGTTCAGCCTGCTTTCATGGGATCAATTAACCGAATTCTGGACGAAAGTCGACAGGGGAGTCGGCTGGTATCTTTATGCCGTCGGCGAAGCGCCGCCCTCGCTTGCCGCCGTGTCTGAGCAAGTAGAAAAATTCATTGTCGAAATGGATGTGCTGTTGCGGCGTGACCACCAAGAGAGCTATTGCGGCATTGTTTACGCGGACAATCTGGACAACCCGTCCCTCATCAAGATTTACGACCCCCATAATCTGGGCGTATCCTGCGGCTCCAGCAAGAACCCGCCATTGCCCGGCTGGATCATGAGCCGGGTCATCCCCGCTGAATTGCAGCAGAAACACGCCCTGCCTGGCAACCGCAGGCGCTGGTGGCAAAACCTGTTCAATCAGGATTAGGCATCCATAAAGAAAAGGCCCTTTGGCGTTTGCCAAGGGGCCTTTTCTCAGAACAAACCTGAAACCTGAAAAGCGTTTAGGCCTCGGTACCTTCGGGTTTCCTTGCCGCAGCAGGCGGATCCATCAGAGCCTTCATCGAAAGGCGCAGACGGCCCTTTTCATCGGCTTCCAGAACCTTGACCTTAACAGCTTGTCCTTCGCTCAAATATTCGGAAACAGCATTCACCCGCTCGTGAGCAATCTGTGAAATATGCAGCAAGCCATCTTTGCCCGGTAGCACGCTGACGATTGCGCCAAAATCCAGCAATTTGAGCACGGTGCCTTCGTAGGTTTTCCCCACTTCGACTTCAGCAGTCAACTCCTCGATCCGCTTCTTGGCCATTTCACCGGCCTCCGAGCTCAGGCAGGCGATGTTCACCGTACCGTCTTCTGCGATGTCGATTGTGGTGCCGGTTTCTTCGGTCAGCGCACGAATCACCGCGCCGCCTTTACCGATCACGTCACGGATCTTTTCCGGATTGATCTTGATAGTGATGATACGCGGTGCGTAGGCCGACATTTCCTGGCGCGCATGCGGCACGGCCTCATGCATGATACCGAGGATGTGCATACGGCCTTCACGCGCCTGGCTGAGCGCAACCTGCATGATTTCCTTGGTGATGCCAAGGATCTTGATATCCATCTGTAGCGCAGTGATACCGGCATCCGTTCCCGCCACCTTGAAGTCCATGTCGCCCAGATGATCCTCATCGCCCAGGATATCGGTCAGAACCGCGAAACGATTGCCCTCCTTGATCAGGCCCATGGCAATACCGGCAACGTGTGCCTTCATCGGCACGCCCGCATCCATCAGTGACAGGCAGCCGCCGCAAACCGATGCCATCGAGCTGGAGCCGTTGGATTCGGTAATTTCAGAAACCACGCGCATGGTGTAACCAAATTCTTCAGCACTCGGCAACGCCGCCACCAGCGCGCGCTTTGCCAGCCGTCCGTGGCCAATTTCTCGCCGCTTCGGTGTGCCAACCCGGCCGCATTCGCCAGTCGCATAGGGAGGGAAGTTGTAGTGCAGCAGGAAGCGATCTTTATACTCGCCCTGCAGCGCGTCAATGATCTGTTCATCGCGCCCGGTGCCCAGCGTGGCGACCACCAACGCCTGGGTTTCACCGCGAGTAAACAAGGCCGAGCCATGAACACGAGGCAGAACGCCAGTGCGTATGGTAATGGGGCGAACGGAACGAGTATCGCGGCCATCAATGCGGGGCTCGCCATCGAGAATCTGGCTACGTACGATTTTGGCTTCCAGATTTTCGAAGATGCCTTTGATCTGGTTAACACGAGCGGTATCCATGTCTTCGGTAATCAACTCGTCCAGAACACGGTTGCGAATCTCGTCGATGCACTGATAGCGTTCCTGCTTCTGGCGGATTTTATATGCCTTGTTCAGGTCTGCCTGTGCCAGTTGAGCGATTTTCTCGATCAGATCCTGATCCTTCTCAGGCGCCTTCCAGTCCCAAGGGGTTGGCGCCACTTCATCGGCAAGATCGTTGATCATGTTGATCACCGCCTGCATTTCATCGTGTCCGAACACCACCGCGCCCAGCATTACATCTTCAGGCAGTTCCATGGCCTCGGATTCGACCATCAGCACGGCTTCTTCCGTGCCCGCAACAACCAGGTTCAGCTTGGAAGAAATCAGTTCGGTCGCTGTCGGATTCAGCACATATTCGCCGTTGACATAGCCAACACGGGCTGCGCCAATCGGGCCATTAAAGGGAATGCCTGAGATTGCCAAAGCGGCAGAAGCACCAATCAATGCCGGGATGTCAGAATCAATCTCATTCTCGGAGGACATGACTGTGGCAACAATTTGCACGTCATTGTAGAAGCTATCCGGGAAAAGCGGACGCAACGGGCGGTCGATCAGGCGAGAGGTCAGAATTTCCTTCTCGGAAGGCCGTCCTTCACGCTTGAAGAAGCCGCCAGGAATCCTGCCAGCAGCATAGGTTCGCTCCTGATAATCGACTGTCAGCGGGAAGAAATCCTGGCCAGGCTTGATGCTCCCGGCGCCAACCACCGTAACCAGCACCACCGTATCGTCCAGGCTGACCATCACAGCGCCGGACGCCTGGCGGGCTATTTCTCCGGTTTCCAGCGTCAGCGTATGACGCCCGTACGTAATACTTTTCTTGATATGGCTCAAAACGTTATCCTCTCAAACGCAATCTTCTTTATTGGGTCGCGGGGCTTTTTACTCTGCCCCACAAACCCGGACCCAGGCTACTGCATAACCATCATTCGGAACATTAGCTCCCGACCATGGCATGAGCGGTAATCCGAAATTATTTACGCAAGCCGAGGCGTTCGATCAGAGTACGGTAGCGGTCTACGTTGCTGTTGCGCAAGTAATCCAGCAGCTTGCGGCGCTTGCTGACCAGTTTCAATAGACCACGACGGGAATGGTGATCCTTGGCATGAGTTTTAAAGTGACCGGTAAGATCGTTGATCCGCGCGGTCATCAGAGCGACCTGCACCTCGGTCGAACCAGTGTCGCCGGCTGTTTTTTGATAATCCTGCACAATTTGTGCTTTTTGCGTGCTGTTAATTGACATTATTTTCTCCAAAAATAAAACGCGTTATTTTACCTTGTATTATGAGATATTCTCAAGTAATTCTCGCAGGTTAGCTCCCGCAAAAATGGGTTACACCGTACTCTCGACAACGAGTCTTTTCGGCGCGATCTTGCCGTCATCCGTAATTTCGCCGATACCGACAAGGCAGTGCTTTTCATCGTATACAACCACTACGCCACTGTGCGCCTGCTTCGGTAGCCAGATCGCCTGCCCTTGTCGGAAATAATAGGCACTTTCCTGATCCAGCAGTATCCTGGGTAATCTATTGAGCAAGCAATCCGGCGGCAAAAGCCGTGCATCCCTGGCCTCCTGACTCAACGCTTCAAGCTGCTCCAATGTCGCTGCTTGTCCAATCTCAAAATCACCGATACGGGTACGCCGCAACGCCAGCATGTAGGCACCGCACCCCAACACCCGGCCAAAATCCTCCGCCAGCACCCGGATATAAGTACCCTTGCTGCATTCCACCGTAACAGTCAACTCATGGCCGGCAAAGGCGTCGAGAGTCAGACTGTAAATCGTCACCTGGCGTGCCGCCCGCTCGATTTCAATTCCGGCACGCGCGTAAGTGTAGAGCGCCTTGCCTTGAAACTTGAGGGCTGAATGCATCGGCGGCACCTGAAAAATAGTCCCGATGAATTGTTGTAATGCCTTCTCTATCTGCCCACGCGATACATCAACGGGGCTACTGCTGGTTATTTCACCCTCGGAATCTCCGGTGGTGGTGGTCTGCCCCAGTTTGAAAACAGCCTGGTAAGTTTTATTGGCATCCAGCAGAAACTGCGAAAACTTGGTGGCTTCGCCGAAACAGATCGGCAGCAAGCCGGTCGCAATCGGATCCAGATTGCCGGTATGTCCCGCCTTGGCGGCCTGATACAATCCTTTTGCGCGCTGCAAGGCGCCATTCGATGATATTCCGTGAGGCTTGTCCAACAGCAGCACCCCGCTGATGGGGCGCTTGACCCGTTTGAACTGCACGGTTAGTCTTCCCGATGATGCGCTTTATCCGCAGAAACCGCCTCATCGATCAATTGCGACAAGCGTACCCCATGCTCGACTGACGTATCGTGGATAAAATGCAACTGGGGCGTGACGCGCAATTTCATTCGGTGCGCCAATTGAGAACGCAAAAAACCGGCAGCATGTTCAAGACCAGCCTGAGCCTTGGGCACATCCTCGGCAGACTTCATCGAGGTGAAATACACTTTGGCGTGCGCATAGTCCTGAGTCACTTCGACACCAGTCAAGGTTACCAGGCCGACTCGGGGATCCTTTACTTCCAGCTGGATCAATTCCGCCAGTTCACGCTGGATCTGTTCGGCAATCCGGCCTGCACGTAAAGAAGTCTTACCCATGGCATTTCCGATAAATCTGCCACATTGACTTGAAAATAGGTTGGTTAAAGGCTGCGCGCAATTTCAACCATCTCATAAACCTCAATGTGGTCGCCAACATTGAGTTCGTTGAAACCCTTCAGCGATAATCCACATTCAAAGCCGGCCTTAACTTCCTTCACGTCATCCTTGAAGCGTTTGAGAGAATCCAGTTCTCCGGTGTGAATCACCACGTTGTCACGCAGCACGCGCACCATGGAGCCGCGTTTGACCATGCCGTCGAGAACGTAGCAGCCCGCCACCGTGCCGACCTTGGAAATGCGATATACCTCGCGCACCTCAACCAGGCCAATCACGCTTTCTTTCCGCTCCGGCGCCAACATCCCGGACAACGCTGCCTTCACCTGATCAACCGCATCGTAAATGATATTGTAGTACCGCACGTCCACACCGGAAGAATCAATCAGCCTACGGGCCGTCGCATCCGCGCGGGTGTTAAAGCCGATAACCACGGCTTTCGACGCCAACGCAAGGTTGATGTCCGATTCGGTAATTGCCCCCACCCCGCTGTGGATGATGTTGACCTTGACCTCGTTGGTGGAAAGCTTCTGCAGCGCGTGCGCCAGCGCCTCGTAGGAGCCCTGCACGTCGGTCTTGATGACCAGCGGCAGAACCCTGACCTCGCCCTCGCCCATCTGCTCGAACATGTTTTCCAGCTTCGCCGCCTGCTGCTTGGCCAGTTTCACGTCACGGAACTTGCCCTGACGGAACAGCGCGATTTCACGCGCCTTGCGCTCATCGTTCAGTACTATGACGTCTTCGCCGGCCCTCGGCACCTCAGACAAGCCCTGTATCTCCACAGGAATGGAAGGCCCAGCTTCCTTAACCATTGCGCCGTTCTCGTTCAACATGGCACGCACGCGACCATAGGCACCGCCCGCCAACAACATGTCGCCCGCCTTGAGCGTCCCGGATTGCACCAGAACGGTTGCCACAGGACCACGGCCTTTGTCCAGGCGCGCCTCGATCACCAAGCCCTTGGCTGGAGCTTCCTTCTGCGCCTTCAGTTCCAACACTTCAGCCTGCAGCAAAACACCTTCCAGCAAATCATCAATACCTTCTCCTGATTTGGCAGATACCCCTACAAACATGGTATCTCCACCCCAGTCCTCCGGCACGACGCCTTGGGCCACCAACTCCTGCTTGATGCGCTCCACGTTCGCTTCGGGTTTGTCGATCTTGGTCATCGCCACCACAACCGGCACGTTCGCCGCCTTGGCGTGGTGAACAGCTTCGATTGTCTGCGGCATTACACCGTCATCTGCAGCCACCACCAGAATTACCACGTCGGTAGCCTTGGCACCGCGCGCGCGCATCGCCGTAAAGGCCTCGTGACCCGGCGTATCCAGGAAGGTCACCATGCCGCGCGGCGTTTCCACATGATAGGCGCCGATATGTTGGGTAATCCCCCCCGCTTCGCCGTGGGCTACTCGGGTGCGACGAATATAGTCGAGCAATGATGTTTTGCCATGATCGACGTGGCCCATCACCGTCACCACCGGCGCGCGAGATTCCATGAGCACTTCATGCGACTCGGTCTCGGCGAGGTAGGATTCCGGACTGTCCAGCGCCGCCGGCTTGGCGATATGACCCATCTCTTCGACCAGGATCATCGCGGTCTCCTGATCCAGCACCTGGTTGATCGTCGCCATGGAGCCCATTTTCATCATGGTCTTGATGACCGCAGCCGCCTTGACCGCCATTTTCTGCGCAAGTTGCCCGACAGTAATGGTTTCCGGGATCAGCACCTCATGCACAATAGGTTCGGTCGGCATGGCAAAACCATGCGGCCCCTGATCCTCCGTCTTGTGGTGAGCCCCCCTGTCCTTACGGTTGCGCCAGCCAGCCGCGCCGCCAGTATCGCCGCGCACCTTGATGCCGCGCCGCTTACCGGCCGTATCGGCCCAAGTGGTTTCTTTTTTCTTGGCAGCTTTTTTCTCGATTTTTTCGCCAGGTTTTACCGCAGGCTTATGCAGCGTGCCTGCCGATAGCACGGGTTCTGGTACCTTGGCAAGGACTTGCGGCTCGGCCATCTTGGCTTGAGCTTCTGCTTCGACAGCTTGCCGGCGCTGCGCCTTCTCCTGCTTTTCGCGGATATCCGCGCTTTGGCGTGCGATCAGTGCGGCTTGCTTGCGCGCTTCTTCCTCTCGCTTGGCAACCTCGGTTTCGTGCAACTTCGATTTGGCTTTTTTCTTTACCGGAGCCGCTTCGACCGGAGCCGCTTCGACCGGAGCCGCTTCGACCGGAGCCGCTTCGACCGGAGCC
>Ga0307375_10002780_pt1 | contig 17651 bp, 13 predicted proteins | sample TR1MG_FD_202531 | JGI IMG/M metagenome (GOLD analysis project Ga0307375, IMG submission 202531) | Soil microbial communities from Risofladan, Vaasa, Finland - TR-1 | ecosystem: Environmental > Terrestrial > Soil > Coastal area > Acid sulfate soil | place: Finland: Risofladan, Vaasa | collected... | reverse complement strand
CTCCTCTTCCTCGCTCAGAGCGGATTTCGTCGCTCCTACACTCTTATTGGAAGCTGCATTGACGCCACTAATCGTTATTCTCCTAAAATCACGTTCGGATACCTTTCCAGCCGCGAAATCGGCATAGGAGGCCAAAACAGTCGAAAGAGACGGAATCGTTCCGGCGGCCACAATTTGGAGAGAGACCTCGGGAGAGCCGGCCAAGATGGTCAACAGCGTTATAACTGCATCGTGAACTGCGGGTGTGCGATCGAGCTTCGTAACGACGTTGCAGAGGGGAGCCACAGCATGCGCATTTTTCAAGTCATCTGCGATCGACTCTCCAGATACTGCGATGATGCGAACCAGTGCTACAACACCATTATTGAAGATAGCTGCTTCCGAAGGACCCATAGGCGAAGACAGAATGGAGGTGAGGAGTGGAACGACGTTCTCCTTTTTCAGTGCGACGACCATATCTCTGATGATTGTGAGTAGAGCAATGAGTGCTGATGCTTCGATTCTTAGTGACAGGTCTGGCGATTTCAAAAGCGATACCACAAGCGGAACGAAGGCATACTGAGGCAGGAGCATCTGTTCGACTGCTAATTCCTGTGAGGCGAACACTCTGAGCGCCTTTACGAGTAGACACATGACTGTGACCTTATCTTGAGAGTATTGAATCATGTCCAGGACCTTGAGTGTGATGTTGGCGGATACGAGAGCCTGTGCGACTTCCAAACTTGCGTCGGCCATATTCGTCAATGTTGTGATGTGTTGCACTCTCATATCCATAGAACGATTGTGCTGATCAATAGCAATGGAATCACCAGCTACGAACACAGGGATGGGCTCAGAGAGGAACTTGAGCATCTCTTCGCGCGATACCACGTCCTGTTCCAACTGCTCCTTCACAAATTCGTCATTCACTACAGTTTTCAAAAAGTCATTCTCGGGGAGTTCAGAATTCTCGCCACGATCCAAAACAGCCAAGGCACTAGCACGAGTAGTTGCGCTCATTTGAGAGACCAATTGCTCCGCTGAATGAGAGTCAAGCAGCTTACGATGAACCATCTTCTTGCTAATCAAGTGAGAAAAACGCTTATAACGCGAAAAGGCATCAATCAGACGCTCTACAAAGCAGAAAAAGGGAATGGAAAGTCAGATCAACAAAGATGACTCGAAACTGGACCACAATGAAGCTTAAGGCAGCAGTTATCAGATGAAAATCCACAATATCGACGTACTTGTATCATCTTCGTGGGTTCTCGATGATGTAGAGGATGATGAAGAGGAAGCCCGAGCTGTGGAATCGGACAGGACTATCAACGTCAGTTTTCAAGGCCAAGAGGCACAATGTAACACTAAATGAACGGGATAAAGCGTAGCTGTGGATGGAAAGAGCACAAGAACATGCATAGGCGAACCTTGGGAAGAAGTACAGTAAGAGAAACGAAGGTATGACGGTTTCGAGACGGCGCGAGCAGTAAGTGACGTTTTTCGGGCCACAAGGTGTGGCGAGCCAGCATTGGGAGACGCTACTACCCTTTCCTTAAAGATGCGACTTGAGGCAGCCTTGCAGAAGCTAATGGTTCGAGATGTAAACGCCATGCGGGGCAAGGGAAGAGTGGAGCACGCTCAATCAGAAGCTCATCTCTGAGGTGTGATCATGGGCAATGTACCCAGCACTTCCCTTCTTTTGATCCAACTCTTGAATTCAGTATCGATGTTCTCTGTTATTCTCAACCGAGAACCGACGTTCAAGCGAGTTTTTACGCCAGAATCATCCCACCAGAAAAAGTGCATTTCCACTTCCATCTCTACCGATTTCTCCTCCCCATGTCGTCCCGACCTGTCATTGAAGAGCTTCCTTCGAGCTCAGACGACGAATCTCTAGACTTTGGATCCGCAGATGATCAGTCTGTGGGCTCAGATCTGGCTCACGACCCCCTGGAAGACTTCCAAACTGTTAATGCCGATGCTGAACGCCAATCCCGCGATGCCGCCGCTGCTGGTGAACCTGTCGACTTATCCAATGCCATAGATATGACTGAGAAGCAGGAAGAGATCCTTGAAGTTGAGCAATTGCCTGAAGATGAGATGCAAGTGGTGCGTCCCATCGTATTGCGTTTTCCAAGTCTGATTGAGTTCCTCCTTCTGACTATTCCTTCATTTCTCGTTGTTTGTGATGATATGTAGCGATTGACACAGGCAGATGCGTACAAAGTCGAAGGCAATGCGCTATATCAGGCGTCGAAGTATCCCGAGGTGCGACATCCCTTTTGCGTCCACTTTTTGCCTTCCATTTCCTCCTGAGACGGCAGCATCTCACCTATTTTATGCTCACACTGGATGTTCAAATCAAAGGCGATCGAGATGTATACTCTAGCGATTGAAGCAGCACCGAAAAACCATCCAGTTTGCGCCGTGTTTCTGTCCAACCGCGCTGCATGCAATGTTGGTCTGGGAGCCTGGAGATTTGTGGTGGACGACACGACGTTGGCCTTGAAGCTTCAACCAGATTACATAAAAGCGATCGCGAGGCGCGCGCACGCACACGAGGAGCTGAAGATGTTACAAGAGGCGTTGGACGATCTCAAGAAGCTGTTGGAGCTGGATCCTTCTTATAAAAAGGTTGCCGAACCACGCATGGCGCGATTGGAAAAGGAGTTGGAGGAGAAGAGGAAGAAGGAACAAGAGGAGATGATGGGACAGCTCAAGGACATGGGAAACAAGTTCCTCGGCCTCTTTGGACTCAGTCTCGACAACTTCAAAGCGGATAAGGACGAAAATGGATCCTACAAGATCAATTTCTCCCAGAAGTAGACTTCTGACCATGTAACACACACCCCCTGATGTACAAAGTGCGCTAGTAATCAAAGTCATCTTCCATTCCACACATTCCCTCTATTTTAATTTTCGCTTGTATTCGGGTGGCGATGCGAACAAGGATCATGATTCATGTGGGAGAGTCGACACGGCAAATCCGTACGGCGAAATCATTGCGAGCGAGTGAGAAGGAAGCACCAGGAGCTTTTCGGGTACCTGACACTGAACTTTAGGTGTGGTATACTGACCATAGGTAAAAGTACATTGATTGTGACTCACATTTTGGCTGATCGAGCGTAAATACATCTACTGAGAGGCATCATATGCCGTTGGAAGTGCCAGAGGGGGAGGTAGTTCCGATGGCGGCGAGGGCGCATTCTCCATGATTGTCTTGGAATCGATGACCGTGTGTGGGGGTTTTGACTTTGGCCTTGAGGAGTTCTTTGTATGAGAGGAGGTAGATGAAGAAGAATGATGTCCCTCCGATGCCGTCTGAGTGTTGTTGTTGGTATTGGTGGTGGAACTTCCAGTTGTCGTGAAATCAGTCGTTCCATCGCCTTGTGTTGACGTCGTATTCATAGTATTAGCAGAACTAGTAGTCGTCATCTCTCCATCACCTGTGCCATCCAACAGGTCCTGAGACATGCCTTGTTTCCTCCTCTTCTCCCTCGTTATCTTCGATTTTGATCCTTGCGTGACCTTGGAAGTGGATGATCGCCTCGCCATGTCCGCTCTCTTCTTCTTCGTCTTCTTCTCTCTTGCACTTGATGCCGACGCAGCTCCAGCAGAGTCTCCAGCGCCGTGAGTTGCCGATCCAGATCGATACGGGGCAGGTGCGCTTCCACCACTGCCACCACCACCACTTCCTCCTCCATGAACACCGCCGCCGCCACCGCCGCCGCCATCTCCTCCAGAGGCAGAATCATCGGATTCATCAGTAAGGGAACCATCAGCAGCAGCAGCATCTTCCATCGCTCTTCTCAAGTCTGAAGACGATACTCTCCTTCTATGCTCTTGGTACGAGTCAAGTCCAGTAGTATCTGCAAGCAAGTCGTCGTAGTTCTGTTGTCCGCTGACCCTTCGTGATCTCCTCTTGGTGGTGGCGGTAGATCCGGACGCCGCGGATCCAGTCGAATCTGCATCTCCTCCTCCTCCTCCTCCTTCAGTTGATCCATATTCGTCTCCAGATTTGGCGCCTTCCTTGCTGTGGCGAGAATTGGGTCCAGAGCCGCCGGAAGTGGTGTTTCTGCGGTGTCGAGAGCTGCCCGCGTCTCCACCCTCGTAGTCCTCCTTGATCGAATCCTTTCTTGCTCTCCTGGCGCTATGTGGCGCCTCCTCCTCCAGTGTTGCTGATTTCGCAGCCGCAGCCGCAGCAACGCCACTGCGTGAAGAGTATGCGTCGAAGATGGACGTGGCCAGGTACCTTCCACTCTTGTGCATTTCGGTGAGCTTGTCCATGGTGTAGTTGCGCTTCAAGTGGTTCGGGATCTTGGCTTCGTACGTGAAGGAGATGCGCACCTGTGGTTCGAAGAGGATGGTGCGAATCGACTGATCTAAAAACTTGAGCATGATCCCGTCCGTCAACGACACCAATTCCTCCTCTTCGTCCTCGCGTTGATGAATGCTGCTCCAGCTCGACGAATTGGAGAGGGGCGGAAGAAGGGGCGTAGTCGCAGAAAGATGCTTGGGATAGGGGGGAGGTGGAGGGGGTGGAGAACTCGGAGCAGAGCCCGTACTAGTCGTCATAGCAGTGGAAGTGGTTGATATAGGAATGGCAGATGAAATTGAAGAAGTCACTTGGTTGTCGGTACTGGAGGAGAGAGAAGGTGGAGGAGAGACTTTTGACGACGAAGCGCCTTCCTCTTGATGTTGTGCTGTAGAAGAGCTCGCTGTTGTGTAACCACTATTAGAGGAGATGTGTTGAGATGTTTCAGTGGCAGACGGGGAAGCGATGTGAGAATCTTGAGATGAAGAGAGCTGCTGCTGTTGTTGTTGTTGTTGGTGATGCCGACGATGGTGCTGCTGCTGCTGCTGTGTTTGTTGTTGGGATGAGACGTGTGTAGGAGAAGATGTCATTTGAAAGGGATTGGGAGAGTTGTTATTGCTATTGTAGTGGTATTGGCTGGAGATGCCATTGGAGAGCGATGTTGCCATCGAAGAAGAGGAGGAAGGGGGGACATTGGAGATTTGTCGAAGTAGAAGTCCTCTGGCCTTGGATTGAGCGGTGAGAAGGATGCGTTGTGACTTCTTCGTGTATAGCGGGAGGGATTCGTGTTCAGTCGGCTCCTCAGCGTTTCCCATCATGTACTGATACTGCGTGACCAGCGTTCTCAGAACTTCAGCTGCAAGGACGGCATCAGATGATGATGATGATGCATTTGCAGCAGCAGCAGCAGCAGCAGCAGCAGGAGGAGGTGTTGAAGTGGTTGAGGTTGATGATGATGTCGATGGATACCTCTCCACACCTAGCAATATCGGCCCAAGCTCTCCACAGAACTCGCTCACTGAGAGCTTGTTCTTTCTTCGGTGATGAAGGACCAAACGGAAGAGTTCCAAGACGGCACGAATGACGGCGCGATTCACGCTCGGCAAGGCGTTCAGCAGCTTTCGCATGTTGCGGTACCTCAGACTCATATCGGGATTGGACTGTGTTTTCATAAACGAGGAGCCAAACTTGCGTGTCAAGAGAGGCTCAGGAAGCTCAGAGAGGAAGGTGCGAAGCAGCCAAGCCACACAGAGAACGGACTGGGAGTACTTCTCCAGTTGAACGCTTCCCTCTGTGTGCGTGTGTGGTTGGTTGCATTCCACAACGCGGCCCGAGAAAGAGAGGGCCACAGACGGACACAGCGACACACAAGCGGACAGATAGTAACAAGAGATGTTGGATAATGGGAAGCGGTTGGTCAGATTCCCACATTCGCAACCGAAGAGTGCAATACAGGGTTAGAAACGGGGAGAAAGGACGCGAAACCAAGTTCCAGCAAACGGGACCCAAAGGAGCACGTACGACTATTGTACAACTTCTTTAGAAGGTTAAACGTGACATCGCTGCCGTTTTTGAGGAAGATGTGCTCACAACCAAGACCTAGAACGGAGAGAGAGCGAGAACGAAACCGGGGCGTCAGAACGTCGCTGATTACTCGATTGCAAGAGCAGAAAAAGGGAAATCAGGGACGAGAGCCGCTTGCAAACGGGGAGAACAACGGAAATATCGGACGTACCATAACGTTTGAGAAAGGAGGTGAGCTCGGTGACGAGGATTGGCAGGGAATTGGGTTCCTGCGAGTATGTAACCAATACATCATCCAATGCAATTCCAAATACGGGAGATCCCTTCTTCTTCTTGTGTTGAGTCGTCATATTGAGTTGAAATCCAGGACAGAGCGACGCGAAGGGGGCAAGAGCACAAGGCACCCAGACAACCTAAAAGCGTCGACTGACGCGCTCCAAGAAGCGTAGGAGACAAATCCTCGGCAATGAACAGGATGAACTACAAAACTCTCATCGACTTGGGATGCGCCTTCGGGGGACAGACGCCACTGGCGCACTCGAAACGCCGAAAGGGGGACTCGCACCAAAACTGGAAGTCGGTGGAAATCTGAGTTTTCAGTGGCCGCTCCGCGATCGTTCGCTCCTGCTTAGCCTCTCAGTCATTCCCACATTGATCTCATGGACGTTGCTAGTGACCACGATGATTTGTTGAATTCAGACGGTGATGAGTTTGAAGATACGAACTTGGAGCTGTCTCGACTCTGTTCGAAGAACTTGACGTCCAGGTGGAGCCATGGTCATTCTCTCACCTTGTTTAACATCGAAAGGCGTCCTGCTATTGGCAAGAAACCCGATTCCACTGGTGTTTCAGTCGATTCCCCTGTGTTGAGGCTCACTTGGGACAACCTTCAGTTGGCTCGTAAAGTACGTAGTTCCCCTTCGTTTCCTTGTTCCTGCTTTCCCTCTTTCAGTTCCTTTTCGTGTTCTAATTTCAGTCTTCTACTCTTTAGCTTGTGTGTGAGTCTCATGCGGTGTTCTTCAACACGCAAGCATTGCGTCGAAATTCTCAGCGTCGCATTTCCGATCTTCTTCAAGCTAGTCAGCAATATCGAGCATCGTTAAAGGTGCTTTTGACCAATGCAGATGCCCCTCTGTTGCAACTTGAGTGCGTTCCTTCTGTTTGCTTCAGTGTTGCCTTGCAAATCGTGTTTTGGAAGTTCTTCCCGAGTCGCACTTTCTAACCCTCTTTCTGTCCTTCTTTCTGCTCCTTTCAGGTTGCCTAATCGAGAATTGAGGTCCTATGAGATGATTGAAATGGTTTGGCATGTTGCGGAGACGATGTTGTTTACCCGAAGTCCAGTTTTGCCTGGTTTGTTGGATTGGGTGCAGACTCACTTCGCTCCCCATTTGGATGATTCCTTCAAGTCGCTTTGTCATACCGCTTATGATTCTGAGCATCCCGAGTCCTTTTCTGTGCATGAGCATGTGGAATATTGGCCGTCGATCTATGCATACGCGGTGCGAGGCATGACGCTTCAGGTGACGCAGCTCTTGGCTTTGCATCCCCTCTCCGCTGCCACTTCCGCTCCGTCCGAGAACGCCTTCTCTATTTTGACGGTGCTCTTGGAGAGCATGCCGATGGTGACGGCAGATCTGTCGGAAACAGACTTTCAAACGCGCTGGAAGCATTGGAAGGCGGAAGTCGCCAGGTCCACCTCGAGAAACGACATTTTCGTCAACCGCCCCGCTCAACTTCGCGCCTTGTTCTCCCTTCTGTCCGGAGACGCCTCTTCCATCGCTCGTGCATCGAATGATTGGGCCATTTTGCTCGTCGGTCTCGTGCTCTACACGCAACCGTCCGCCAAACCCCACGACCTCAAACCACTCGTTCAGAGCCTCTCCTCTCTCGTCGACGCCCGCGCACGCTCCACCAACGATCACACTCGAGTGCTCGCCTTCTCAGATCGCATTGGCAACCTCAGAGAAACGGTGGATGCGCTCGTGCAAGCGATTTTCGAATTGGAAACCGAACTCATCCTCCACGGCGTGTTGCACCTGGGCAACCCCTGGTTTTCTGCGCACTTCTTGGATCTCTTCAGCTTGTGCGACCCGACGCCGTTCGAATACGTGCCGTCGAACGCATGCACGTTCCACGAGTTCGCGTTTTTGGAATACGTGACTTCTCTCATGACTGACCGTTTGCCCGTGCGTCTTTTGGCCGACTACTTGGGATGCTGTCCTCAATTCGGAAAAGACTATTTGGTACAAGTTATAGCGAGGCAGCCCATCGAGACGGAGCGAGAGGCGTGCAAAATGTTGTCGCTCTGCCAAACCTTCAAACTACAGTCCACCAACGCCGCACACTCCCTCATTCAAGCAGTCGTATCTCAGAGAGCAAGGAGAGGAAGGCTCGCGTCTGCACTAGCATGGGCAACTGGGAACCAGGCGAAACAGTTGGCGGACGTTCTCCTCCGGAGCGTCTACCGCCCGCTCACCTACTTGGACTCGGACCTCGCAAGACACCTAAAATTGAGATCGCCTCTGGAATACAAGAGAGAGGAGGAGTCGGTCGCCAAGCACAAGAGGAAACTAGGAATGGTCGTAGAAGCGCTCGCCTCTGCATCACGCACCTCGGAGACTGCCGTCCAGTTCCTTCGACTCTACTCTCAGATACTGCAAACGTACGCAGAACAAGACATACCGGAGACGCTCGTACTACTCGGAAGATCGCTGGGCGCTGAAATCGCTCCAAAGCATTTTTGGCTGCCCATACTCCTCGATTGCACCGCACTACTCGAAAGACTCAATGCAACAACGTCTCGCACGGGGACACTATTCTCATCATCAGAAATCTACGACCTCATGCACTGTCTGGAGGAATCGGCAACATCTTCATCGTCAACATCATCACAGCCCGACCCCACAACTGCATTCTTATATGCGCTCCCAAGAGCTATGCAGGAGGACATCATGACAAACATCAGGTTGACTCTCACACAACAGCTTTCCGAGTCGATTTTGAAAGGACAATGATGCATCGATCTCGATCTCGATCTGTCGATCCGCGTGCACATCGTTGTTGTCTGTATATACAAAGAAATGAAGGAGATACTCTTGCTGGTCAGGCAATAGATTAGGTTTTTAGTAGTGTTACAAGTGTGTGCAAGTGTACGTTCGCGCTCGCAAGGGTTGGATCTCCAAATCTCGGCCAGCTCACTATTGAGCTTGAGTAACTCTTGGTTCTCTCAGGAGGGAGATCTCGTAGAGCTCGTCATCAGTTTCAGTGGGGGCCAGGTTTGTGATGAGTTCCTTGACGGAATCGATTGGCACTAGGTTGTATCTCTTTCCAACTTGGTATTGCAGTAGTCCAACGATGACCTTTGAGATGAGTCTGCACTTTTTGAAGTTGATGAGTCCGTGGAGTCTTTGCGGATTGCCCTCTTCGATGAAGGTGAGAGCACTGAGGTAGTAGCCGAGGTAGGGCACCGCTGGGGCCTGAGCCGCGGCGAGAGCGGCCTTGTAGTTGGCCGAGTTCTGTCTCGGCGCCATGAGTGCCGCCCACTCTTCAATGAGCTTCAAGTACTTGGATCCCATTCCCTCCTTCGTCTGAGTCAATCGATACACGGCAGAGTTCTGCAGGGCTGAGAGAACGGCGTTGAGAGCGTTGAAGTTTTTGAGCTGGAGCAGAGCCCTTCCCAACTTGACCACGTTTTGCATCACCTTGATTCGCTCCTTCAGACTCTCTGTGTTGAGGATCACTCCGCAAAGCCATTTCGAGAGCGTATTGAAGCGCTGAATCATCTCCAACACGTGAGGGGAGCGATGTTTCAACTTCGGCTTGTTCCAACTCTGATTCAACAGCTCCATAGCTCGAATCTGGCCAAAAAGTTCATAATCGATGAGCGTAATTTGACGAGCAAGTTCGATGGGATCAACGTCCATGAATTCCAGTGGAGCAGCAGCAGCAGGAGCAGGCGATGATGTGGCGCTTGAGACTCCTCCTCCAATCATCATCATCATCTTTGGCTTCGGAATGATGGGCACCGGCGGCGGAAGCTCGAATTGTGTCATCTTCCTCTTTGCGAGACCTGCCAGCTTTGAAGAGAGCGCATTATCGATGAGAGTGGCGAGTGAAGTCGCTCCGTCCGATCTCAACTTCTCTGTGAATTGGAACACCATCTCAATGACTTCCTCAGTCAAGTCCACAAAACACATATCTAGCCACTTGCGAACGAAGTTGACAACTCGCAGATGCTTCTGACGACAAGCAGCCTCAATGTCCTTCGCGGACTTTACCACGTCCGACTCGTTCTTCGGTGCCTTAGGCTCCATCTTGTGCTTAGGAATGTCGTAACGTTGAATTAGTTTCTCCAAAAGCACTTTGGGAGTAGTGAAGGACGTGTACGTCAACAAGAAAGTGTGAAGCGCCCGACCATCAACGCCCTTGGAACTCGTGAGATACTTGATCAGCTGATTCAACGTTCCTGCAACAACTTCGGGCTTCGCAGCGGATGCCAGTGTAGTACTGAGAGAGGGAGTAGAAGATGAAGAAGGAGAGGGAGAATCAGATTCACCAAACACCACAGTTTCTCGCATTCCAAGGTTCGATGAAGCCACTCCAGCTGGGGAGAGTTGCGAGGAGGAGGCCGTAGAAGTAAGCACAGGGGTAGAGGGGGAGTTGGGAGAGGCAGTGTTCGAAGGAGAGGCAGTGGAAGGTTTTTCGAAGATGATGTGGTCTTCCTTTGACTCCTCCCAGATGCTTACAGATGCTTCTTCGTTGATCAGTTGCTCGTCTAGCGCTTGAGACGGAGACGTGCCGCCGCTCTGGGGCTCGTCGAAGCGACTGGAGGCCTTCTGGAACACGGCGGCTCTGCGTCTCGCTCTGGAGTTGTTTGTCGCTGCAGCCGAGTTGCCAATCGGGTTTGCGCTGTAATCAGCAACAGTAGCTCTTCTTACGTGCTCTGATGAGGTAGTAGAGGAGGCGGAAGCGGAGTTGGAAGTTGTTGATGGTGAGGCATTGATTGGAGTAGTAGCTGCTGCAGCAGCACTTCCAGCTGGAGATTTTGAAGGAAAATCGAACAATGTTGAGAAGAGGGACGAGGAGGAGGCGGTGGAGGGAATAGTAGCGATGGTGGAGGCTCCAAAGTAGGTCGAGTCTCCAACGAGTGAACCAGTGTACGTCGAGCCGAAATCTGCAGTAGCGCCCCTCGTAGATGACGATGATGTTGTGGTTGTTATGGTTGCGACGGTACGAGGAGAAATGGAAGAGGAGGAGGACTCTGAAGTGTGATTGACATCTGCGCCCGAGCTGTGGATGTCAGATAGATTGGTGGCGGGCTGACTGTGTGAGGAGGATCGAGCTGAAGATGAGGCGGATGCAACATTCGAAGAAGAGGAGGAGGAGGAGGTAGGAGGGGAAGAGGACGATGAGGGAATGCCTCCAGATGAGGACAGAGAGCTTCGGCCCACGTCTGTCCTATCCACGTCCGTAGGATCGATCGTGATGGTTACTAGAGTAGCAGAAGCGCGCGACGCTTGTTGTTGAAAGTACGTGGAGACCTCTTTGTTGTATTCTGAGGAGGAAGAGGCTGGAGAGCCCCACGAGCGACTTTGCTCCCTTCGTCTCTCTTGTTTCCACGTCATTGAGGGTGGCGCTGAATCGCCATCGTGGGGCGAGGATGATAATCCGCTATGATTGAGGGCAGGGTTGGAAAGTGCACGAGAAGCTTCAGTAGAGCTCGAAATCGAGAATGCAGACGCAGGCATCGACGCAGGAGACGGCTGTGGGCCAGAAAGAGTAGTACTTGATGGGGGAGAGGTGCTCGAGCGATCAACACCAGGCAAGGAAGGGGAAGAGGAACCAGGAGAGGAAGTGAGTTTGGGAGAAGCGTCGTTGTCATCTTTCGAGGTGCCTGGCTTCTTCCTGTCGCCGCCGATGTACTTTTTGAAGAAATTACCAACCTTGGTTGTAGAATTGGCAAGAGTCTTCAGCTTGCTCGCAGATGAGGTCGGGGAAAGAGCATCGCTTGGTCGAGGAGAAGGCGAAACGTCGACTGCGGCCGTAGACGGTTGTGTCGGCTTTGAAGCTTCCAATAGTTGCGAAATAGAGATTGAAGAAGGCTGCGTAGCACTAGACGACTCAAATTGTTGCCGAACGAGAGACACATCGGCTTCAAAATCATCCAAAGACATGGAATCGCGAACTTCGCGTGTACTCGTCTCAGCAAGCTCAGTCTACCATCAGGACGCCAAAATTACGTTAGTACACGCCATATAAAAGTGAATTGAGGGGATAAGAGGGCAGACAGGGGACAATGAACGCCGAAAAGACGGAATTGAGGTAGAGGGGTGAAGATGCTCAGGAATACGCACATCAAGCTTCTGAAGAGCAGTACCAATCTTCTGAAGATGTTCAGCCATGTTCGAAGAACCAATGATCGCAGTGATGACGGAGATCTTATCGTTGCAGACGGAGACGCGGGAGGCTACGGCCTGTTTCAATTCCGCGAGCATTGCCGCCTCGGGTGATGACGGTTGAGCAGGTCCGCTCAGTCCTGGAAGTCTGTTTCGCTTGGGCACACTCTCCGGGTACAAACTGTCAATAGTCTACATGGGGAACCGGAAATAGAGGCGTGAGGTCAGTTACGAGTTCGTGACGCCGCTGCAGGTTGTCGGTGTCTGTGGTTTCTTCTGCCGCACCGCCTGTGCAGCCCAGTGCCGATCTCTAGCCAGTTTTTCAAGGTTTGGTACCCAGTCGACAATTCCAAGCCCCTAGGGTGACGTACTTGAACAATGAGCAGGATGCATTTGGCACTGCTTCTCGCTTGTGGCCAATCTGGTACTTGCGCGACTCGCAGATCGTTGGTGAGGGCGCTGAGGCGACCCTTTAGTGTGCCAAGACTCTTTTCCACCAGAAGGCGCCTGACGTCCGTTTGTCGAGAGTTGCTCTCCATGGCGCTGTGTGTTACTGAGCGCAGTAGCTAATGATGTCGAGAGAAGTGAGGAGACAGCGAAGAGAGGGGGTAGATGGGCGTGCTGAAAGGGCGCCTCTTTGCGAAATGTTGGCGCGTCCTTTTGCGCGTCGAGGCAGGTCAGAGTGGGAAGCTACGAGCACGAGAAGGAAGACTAGAGAGACGTCGATGAGGCCATCAACAAGAGGAGGAGGAAGCCAGGGGGAGACAGACTCACAGAAACTACTGCGCCAACCACGCAGAAGCTGAGGCCCCCTCTTCTCTCTCTGTCTCTCCTGAATTCGGTGCTCGCTGGTCAAGGTTCTCTTTTTGGAAGAAATGGTTCATTTCTCTGTGTTATACAAATCCTCTTCTGAGAGCATGAGTTTGAGACTAACCAACCCACCGGTACAGTTCGATGATGTTTTTCAGTTGAACACAGTCACGATGCCCCAACTCTACCAAGAGGGTCCACCACCCACCTTATTCGACTCTGTCAATCCAACAGTACCTTCTCCTCGCAAAGGAATCGCTGATCGAGGCTATTACAGCACAAACCCCGTGACCTCCAACTCTTCATCGGTTGCTTGATCCTCATCTTCTGCCTCTTCCTCTGTGTCGGTATCTAGTAGAAGAGGTGAATACGCACCAAACTGAGTGGTATCCTGCCAATCTCTAGCGATGGAAGATGTCTGTAGCGGTCCAAACTGCGCTCTCCAAATCCTCGTCTCTCCTGTGACTGTTAGGTAGGCGATGAGGCCCACGTTGAACAGTACAAATAAGGAGTCCAAGAAGAGCATGGAGTAAATGGCGAACATGAAGGACGAGAGACCGGAAGAGCGAGAGAGGATGAGGAAGTCTGCGGTTCATTATGATACAATGTAGGGAAAACGGGATGCGGGGATTGTCGAGTCGTCCTTAAGTTAGTCTCGATGAAATCCACGGTTCGTAATGTGTGATGATCGCCTTTGGGGGAGTGAGTGATGGAGGCTTTACTTACGTCCATGGGAGGAAGTTGGAGAAGAGGATGATTCCCATCAGGTTGAAGACCAGCATGTATGTCACGATACTCTTCTTCGTAATTGTGCTCGTTTCGTGATCCGAGAGCAAATGCGCCACGTACCAGTAGAGTATGGGGCATTGAGAGAACAGGAAGCGCGTCAAGACTTGGATGTGGATGAAAGGCACAGAAGTCGCTAGCAGGGCGAGTAGGTGAGCTACAAACACGAAGTTGGCATTGCGGTAGAAGCCACGTATGGTATCGGTAGAGTAACGACGAATGACGGTACGGTCTGCTGTGAGCTCAGCAGAGGAGTTGATTCCGAGTGAGAGTGCGTTTCTCCAATCTGACTTCAGGAAGGATATGGCAGCAGAAAATGCAAGTATGAGGACGGGAGCAGCAAGGAGGAAGTTGGGGATCTGATGAGGACGGAAGTAACGCAGGAAACCGACGTTCCAGTAGAAACTTTGGACGAACGAATAGATGTTTGGCACGGTCTCTTCACACCAAGGTCTTGTAAAGCCAACGCAATATCTCTGATAAGCAGTATACAGATACACCAGGAAAGGAGTGACACTCACAAGCGATCCAACGGAGCACTCCAAGACGCTCGTCGCTACCGTAGTCCATCGTTTAGCTATCAGTGCATGATAAGCTCTACACAATGCAGGGTAAACGATAAACCCTGCCATGACCACGCCATTTGAACGAATTGACGAAGCGACGGCGAAACAGAGGGATGACACCAAAGTCACGATTAGGCGATGAAGGTCGTCGGAAGGACCATAGCTAGCCAAATAGATGCCAGAAAAGGAGAAGAATGCGAATGTACTCTCGGTGTACAGAGATAAGAAGAACGGATTTGCGGGAGACCAGCAGAAAACGAGGGCGGAAGTGTAGGCGAGATCTTCGCTCTGCAATGCGGCCTTGGATAGGTTGTACATGACCACAGAGCATAACACGAATGATAAGGTGTTGATCAAGAACCCAGATAGTAGGAGCAAGTCGTCACTATGCATAGGAAGTCCAATAGAGGTAAAGGCTGCAACGACTGGGTTAGAACCTAGAATTCATCGTTCCACACGGACAGAATGGTGTTTCAAACGTAGGATCACTACGTACTGAATGCGACAGACTTCATCATAAGCGGGAAGCCAGGAAAGAAGGCGTGGTAGTGTTCCCATAGGTATCCCTCCCGTGCGATCGTTGTGAAGTACAGTGCGTCCCAGTTCGTGAGTCGAGTGAGCACTTTCCCAACTGTTGAAGGTTTCCAGCCATCGTTGATTGATATTTCAGATGAATTAGAAGAGAGAGGCGGAGAAGAGCCGCGGAAGACGAGAGTTGTCGAGGTATCGTAAGGAAGAGGGCTCACTAAGAAGACAGAGATGGCAACGACGCCTAAAAGCACAAAACGACTGAGAAGCGCACAGCCAACCGTTTCCCAGGTGCGATCAAGAGGTGGAGGGGGACCCATTCTGTCTCTGTCTCCAGAGTTGGAACTGACACTTCTAGATCTCCTCAACACTTGTCCTCCGATGAACCTCCCTATCGCTAGATTCGGTCCCATTCGCTAGTTTCTATATCGTATCACCCGAATGTCTCATTTTTGGTCACATTTATGTGTGTATTGTACAAGAGTGTCTCAGAAATCAACTTCCTTCTCCTCCGTGAAGTCCCATTCTTCGTCGTCGTCGTCCTTGTTGTTGTTTGTCGTCTTGCTTGGCGTCCCGTTCTTTGTGCTTGACTTAGAAGCAGAAGAGGCTCCAGTGTTGGCGGCATTAGCGGTAGAAGACGTCGCGGCGTTGTTGTTGCTGTTGTTGTTGGCCCCAGCGTTTGCAAATGAGACTGAGGGTGAAGATGAAGGTGTTGAGGATGAAGTGGAAGACGAAGATGTTGAAGTGGCTGTTGCAGTAGCTGTTGTTGAAGTTGATGAAGACGAGGAAGGCGCGAGCGCGGCGGAGGAAGACGATGCCGCCATGACGCCACCGCTGCTGGAGATGGACGCATGTCTCGTCTTTGCCGCGTGTTGTCTGTACCTCTCTCCAACGCTTGGCAGTCCAGCGAGGACGTTCTTGGCGAGGTACGCGCTGCAAACGGCCTCGTCGCTCGGCAGGTTCTTAAAGAAGCTGTGTTCCAGTAGCTGTTGCGCTGTGGGTCTCTTTTTCGGATCCTTTTGCAAACACAAGTCCACGAAGTGTTTGAAGGCACCAGAGAAGGCCGGACGCCCGGGTTTCAGTTGCAGAGTCTTGGCGTCGTGCTCCGGCACTTCCAGTGACGGCGACGGGTGCTTCATCAACAACATAATGACCTTCATGGGCTGATTCAACGCATACGGCGGCTTACCGTACGCAAGCTCGATCGCAGTGATGCCAAGAGACCAGGAATCGGCCTTCACATCGTAACCTCCAGTTTCTGACGGATCTAGCACCTCAGGCGCCATGTAACACACGGTTCCCACAAACGTCGTTCTGCGCTGGTCGTGCGCATCCAGTGCAGCGGCCACACCAAAGTCTGCTAACTGTACACGCCCATCTGGAGAGAGCAAAATGTTCGCGCTCTTGATATCGCGATGCAGCTGTTGATTCGCGTGCAAGTAACTCAAACCATGCAAGGCAGAGCGCATAATCACTGCAATGACCGCCTCGTCTTCGATGCCATTGGGATACTTGTAACGCAAAAGGTCCAAACACGATCCTTCACAAAGTTCGAAGCGGTATCGGTCAGTTTACGAGCTCAGAACGGCCACAAGCACGACATCAGGCTACTCAAAGAATTGGCATGGCAAGGAGGAAGACGAGAAGGGGAAAGAAGCGGAACACAGGAGGAGAGGGAGCACATACCGGCAAGCATCTTCATCACGAGCCAAAGTTTGGTCTTCTCCACGAACGAGCAGTAGTATGGCACTATGTTCTCATGACGACTTCGATTCATTATTTGTACTTCTTTCTAGAAACGGACACAGGGGCATGTCAGTCACAGTGGAAGAGATAGGAAGGCGAGCCAAACCAAGAAGGACGAGGATGCGAGACTCAATGCAAGCGGAGAGGGCGGGAAACAGAAGGAAGGAGAAAGTACGAACTCTTATGCTTTCGAGATTGTCCTGAGAGTACTCCTCGAGGTCAATGATCTTGATAGCGACCTCCTCATTCTGACGAGTGGGAACCGTGGCCTTCCAGACCTCGTTGTTGAACATGCCCTTGCCAATCAGCTCCACCAAAACGTACCCATCGGCAGAACTCGGAAAGGGAACGTCCTCCATGGCGGGAGTCTTGGCTCAGCCTGCACTGGAAAGCGGATTGGAGACTCGTTTCAGGCTGATAGAGCACCGCTTCTCCAAAAGAAGAAGAAGGGGCTCCTTTTTCGGATCGTCCCGAAAGGTTCCTGCTGAGACGCTCTCGCGGTTCGACTACCGAACCTCCTTGACTCGTCGCTTCGGACGTCGATTCCAGTCTCCCGCTGAGCAAGTTCGGATCCAGGTACGTTTATGCACATACACCTATCTGTGTAGAACCTCTTTTTGCCACATCCGCACCTGTGTGTTGGTCTGCATCGAAGGCAGCAATCGTCCCGTCATTCGCTCGCCGCTCTCCTTTCCCTTCGCCCACGTCTTTCGTGGTCTGTTGGTCTGATTGTTGCTGGTCCATACGACGCAATCGATAGAGTTTCTAGAAAAGCGTTGTTTTCCTGGTCTAGGTGTCTCTTTGTGGTTCAATGGAGGGTAGAGTGGCGAGGTCTTCCTTCCACCTGCTTCGCAGACTTCCCCGATTCTCTCTCCTCTCTCTCCTCTCTCTCTCCTCTCTCTCCTCTCTCTCTCCGAATCTCTCTTCTTCTCGCAGTTTGGCGTCAAATCCATCGTCAGCCTCATCACCGTATCGGGTCCACTCTACCACATCCTTCTCCCA
>Ga0307375_10002779_pt1 | contig 17653 bp, 9 predicted proteins | sample TR1MG_FD_202531 | JGI IMG/M metagenome (GOLD analysis project Ga0307375, IMG submission 202531) | Soil microbial communities from Risofladan, Vaasa, Finland - TR-1 | ecosystem: Environmental > Terrestrial > Soil > Coastal area > Acid sulfate soil | place: Finland: Risofladan, Vaasa | collected... | reverse complement strand
AACCCGGTGCAACACGCACGAAAATGGCGCACAGAAATCCGCCCAGGATCACCGTCGCGGCGATCGTCATTAACTGGCGGATGACAAGAGCCCTCATGTGCATCTTCTCCCGGTCTCAATTGCGGGCCTACTGGACACGTCTTGCCGGAAACTCAATGAGCGCTGCTTTCTGGTCGGTGTGCCGCTGTTTCTGGAGATACATCTGGTGGTCGGCCGCCGCCAGCAGTTGTTCCGCGTCCGTGCCATGTTCCGGATAGAGTGCCGATCCGACGCTGACCGAAAGCAGGCGTTCCCCGCAGATCCTGTAGCCGGACTCTTCCCCAAGTTCATTGATGCGAATCGCCTTTTGTTTCGCCGTCGCGAGATCCAATCCGGGTATCACCAGCACAAACTCATCTCCGCCCATGCGCGCCACGTAGTCGTACTCGCGGCATGAGTCCCTCAATTCCTGTGCAAATACCCGCAGAACCTTGTTGCCTTCAAGATGACCGAATCGATCGTTGATCTGCTTGAAACCGTCGAGATCGCACACCATCACGGCGAGTCGCGTGGATTCGCGCTTGCAACGGGAGAGTTCCTGGTCAAGATGCAGGAAGAGCGAGCGAGCGTTGGGCAGTCCGGTCAGGTAATCGGTCGTCGCCGAGCTCTCCGCCTTCTGATAGCGCATGGCGTTATCGATGCAAAGCGCAACCTTGGAACTGATTGCAAGCAGCACGCGCAGATGGTCGCGCGTGAATGCGTCCGGCGCTGTGCGATAAACCGTAAGCACTCCAACGATGCCGGAGAGTCCCGTGAGCGGGACTGAAAGCGCAGACTTCATTTCCACTGTGTTGTGGACGTTTGCCGCATAGCTCCATTCAACCGCGGGGCTGCCGTTCAGGATCGGTTTGCCGTGGGCGGCGACCCAACCGGAGATGCCACGTCCGATTGGAATTTCAAGCGACGACAGCAGCCGGAAGTTTTCTCCGCTGACATGTTGCGGCTTCAGAATATTGTTCTCGCGAACGTATATGGCGATCGACTGGTACGGAATCAGCTTGCCGAGACGCAGCGAGAGCAGCGAAAGTGTCTCGTGAACGCTCAGCGAATTTCCCAGCTCATGGCTGAGCTCGAACAATGTCTGAGCTTCCTGGCGCGCCGCTGCAATGGAGGACAGGAATCCGGTATCCCCGGTCGATTCCTCTTCCGCGTCGTACCCCGCCGCCGGAGCAGCTTTCACGTTGGGAGTGACAGTCGCTTTGAAAAGAGGATTACTGCTGGCGGAATCCAAGTCGTTCTCGGCTGCCGACAGAAGTTCGCCGGAATGCTTCTTTAATGTTTCGATCACAATCGGATCGAAGTGCGTGCCCGAACCTTCACAGACATACTGGAACGCTTCGGGCATGGGAAGCGCGCGACGATACTGACGATCGGAGGCGAGCGCATCGAGACAATCAACCACGGCAAGGATGCGCGCCCCGATTGGAATTTCTTCCCCGCTCAATCCATAGGGATATCCCGACCCATCCCATTTCTCGTGATGCGCCTCGACGATCGGCACCACCGGATAAGGAAAATTCACTCGCTTGAGAATCTCCGCCCCGACCAGCGGGTGGATCTTCATCTTGTCGAACTCTTCGGGGGTAAGCCTGCCCGGCTTATTAATGATGTGCTCGGGTACTGCCAGCTTTCCGATGTCGTGCAGCAATGCGGCGGCCCGCAGGGCTTCGAGTTCTTCCGGCTTGATTGCCAGATCCTTCGCGAGTTTCAGTGCATACTTCCGGACACGGTACAGGTGGTCGTGGGTGGTGTGATCTTTTGCTTCGATTGCCAGTGCCAGTGCCTCAATGGTCCGCAGGTGCAGTGAGGCCATGTCTTCAACGTGCGTCTTCTCCGCTTCAAGACGCTCAATATATAGCCGGTACGACCGGTAGATGAAATAACCGATCGGGAAGATCAGCAACGTTTCCTGCCATCCCGCCGTACGGCTCACCATGCCGAAGAAACCGGCGATAGCAGCTCCAACCAGGTAGTGTGGAAACGACCAGAAGTAGCACTCCGACCAGATTTTGCGGATAGGCTTGTTTTCCGTGATACCGATAATCATGGCGACTGGAACCGTATTCGTGACGAAGAAAACGATTCCAACTGCTACGAGCGCAAGCGGAACGGCGATGCCATGCGAGAACGAAATCAGACGGTGATAGACCAGGTACGACACCGTAACCGAGCTGGCGATCATCGAAAAATTAAAAGTAGTCTGCGCGAGCGTGGGGCTTTTCTGCTTCCAGATACTCTGCACCGTCGCCGCAGAAAGCGCCATAATCAGCGTTTCCGGCAGACTCAACTGCACAATGCCTATAAGCAGGAAAAGAAAGTTCACAGACATCGTGCCTTCGATCCCGGGGAGCCTTACCTTCATCCCGGAACCTACGAGAGCGATACCCAGGTACAGGACAAACCTTAGCCAGTCCTGGCAGCCGGGGTACTGGGTCGCTACCAGGATGGACCACAATCCGGTCACCACCATTACCCCAATCAATACTTTTGCTCGGATTGGCATACGCTGCGTCCTATTCCGTCAAGGCTCGTAAAATGCAGGAAACGGCGGCAGCACTCTGTCACCGTTTCCTATTCTCAACTGCTAGTTGTCCCAGGAAGCCCCAGTCAGGCCCGTTCCCCAGAGGATGATGTCCACTGCATTCGGGTCAAAACTGGTTCCCCAGAGAATGATGGAATCTGAGCCGTCAACGGACGAGAGGCTCGTGCCCCACAGAATAATGTCCGCGTCGGAGCTCACCGTGTTCGTGCCCCACAGAATGATGTTGCTGCCGTCGCCGGCGGAAGTGTCCAGGACCTGATTGCCCCAGACCGAAGACGCCTGCAACGTCGTGGATGTTCCCCACAGGATGATGTCGCCGGTGGATGCTCCCGAAAGATCCAGCGAGACGCTTCCGCTCGTCGGATCCATGTTCGCGGTTGGCGACAGGGCGACCCCGACTGGTTTGTCGGTGTCCTGCAACGCCGCAGCGATATCGAGATAACCGGCGCCCACGGTGAACATGTCGTAATTAATAAGGTAGCTGGTGCCGCTGGCGTCGTATACCACGCTGGTTGGCGGGTACTGTTTCCATGCGGTCTTCATCAGCCGAGCTTTCACCTGGTCGGGAGTGAGCGTCGGGTCCTGCTGCAGCAGCAGCGCAACCGTTCCGCTGACTACCGGAGTCGCCATGCTCGTGCCGCTCAGGATCATGTACGGCGCTGTTCCGGCGCACGAGGCTGGGTTCGACTGGCACGGTGAATTGTCAGGAAATACCTCCTGTGCGGGGTATTCCTCGCTAAGCGTGCTCGACGGGGCATTGAGGGAGATAATGCGGTTCCCGGGAGCAACGATGTCTGGTTTCACGATGTGGTCGATCTGCGATGGCCCCTTCGAACTGTAACTGGTCATCACGTCATCGAGCATCGAGGGCGTGTTTTCCATGTTCGTTGCGCCAACGGTGATCACGTATGGATCGTTTCCGGGTGCCGTAACGGTTCCATAACCATTCGTTCCCGCTGCACGTCCATAGTTCCCCGCCGCCACGACCACGGTAATTCCGGCCCGATAGGCAGCTTCTACTGCCTGGTCAAGCGGGTCGTCCTTGTAGCTTTCGTAGACGCCCCGGGCGACCGATAGATTCATGACGCGAATGTTGTACTTGTCCTTCAGCTCAATCGCGCGGTCAATGGCCGCTATCACAGAGCTGTCGGTGCCTCCTCCATTCGCATCCAGTACGCGCAGATTGATGATGTTCGCCTTTGGCGCTATACCCGCGAAGTTTCCTTCGAAACCACCTGCGGCGGATGTCGCGCCATTGCCGGCGATAATGCCGGCGACGTGGGTACCATGGCCGTACAGGTCAGTGCCGTTGCCGCCGTCGCTTGCGAAATTCTCGCTATAGACGACACGGCTCTGCCCGGTGGCCGGGTCTTGCAGGTCTGGGTGGTTAGCGACGCCGCTATCCAGCACGGCTACGCCGATGCCACTCCCGTCATATCCCGACTGCCATGCGACCGCCGCGCCCACGCCCTCTGCTGGAGTCACTTGATCCAGACTTGCTTGGACAGGCCGGTCCAGCGAAACGTACCTCACATGCTTCTGTTGCGCCAGGCGTTCGGCTACCCTGATCGGAACGTCCATCACGCGCTCCTGCACGCGACGGAGGTTCCTCTTCGTGCTTGCGCCGTTCGAGTTCGCAAACCGGTCGAACGCCGGTGTCGAGATTGCCGAGAGTTGAACGATCACCCTTACCCGTGTGTTGAGAGAACAGGCCCGCGAAAGCTGCCTGTGTTCCCGTTTGGACAGACCGGAAGTATCGTTCAGTTTGCTGCAGTCCACGTCCCTTGCAATCCTCGGGCGAGGCTTGCCGTATGCAACACTAGTGCTCATCAACAGAACGAGCAACGATACGAACGCCCATCCCTTGGAAAGCCCCAGAAGTGGCCCTGACTTCTGCTTGCTCATTGCTTGCCCCTTTCTTGGTGGCAGATCGGTCCCAATGAATGGACTAGTCCGAAACGGACGATTGACCGCGGTTGACGTTGTGACTTCCACTTCCCCAAAGTGCGGTAGCTTGCAACTCGGGCAACTGCTGATGATGGGAACTGGCGCCCCAGAGGGCCGTTGCCCTTAGCCGTTCCCATTCCGCGTCGAATGTGCGTGGTTCCACAAACCCGGCACGGCGGGTAGTCCCAATGGATCGCATACAGGACGGATGCGATAGCCATCTGTGAAAACGTGACTGTCCCATTTGAAGCACCATCCTTTTCGTAGTTAGGTCTATGGCCCGGTATTCCCCAAATGGCACTGGCTTCGGAGCTACTGAAAACCGCATCACCTCCGAACCTGGACAGTTAATAAGCACGACTCATGCCACTATTGGCGTATCTGCAAGTTACTGATATCTATCAATTTTCACTACACTCCAGTAACCTCGTTGGACAGTTTGTCCTGCATATAGCTGTTGGCGTTGCGCCACTCTGTCCAATCGGTGTCCTACGCATGGTTACGAACAGTTCGTCTCTCCCCCGTACTGTTCATTTGTGGTGAATTGGAAACGTGATATAAGCGTGTGCAAATGGTTTAGTGTCATGTTATGGAGGCGACAATGGGCGTAGACCCATGTCTCAAGGAAATTGTCAGCTCTAATAGTCGGCAGGGCCCGGACGAACCCCAGGTCGTGATCGCAAGCGATGGCATGCGAAGGTTAATGGCCCTGGTTGGACGTGTTGCTGCCCACAAAGCGGCCGTCCTCATCACCGGAGAGACTGGAAGCGGCAAGGAAGTCATTGCCAAAGCCATCCACCAGCGCTCCCTGCGTTGCAACAAGCCGTGGATCGATATCAATTGCGCGGCTTTCCCGGAAAACCTGATTGAAAGCGAACTCTTCGGATACGACAAGGGTGCGTTCAGCGGCGCTGACAGGGACAAGCCAGGCCTGTTTGAACTGGCCCATACCGGGACTCTCTTCCTCGACGAGATCGGCGATCTGGAGCCGCGCGTGCAGGTCAAACTACTGCGCGTGTTGGACGGCGCAACCTACTACCGATTGGGCGGCAATAAGAAGATTTCCACCGATGTCCGCGTGATCGCCGCAACCAATCGCCCACTGGAATCGCTCATTGAGACCGGTGGGTTCCGGCGCGACCTCTATCACCGCCTTGGACAGTTCCAGTTGCGCGTGCCGCCTCTGCGGGAGCGTCCCGAAGACATCGACGCCCTGGCGCATTACTTCCTGGCCCAATTTGATCCGTCCAGGTCGCTCGCCTACGATGCTGTCGCCCTCCTCCACGAGTATCCGTGGCCCGGCAACGTGCGTGAATTACAGAATGTCATAATCCAGGCGGCCGCATTCTGTACGAGCGATGTGATTCGTGCTGAAGAGATGGTCCGGTTTGTCCAACCAAGCGGCAACGAGGCAAAAAATCGGTCGGAGAGTTCCGCGCCGTCAAACCCAGTCGAGGTGCCGGATCGCAATCTGACCACGATGGAAAAACAGGCGATCCTTGCGGCCTTGGCAAGGTCCGGTGGACACAAGGGGCAGACCGCGGAGCAACTGGGAATCTCGCGCAGAACCCTGACGCGGAAGCTCAAACAATATGAGATCGCGGATGGGCGTAAGGAGCCCGTACCCGTCATTGGCGCCCTCAGCCCGGAATTGCAGTACACCTTCCGCTGCCCGCTTGAGATACCGGTTCTAATCCGCAATTCTGATTCAGACGAGTTTCAGGCAGCGAGCCAGAATCTCAGTTCGGGAGGAATGGCAGTCAATGGCATCCCCGAACTGACCCATTTGCGCGGAATGCTGCAAATCGAATTCACTCTTCCGGGGGGACGTGAAAAAATTCACGTGATCGGGCAGGTTGTCTGGGCAAATCCCTCGGGTACGGCTGGTTTGCGCTTCACGCACGCGCCCGAGTCCGCGCAATTCGAAATTGCCGGTTGGCTCAAGGCGAGACAGCGCGAAGAAGGATGGGCTGTCTAGACGGCGCCTCTGGGCACGCCCAAACCGCCTCATCAGCAGCTTCCCGCCTGCAGGCGCTGGATGTCTGCTTCCACTTGTGCCAGCGTGCGGCTCATCTCTGCCTTGATTCTCGCCGAGAAGGTGAAGCCGATCGTCTCCTGGATATGATCGCGCAGCGACTCCAGCTTGTGTAGCGTGTCGCGACTGCCGGCCAAATCCCCTTGGTTCATGACGAGTTCCGTGTGGAGTCCAATTTCCGCCATCGAATTGAATGGGCCATTCCCCAAATTTGCCGTTGCGGACATCATCCGTTCCCTTCGACGTACCAATACGCTTGCATAATGCGTATAGACATCATTGCAATTGACATGCCAAGGCGGATACGTCCGCAAGTATCGGATTCTTCATGCACACGCCCTGATCCCCTTACGACATTCGGACAAGTTGTCCCATCCATCGTCTTCTATGGCTGGACAGAATGTCCTCCAGGCGCCAAGTCGCCCCGCAATCACAGTTCGTTACATTCACATTTGTAAAACCATCATCGCAAGACACGATAGTGCTGGCCCAGCCAAACGAAGGTACACGCCACTTCGTGCCGTCTCAGTAGGTGGCACAAAACATCTTGCTTACAGGACTTTCTTGACCACCGTATCGAGTTTTGTATCGGCTACAGCATTACTCCGGGAAATATCGAAGTCCGTCACATTTTCCAGCACCATGGTCGGCACTCCCGGGACACGCGGAGTCTTGATATCGAAGAAGCTCGCCCCGTGAACATCGTCCAAAACGTAGTCTGGGCGCGCATCTGCGCTTATCTCGCTGATCGAGACGTTGCTCATGTCAATGTCGTTCACGTGGCGAATATAGAAGCCATTTGCCGGCGTATGACCGAACCTGTTCGGCTCCGGATAGCCATTTTCATTTTCCGGCGGGACGAGCGCGGCGTCTTCCTTGGTACCTCCGCCCATGTGCTGGATGAAGATGTTGCTTAACTTGAGTCCTTCGATGGGATGCCCCGGAATTCCCGTGATGATCGAGCAGATGGACGAGCGTGCACCAGAGCAGGCCACATTGCTGATGATGACCCGCCGGAGCGTGCCCACCGGAATGCCTGCCGGACCGCGCATGCGTGCACCGAGACGAATGAACATCGGGCCGTCCACGGCGCCTCGCATCGTGATGTTCGTAATCGTCACGTCCTCCAGCAGTGCGCCGTCCACGCTTTCCAGGGCAAGTCCCCGGCACCCTTCGCAGATGCAGTTTGCAATCGTGATGTTCTTGAAGCCGCCGTTCGACTCCGTGCCGCACTTGATTCGACCGTTGCGAGGAATGTGCTTCTCTTCGGGCGGAATCGGCTTGAACGTTCCATCCAGTAGCGTGCCTTCCTGGTAGCTGCCGCTCACCACGCAGTCGCTGATTGTGACCAGTTCCGTGGCTCGCGCGTAACCCAGCGCGTAGGAACTCTTCAGGCAGATGCCGTCGTCCCATGGAGAGTTCACGCTGCACTGTGTGATGCGCACGTTGCGGCAGCAATCGATGTCCATGCCGTCACGGTTCGTGTCGATCTTCAGGTTGTCTATCGTGAAGTTGTCGACTCCCGTCGCAAGGATTCCGAAGTGGCCGCCGTGAAGGATCGAAAAATCGCGCAGCAGAACGTTGTGGCAATTCTTCAGCGCGATGGATTTGTTTCCGACTCCCGGTGATTCCGCCTTGGGCAAGCCTGTTCCGCGGCTCAGGCCTCGACCCCAGATCAGTCCTGGACCGGTGATCGCAATGTTTTCCAATCCCACGCCCCAGATCAAGCTGTTGTGCCAGTGATTGTGGCCGTAATCCTGGTATGCCTCCCACGGCGCATTGGACTCCGCCAGGTCGTATCCCGGACTCTTCCCGTCGGTAGGCGAGTCGGCGGCAATGATCGTGCTGCCGCGAGACAGATCGACTGTCACATTGCTCTTCAGGTGAATCGAGAAACAGAGATACGCGCCAGCGGGAAAATGTACCGTACCGCCGCCAGCGGTGGCCGCCGCCTCAATCGCTCGGTTGATCGCCGGTGTATCGAGCGCCTTACCGTCACCGCGCGCTCCAAATTCCGTGACGTCAAAAATTCTCTGCTTCGCGCCTGCCTTGGCCGGTTCCGCCAGGCTGGACGTGGGCAACGCAAGCAAACCGCTACAGGCAAGCCCGGCCCCAGCAGTTTTCAAAAATGCACGGCGGACACTCTTCTCACTCGACATGGTTCACTCCAATCTTTGAAACATGATTCATCCCCACGGGGAAGTGCGAGTCTACACCGCCACTGCAATCTTCCTTCGCAAAAAAGAATGTGATTTTACCCTCCACTTTCAGGCCGTCTCGCCATGCGATATTGCCTCTACACTCCTCTCGTAGTACGGTTTCAGGCTGATTTAAGGCGCGGGATGATGAGTAGGAGGAGCAATTTCAGACGTGCGCTGGATGTCTTACGCAGAAAGCGTTCTGCCATAGCACTTGATCAATCAGGCCTCGACTTCCGCAACCTAAGTTTTTGAGGAGAACCATGAAACAATTTTTCAAATTTGCTCCACTGGCGATTCTTGCGCTGACGGGTGTACTTGTAGCGCAATCCACTGCTCCGCATTACAAACAGGTAAACAAGTTCACGCTCGGCGGCAATGGCTTCTGGGATTACTTGAAGTTCGATCCCGCCGCGAATCGTATTTTCCTTGCGCATAACGACTCAATTCTCGTGGTGGACGCATCCACCGGGAAAAAGCTCGGAGAACTCCCCGCCAAAGGCTCGCACGGAATCGCCCTCGTGCAGTCATTGAACCGCGGCTTCAACACCAACGGCGGCGCCGGAACCGTAAGCGCCTTCGACTTGAAAACGCTCAAGGACATCGGCGAGATCAAGGTCGGCGAGGGCCCCGACGCGATCATCTACGACCCCTATTCGAAGCACGTCATAGTGATGAATGGCCGCAGCCAGCAGGTGATGGCCATTGATCCGAAGACGTTGAAAGTCACCGCGACTGTTCTGCTCGACGGAAAGCTGGAGTTTGCCGCGACCGATCCCGGCCATCTCTACGTCAACGTCGAGAACCGCAGCAAACTCGCGGTCATCAACACTTACACATGGAAGACCGAACACGAATGGACGCTCGGCACTTGCGAGGAACCTTCCGGACTCGCCATTGACCGGAAGCGTGCTCGCCTCTTCGCTGTCTGCGGGAACAAGGTGATGGTCGTCGTCGACGCAAAGACTGGCAAGATCATCACGACCTTGCCGACCGGCGCCGGCACTGACGCCGCGCGTTACGATGCCGGCCTGAACCTGGCGTTTGCCTCGAACGGCGGCGATGCCACACTGACGGTCGTCGGACAGGCAAAGGACGGGAAATATCAGGTCGAAGAGAATGTGCCGACGCAGCGCGGCGCGCGCACAATGACCCTTGATCCCAGGACACACAAACTCTTCCTGGTCACTGCGGAGCTTGGCCCGCCGGCGCCCGGACAGAGGCGTCCAACGATTAAGCCCGATTCGTTCACCATGCTGGTCTACGCGCCGGAGAAATAGTCTCCACCGCCAGCCATAACCATACTGGCAAACAAACGTGGCCGGAACTCGACATCGCTGGGTGCAATTGCACTCCATGCGATGCAAGCTCCGGCCATAATCTTTTCAAAAGTGCGTCAGCGTCTACGTAGCGTCGTGCTTGGCGCCAGCCTTCTTGCGGGTCATGCGAGTCCTCGACTGGATCAGTTCAATGAACGCGGTCGCCGAGCGCGGCAGCGTCGTGTTGCGGCGGTAGGCAACGCCGAGTTCTCTCCATAAGTCAATGTCTTCCAGCGCGACCAGTTTCACGCGTCCGGCCTGCACTTCATCCTGCGCAAAGCTCGTACTGATGATTGACACTCCCAGCCCCGCGGCAACAAAGCTCTTGATCATGCCGACGCTCGGCAATTCCATGCGCACCTGCAGGTGCAGCGCGTATGGCCGGAAGAGTTTATCGAGCACCTGCCGCATGAACCCGGTCTTGGGAAAGATCAGCGGCTGTTCCGCAGCCACGCTCACGGGAACCGATTCGAACTTTGCCAGCGGATTATTCGAGTCGACCATCAGCATGAGCCGGTCGCGGAAAATCGGACGCACCGTAAGGTTCGTCGACTTCACCGGCAGCGTCACCACTCCCACATCGATGGAGCCATCATCCAGGCGCTCCAGAATTTTGCGGCTGAAGTTCCGGTAGATGCTGATCTGCACCGCAGGATAGAGTCGCAGGTATTCGGCAAAAACATCCGGCAACACGTAAAGGCACGTCGCCTCATTGGCGCCAACCATCAGCACGCCGCGCGGATCGTTTCCATAATCTGCAACCGCCCGCAGAGACTCCTTGCGCAGGTTCAGCATTCGCTCGGCGTAGGCCAGAAACAACTGCCCCGCATCGGTAAGCCGTACGGACTTCGAGCTGCGGTCGAGGAGCTTCGAACCGTACTCGTTCTCCAGTTGGCGTATCTGCGCGCTCACCGCGGACTGCGAACGAAACACCTTCTGTCCGGCGCGTGAAAAACTCTGCAGCTTGGCGACTTCAACAAAAGTAATGAGCTGATCGAAGTCCATAGATATCTCGCAATGTATTCACAGAAACTGACCGCTGTACTGGAAAACTTGTCGCGCGCAACCGTGACACTTGCGGGAAAACGCTCTGGCTGACTACCGGCCGGTCAACTTGCTCGCTCGGCGGCGGGTAACTCGACGTCAAGCATCTGCAAATATCGATCCATGCCAGCCGCCGCGTTCCTTCCCTCCGCAATGGCCCATACCACTAATGACTGCCCGCGGCGCATGTCGCCCGCCGCGAACACTCCCTCAACCGAAGACATGCTTCGTTCGTCGGTGCGGACATTCCCGCGCTGATCGAGTGCGACACCCAGTTGCTCAATCATACCGCCGCGCACCGGACCGGCGAAGCCCATTGCGAGTAATACCAAGTCTGCGTCCATCGTGAACTCCGACCCCGTGACTGGCTCAAACGTGGGTGGAGTCCCCACACGCACGCCGTGCAGTCGCTTTACGTTGCCCTGTTCGTCGCCGCTGAACGCGGCCGTCGAAACGCTCCACTCCCGCACGCCGCCTTCTTCGTGCGAGCTCTCCGTGCGCAGTTGCATCGGCCAAAGCGGCCATGGCGTCCTCGGCGAACGCTCCGTTGGCGGCGTCGGCATCAACTCGAACTGGTGAACCGAGAGCGCTTTCTGCCGCAAGCTCGTTCCCAGGCAGTCCGCTCCCGTGTCGCCTCCTCCTATGATGATGACGCGCTTGCCGGTCGCCAGGATCGCTGCGCGCTCGTCCACCGGCAAACCCATGCCGCGTCGATTCTGCTGTGGCAGAAATTCCATCGCAAAGTGAACTCCGCGCAACTCCCTCCCCGGAACCGACAACTCGCGCGGTTGCTCCGCGCCACCCGCAAGCAGCAGTGCATCGAAATTCCGCCGCAGATCTTCAACGGAAACACTGACGCCCACGTGCGCGTTCGTTACAAACCGTACGCCCTCTGCCTCCAACTGTTCGATCCGGCGATCAAGCACGTGCTTCTCGAGTTTAAAATTCGGAATGCCGTAGCGCAGTAATCCGCCAACTTTATCGGCCTTTTCATACACCGTGACTGCATGCCCTGCGCGGCACAGTTGTTGCGCCGCAGCCAGTCCCGCCGGGCCCGATCCGACAATAGCAACGCTTCTGCCGCTGCGCTTCGCGGGCGGTTCTGGATGTATCCAGCCTTCGGCGAACCCGCGCTCAACGATGCTCTTTTCAATGTTTTTGATCGTGACCGGCGGCTGATTGATTCCGAGAACGCACGCAGCTTCGCAAGGCGCCGGACAAATCCGCCCTGTGAATTCGGGGAAATTGTTCGTCGCGTGAAGCCGCCGCACCGCCTCTTTCCAGTTGCCGCGATACACCAGGTCGTTCCAGTCGGGAATAATGTTATTGACCGGACAACCGGTGTGGCAGAACGGCACGCCGCAATCCATGCACCGCGCGCCCTGCGCCTGCAGCTTCTCTTCCGGCAGATCGTAGTAGATCTCGAACCAGTCGTTAACGCGCTGCGTCACGGGGCGACGCTGCGGCAGTTCCCGGGAAAACTCCATGAAGCCTGTGACCTTACCCATGCCGCACCTCGCCGCGCAGTTGCGCCGTGTACACGTGCTCTACCGGAGCCTTTGTTTTCTGGACGGATTCAACGCCGAGCACGCGCTTCAACTCATGCGGAAATACTTTGACGAATCTCGGCAACACCTCGGCCCAGTTGTCCAGAATCCACCGCGCCCTCGGACTGCCGGTTAACGTCAAGTGCCTCGACACCAGTTGGAATACAAGAGTTGAATCGTTCGGTTCGATCACCGGCTCCAGGTCCACCGAAGCCCGATTGCACCTCTCTGCCGCAAATTCTTCTTTCTCATCGAAGACGTAGGCGATTCCACCGCTCATTCCTGCGGCAAAATTTCGGCCGCATTGTCCGAGCACCACCACAACGCCGTTCGTCATGTATTCGCAACCATGATCCCCCACTCCTTCGACGACCGCCGTCGCTCCGGAATTCCGAACCGCGAAGCGTTCGCCCGCCACTCCGTTGAAGAACGCTTCTCCGCTGGTTGCGCCATAGAGCGCAACGTTGCCGAGGAGAATATTTTCCGCTGCGGCGAACCGTGCATTCTTCGGCGGGAAAATCGCGATGCGTCCTCCGGAAAGCCCTTTGCCGACGTAATCATTGGCTTCGCCTTCCAGTGTCAGCGTGATTCCCTTGGCCAGGAACGCGCCGAAACTTTGCCCGGCCGATCCTTCGAGTTGCACGCGAATCGTATCGTCCGGCAGCCCTTGCGAACCGTATCGCCGCGCAACTTCTCCGCTCAGCATGGTTCCCACCGCGCGATGAACGTTGCGAACCGGAAGGTGCGCTTCCACCGGATGTCGCGACGCCAGAGCATCCGCGGCAAGTTCAATCAACTGGTGATCCAGTGCCTGGTCAAGTCCGTGGTCTTGTTGTTGCGTACACCGTCGCGAAACGCGCGCCGGAACCGGAGGCGCATAGAGAATCGCCGAGAGGTCCAACCCGCTTGCTTTCCAGTGATCGCATGCCGCTTGCGCCTCCAGCATGTCGACCCGGCCAATCATCTCGTCCATCCGCCGGAATCCCATCCGCGCCATGTATTCGCGAACCTGTTCGGCGATAAAGAAGAAAAAGTTGATTACGTGTTCCGGCTGTCCCTGGAAGCGTTGCCGCAGAACGGGGTCCTGCGTCGCGATGCCGACCGCGCACGTGTTGAGATGACACTTGCGCATCATGATGCACCCCATCGTGATCAGCGGCGTGGTCGCGAAACCAAACTCCTCGGCTCCCAACAGCGCCGCTATCGCCACATCGCGCCCCGTTTGTAATTTGCCATCCGTCTGCACGCGAATCCTGCCGCGAAGATCGTTGAGCAGGAGAACCTGCTGCGTCTCCGCCAGTCCAAGCTCCCATGGAATGCCGGCGTGTTTGATCGAACTCAGCGGCGATGCGCCCGTGCCGCCGCTGTCTCCACTGATCAGCACGGCATCCGCGTGTGCCTTGGCCACGCCCGCGGCAACGGTTCCCACACCGACTTCGGCCACCAGCTTCACTGAAATTCGCGCCGCCGGATTGACGTTCTTCAAGTCAAAAATCAATTGCGCCAGATCTTCGATCGAATAGATATCGTGATGCGGCGGCGGAGAAATCAATCCAACGCCGGGCGTCGAGTGGCGCAGGCGAGCAATAGCTTCATCCACTTTGTGGCCGGGAAGTTGTCCGCCTTCGCCCGGCTTGGCTCCTTGCGCCATCTTGATTTGCAACTCATCCGCGTTCACCAGGTAGTTTGCCGTAACTCCAAACCGTGCCGAGGCAACCTGCTTGATCGCGCTGCGCCGAAGGTCACCGTTTTCATCCCGCGCAAAACGTGTTTCGTCCTCGCCACCTTCGCCAGTGTTCGACTTTCCTCCAATGCGATTCATCGCAATAGCCAGCGTCTCGTGCGCTTCCTTGCTGATGGAACCGAACGACATAGCTCCGGTGGCGAAACGCTTCACAATATCCTTCGCCGATTCCACTTCTTCCAGCGGCACCGGCGCTACGGCTTCACGAATACGCATCAAGCCTCGCAGGGTGCATAGCTCGCGATTCTGGTTGTCTACCAGGTCCGTGTATTCCTTGAAGGTCTTTGGGTCCGCCTGCCTTACCGCGTGCTGCAATTTGCTGATGGTGAGCGGATTCAGCAGGTGATACTCGCCATCCGTTCGGAACTGATAGCTTCCGCCTGCGACAAGGTCGGTCTCCGATTCCGTCATCGGACGGAATGCATGCTCGTGCCTCATCTGCGCCTCGCGCGCGATCACCTCCAGCCCAACGCCTTCGATGCGCGAGGCCGTTCCGCACAAATATTTGTTGACGACCTTCTTGTTCAGTCCAATCGCCTCGAACACCTGCGCGCCCGTGTAGCTTTGCAGCGTCGAAATACCCATCTTTGAAATCGTCTTGAGCAGTCCCTTGTTGACGGCCTTGATGTAGTTCGCCACCGCCGCGGATGGACTGATGTTCTCCGCCAGATTTTTCCGTCGTGCCAGCTCCTCAATCGTTTCGATTGCGAGATACGGATTAATCGCGCTGGCGCCATAACCCATGAGGAGTGCGAAGTGCATCACTTCGCGCGGCTCACCCGACTCCACAATCAGCGCCACCTGTGTTCGCGTCTCTTCGCGAATCAACCGGTTGTGCACTGCGGCAAGTGCCAGCAGGCTTGGAACCGGCGCGTATTTCTGATCCACGCCACGGTCGGAAAGGATCAGCAGCGTATATCCGTGACGCACTGCAAGCGATGCGCGACGGCAGAGTTCGTCCAGCGCGGTCTTCAATCCCGCCTCGCCCTCGCGAATGCGAAACAGTGCAGGTAGCGTCGTCGCCAGCAGATCGCCGCGCGAGAGCCGCCGCAGTTTTTCCAGATCGCGCGTCGTCAGAATCGGATGTGCAAGTTTCAGCGTCTGGCAGTTCGACGGCGATTCGTCGAGAATGTTTCTCTCCGACCCGATGTAACTTGTCAGCGACATCACCATCTGTTCGCGGATCGGATCGATTGGCGGATTCGTCACCTGTGCGAACAGTTGCTTGAAGTAGCTGAACAGGAGTTGCGGCTTGTCCGAGAGACACGCGAGCGGCGTGTCCGTCCCCATCGATCCGATGGGCTCCTCGCCTTTGACCGCCATCGGATCAAGAATGATTCTCAGGTCTTCCTGTGTATATCCGAACGCGCGCTGGCGCCGCAGCATTGTGTCGTGGTCCGTATGGAATTGCCGTGATGGCTCCGGCAGGTTCTCCATCGTGATCTGGTTGCTCTTGATCCACTCCGCGTATGGTTTTTTGCTCGCAAGCTGGCGCTTGATTTCCTTGTCGGAAACGATGCGCCCCTGCACGGTGTCCACCAGGAACATCTTCCCCGGTTGCAGCCGCCCGCGCATCTTCACCTGCTCCGCCGGAATATCCAGCACGCCGGCTTCCGAGGCCAGCACAACCAGTCCATCTTCCGTAACGATGTAGCGCCCCGGACGCAGCCCATTGCGATCAAGTGTCGCGCCGATCATTCGTCCATCCGTGAACGCGATCGCCGCCGGCCCGTCCCACGGCTCCATGATCGATGCGTGGTACTCGTAGAACGCCTTCTTCTCCGCGTTCATCTGCGGATTACCCGCCCACGCCTCCGGGATCAGCATCGCCATGACGTGCGGCAACGACCTTCCCGATTGGAGAAGCAATTCCACCGCATTATCAAAGGCCGCCGAGTCGCTGCCGCCGGGCGCGATGACAGGGAATAGTTTTTTAATGTCGTCGCCGAAGAGTGGCGATTCAAGGATCGATTGCCGCGCGTGCATCCAGTTCACGTTGCCGCGCAGCGTGTTGATCTCTCCATTGTGTGCGATGTAGCGATAGGGATGTGCAAGCTGCCAGCTCGGAAACGTGTTGGTGGAAAACCGTTGGTGCACCAGGCACAGTGCGCTCGTTGCTTCCGGGTCCGCCAGTTCGCCGTAAAACTTTGCAATCTGCGGAGCGAGCAGCAACCCCTTGTAGATGATCGTCCGGCAGGAGAGCGATGGCATGTAGAACATGCCCTTCTCCTCGATCGCTGATGCGGCGATCTCCGACTCCGCGCGCTTCCGCACGACATACAACTTGCGCTCAAATGCGTCGGCGGTCATTCCCTCGGGACGCGCCACGAAGATCTGCTGGATGTACGGTTGCGATGCCCGCGCCACGCGCCCAATCGCCGAGCCATCCACTGGAGTGTCTCGCCAGCCGAGCACCGACAACCCCTCGGCGCGAGTGATGCGCTCCAGGATTCCTTCGCACTGCAATCGCTGGTGTTTCTCTACCGGCAGAAACACCATTCCGACGCCGTATTCTTCCGGACTCGGTAGGCTGAATCCCAAGCGCGCACATTCACGCAAAAAGAACGCATGTGGAATCTGAATGAGTACGCCGGCGCCATCGCCTGTCTCCGGGTCGCACCCGCACGCGCCGCGATGCGTCAGATTGATCAGTACCTGAATTCCCTTGCGAATGATGTCGTGACTCTTTTCGCCCTTAATGCTGGCGACAAACCCAATTCCGCAAGCATCGTGCTCGTGGCGAGGATCGTACAATCCCTGGGCTCGAGGAAGCCCATGAAATGAATTGGGTTCGGGCATGGCAACTCCTTCTCTTCGAAAAACTTTGACCTCCTGTACGCCGCTTCGTCGCTGGCAATGGACCGCAATACGTGGAGAGGAGGAAGACCCAGTCAAACCTGCAGGATGGGCACTTGTTCACTTTTAGATAACTATGATTTGCGCGGAAAGTACAATCGCGAATTCCGATTGAATGTATGCAAAATCTTGCCGCACCTCGCACGGGCGTGCGAATGCGGCCGACGCTCGCTGAAGGCAACAGCAACGAAGCAGCGAGACACAATCGAAACAATGTCGGTTGAGACGAAAAAGAAACTTAAACGTGAACGAGCCGGGCAACTTGCCCGGCTCTCACGTTTAGACGTTCAACACGTCGCCGTCTTTCGCCACCATTTCGTAGAGTACCGGGTTCACGAAGAACCCGAGTAGCAGTCGCGAGATCAGTCCGGCAACAATCACG
>Ga0307375_10002775_pt1 | contig 17668 bp, 13 predicted proteins | sample TR1MG_FD_202531 | JGI IMG/M metagenome (GOLD analysis project Ga0307375, IMG submission 202531) | Soil microbial communities from Risofladan, Vaasa, Finland - TR-1 | ecosystem: Environmental > Terrestrial > Soil > Coastal area > Acid sulfate soil | place: Finland: Risofladan, Vaasa | collected... | reverse complement strand
CAAACGCCAGCGCCTCGGATTGCGCAAATACGTTCGCCATCAGAAGGTCGTGATGGTTCCCCAGCGGATTCAGTGTCTGGTAGAACCCGATGAAGTCGCACGGGATCAATTTCGTCCCCTGGTGAATAAGTTGATAGAACGAGTGCTGCCCGTTCGTGCCCGGCTCTCCCCAGATAATCGGCCCGGTCTGGTAGTCGACCTTCGCGCCTGCCAGGTTGACGTGCTTGCCGTTACTCTCCATCGTCAACTGCTGCAAGTACGCCGGGAATCTCTTCAAATACTGTTCGTACGGCAATACGGCGATGGTCTCCGCGCCAAAGAAATCGTTGTACCAGATCGCGAGCAACCCCATCAGCACCGGCAGGTTCTTGTCGAAAGGCGCCGTGCGAAAGTGTTCATCCATGGCGCGCGATCCTGCCAGCATTGCCCGGAAATTCTCCGGCCCAATCGCGATCATCGTCGACAATCCAATCGCCGACTCCATCGAGTAGCGTCCGCCGACCCAGTCCCAAAACTCGAACATGTTCGCCGTATCGATCCCGAACTTCTCCACTTCCTCGGCGTTTGTCGACACAGCCACAAAATGCTTCGCCACTGCCGCGTGATGGCCCAATTTGCCGACGATCCACGAGCGTGCCGTATGTGCGTTCGTCATCGTCTCCAGCGTCGTAAAAGTTTTCGACGAAACGATGAACAGCGTCTCTTCGGGATTCAAATCGCGCGTCGCTTCTTCGAAGTCCGTGCCATCCACGTTCGACACGAAGCGGAACGTCATATCCCGCTGGCTGTAATGCCGCAGTGCTTCATACGCCATGACCGGCCCCAGGTCTGACCCGCCAATCCCAATGTTCACCACGTTGCGAATCGGCTTGCCCGTGTAGCCCAGCCACTCGCCTTCGCGGACCGTATCCGCAAAGCGCGTCATCTTGTCCAGAACGGCGTGAACTTCCGGCACAACATTCTTGCCGTCCACCATGATCGTGTCGCCCTTCGGAGCGCGCAGCGCCACGTGCAGCACCGCGCGTTTTTCCGTGACATTGATCTTGTCTCCGCGAAACATCGCATCAATCCGTTCGCGCAACCCGCTCTCGTCGGCCAGCTTGAGCAGCAATCTCATCGTCTCGTCCGTCGCGCGGTTCTTCGAGTAATCCAGGTAGAGCCCCGCGGCTTCCGCCGCCATCCGCTCACCCCGGCGCGGGTCATCGTGAAACAGCGATTTCATTTGCGCTCCACTGATTGCCGGAAAGTGCGCCTGCAACGCCTTCCACGCCGTGCGTTCCGTGAGCGGTTGCGATGGTCCCTTTGTCTCTGTAGTCACGATTCCCTCCCTTGCGGATGAGTCTGGCCTTGCTGTCTTGGATGCTGCTCCACGGCTATTCGCTGACTTCAACTTCTCCGTGGTCCCGCCAGATCGCTATGGCTGCGCCACCCGCGCACACCAGCATGAACACCTTCAGCACCTGCGCCGGACGCAGCGTGGACTCTCCCATCAGCGTCCTCACAATGCTTAGTACGGCGCTCGACGTACAAAATCCAAAATACAATCTCTCCCTGATGCAGCGCGAGCGATGAAACAGATAAAGCAGCACGCTCGAAACAACCGCATACACCGCCAGCATTACGAAGCCGCTGGTTCGCACCGAGCGTTCCATCGTAAATAGCGCCCGCTGCGCCGGTCCCACCAGGCCGCGTCCTGCTACTGAGAGAAAAACAACTGCGTGGATCAATGCAATGATTGCTCGCTTGCGGCTGTTCAACAGAAAGTATTCGTCCATGTTTTCTTCCAGCACTACCGGAAACCCTCTATTTTAGCGCGGGCGCGCGTGTAGCACACCAAAGCGCCACTTCGCCTTCAGTTGCCCCCGCGCCGTTTCCAGCGTTGCCAGTTCCGGGACGATAATGTTAAAACCAATAGAGAGGATGCGCATGAAATTCAATCCGGGGACATCCTATTGCTCCACACCGCACATCGTCGCGGTCCCGGATAATTGCGCGCCTAATTGCATTCGGCCCGATTTTCCGCTGAATCGACTCTCAAGCGATCGGCTGCCGGATACCTAAGACAAAGTAAATATCAAAAGTCTTAAGCCACCATCCGACAGCCCGGTTGGTGGCTTTTCGTTTATCGCAATTTTTCAATGCACAGGAGAGCAGACATGCAGCGGCTTCCCATAGCAACAGCCAAGCGATCCGTCGGCGACACGGTTCGCATCTGCGGTTTTATCGAAACTGTCCGCAAACATAAGCGGATGGAATTCCTTGTCGTCGCTGATCGCAGCGGACGCATTCAGGTCGCTCGCGAGATTCCCGCTGAAGAGGCCGCAGGCGAAGTTCACGCACGGGCCTTCGCTCCCGGTGACGCCGTCGATATCACTGGACGAGTCGTCGCAAATATCACCGTCGCGCTCGACGGCCTGGAACTCGTCCCCGACTCCATCACCGTCGCCGGTCCCGCGCAACACGGCCTCCCCATCAATGAAATGTCCGGCCGCGAGGCGCTTCTTGACTGGCGCTATCTTGCCCTTCGCGAGCCCCGTAACCGGCTCGTCTTCGAGGTCGCCACCGCTGTCGAGCACGCAATGCGGCTGCACTGGCATGAGCAGGACTTCCTCGAACTCCACTCTCCCAAGCTCATGCACAGCGCCAGCGAATCCGGCGCCGAGACTTTTTCGCTCGAATACTTTCATCTCGGTCACGCCTATCTCGCGCAGTCGCCGCAGTTCTACAAGCAGATGGCGATTTCCGCCGGCTTTGAGCGCGTCTTTGAGATTGGCCCCGTATTTCGTGCCGAAGCCTCATTCACGTCGCGTCATGCCACGGAATTTACAAGTGTCGATGTTGAGCTGGCCTGGATTGAGTCGCACGAGGACGTAATGTCCTGGGAGGAGCGCTGGATTGCGTTCGTTCTGCAACATTTGCACTCCCGATACTCCGAAGCCGTGCAGCGGGAATTCAACACCGCCATCCGCGTCCCCAGCCTTCCCTTTCCCCGGCTCACCATGGAAGAGGCGCACCAGGTTCTCTCCCGGCGCAACTACGCCATGGCGGCCAACACCCGGCGCGGCGACATCGACCCCGGCGGCCTGCATGAACTCGCGCAATACGTCGAAGAAACCTTCGGCTCGGAATTCTATTTCCTCACCGATTATCCCAGCTCGCTCCGCCCCTTCTACCACATGCGCTACGCCGAGGCACCGCACCTTACCAGGAGTTTCGACCTCATGTGGAAGGGGATTGAAATCACCACCGGAGCGCAACGTGAGCACCGCTACGCCGTTTTGCAGGAACAGGCGCAGAAGGCCGGACTTTCGCACTCCGTCCAGTACTATCTCGACTTCTTCAAATACGGGTGTCCGCCGCACGGCGGTTTCGGCCTCGGACTCGGCCGCTTTGTCATGTGTTTGTTGCAGTTAGAGAACATCCGTGACGCAACGTTCCTCTTCCGCGGGCCCCGGCGGCTCACGCCATAGTCGCCGTCTCCCGCCCTGCCATCCAACTTTGGACTCTTTCCCGGCGTCGTGCAGAAGAAAAAACTAACGCTTGGCACCCAAGTGGTAGTAAATATGATGCGTACATAGACGATTACGGATTTATCAGTGGGGAACACTGGGCCTGACTCGGACGCTAAACGGAATAGGGAGGCTGCGTTATGTTCGAAAGCTTGGACCAGCAAATTGAAGAGGCTGAGGGAACTCCTCCAACCATCACCCAACGGATACTGCGCTATGCCGGAGTCTTCGCCGTTACGGTGGTTGTCCTGGGTGCCCTTTATATGGGAATCCGCTTGATGGGCTAACGGCCTTTCCGGTTCGCCCGCAGGCAGGCAGAAGCAGGCAGTGTGCCTGCGACGAGATTTCGTTACCGTTCCTTACTCACGGGAATGGGCATGGTTTTTGTGTGTTCCGCACTTCGCAGCGTAATCTTCACAATCTCTCCCGGTGACCATAGCCTCATCCGTGGTCCCCACGTGCCCGTGCCGCGACACACAATCAGCGGCATTCCATCCACGACATAATGGCCGCCCAGGAACGGCGTCACCAGTCGCACCACGTAGTTGAACGGCCAGATTTGTCCGTTGTGCGTATGGCCGGAGATCATCAGTGACGCCCCATCGCGCGCCGCCCGCTCCGGCAGCATCGGTGTATGAGAAACAAAGATCATGGCCGAACCTGCGGGATGCCCCGCCAGCGCACGGTCGACAAACTCTTCGCCATTTCCCGACTGACGGCGTCGCGTACCCAGGTCGTCCACACCTGCCATCACCAGCCCCGGTTCCACTTCTACCCATTGATCGCGCAGCACGTGGATGCCCGCGTCTTCCAGTAGGTGCCCTGTATTGATTACCCTGCCATAACTTTCGTGATTTCCATTCACCGCCCACACGCCCAGCGGTGCCGAGAGCGTTCGCATGATCGGCAGCAGTTTCCGTCCACCTTCGCCATATCCTTCAATGATGTCTCCGGCAAGCACGACGATGTCCGGATGCAGCGCATTGATTTGCGCGATGCGTGCCGCCAGCCATTTCCCTCCGATTTGTGAACCCAGGTGCATGTCGCTGGCCACCACCAGCACCATGCCATCGCGCGCCGCAGGAAGGCCGGCTACCGAGATCTCGTAGTTCTCCACCGTTGGCGCGCGCGTTCCCTGGACAAACGCAATGATCGCAAGCACTCCGGCGGCAACCACGGCCCACCCGCGCAGCGCCGGAACAACTGGCCGCAGGCAGAATCCAAAGCAGGTTACGGTATCAATCGCCAGTTCGCAGACAAAGAGCAGGAACAGCACGCCAACCCAGTCCGTGCCGATGATCTCCAGCGTCTGGCTCAGCCATCGCAGGCCCGGGCGATCAATGATCCGTGAGACGATAAAACTCGCCCACAACAATCCACCCACGCTGAACAGGAACTTGCGTGAGATGTGTGCCGCCACCACCGGAATCGTGGCGATGCGCCAAAAGACATAGACGTGCAGCGCCGTCCAGATTGCGAGCACCACAAGGATGAACATATCGATATCTCAATCCATCGCACGCGCGAGGGCTCATCGCTACCGTTATCCACTCTAAACATGCCGTCTTTGCCCGTCTGTGCGCAACGTCACTCTGGATTCCGCGCACAGTTCCCGTTGTCCTGCGGTGCAATGTTCGCGATGCTTTCCGTCACTCGCATGCATCGAATGGGTCATAGCCGCCACCCCGGACGTCCGGATCAAAACTTGTTTCGGCCCGGCGTGTTAGCTCCATGCAGGACCCCATTTTTGTGCGCCCGTCGTCTTCTTATGTGCGCCCCTCCGTGCCGGTGGCCGGTTGCCCATCTCGCGGAACCCGCTGTGACTTGCCATGTGCAAGAACTATGTTTTACGAGGATTGATCTATATGCGGCCCACGTCTGCCGTGCTCTCTAGAACTGTTCTATTTCCGCTGCTGATCGCTTTGTTGTGCGTTGTCTCGTTTGGCCAGGCCGCTCCCATGAACCGCGTTGTCCAGGCAATTGATGGCACTAACGTGACATCTTTGCGCGGAAATGTCAGCCCGCTCGCCAAGCCGGCGTTCGATCGCGGAACCGTGGCTCCCTCCTTCATGTTGGATCGCGTTACGCTCGTCTTCCAGCCGACGCAGGCCCAGCAGGCCAGCCTCAACGCGCTCCTTCAGGAGCAGCAGGATCCTTCCTCACCCAACTATCACAAGTGGATCACGCCCGAGCAATACGCCGATCAGTTCGGCCTCTCCGTCAGCGACTTCAAGAAAGTCGAAGACTGGTTGCAATCGCAGGGCTTCACCATCGATGAAGCCGCGCGCAGCCGCACCTTCATTGCTTTTGATGGCACAGCCGGGCAGATCGCCTCGGCCTTCCACACGCAGATTCATCAATACATGGTCGGCGGCAAGCTCCACTATGCCAACGCCACCAATCCATCCGTTCCCGCCGCGCTCGCCGGTATCGTGCAGGGTTTCCGTTCGCTCAACAACTTCCTCCCCAAGCCGCGCAACATCGTCGTCCGCAAAATAAATCCCAGCTTCACTTCGAATGTCAGCGGCAGTCACTTCCTCGTCCCAGGCGATGTCGCCACCATCTACAACATCACTGGTCTCTACAATTCCGGCATCGATGGCACCGGTCAGAAGATTGCCGTCGTCGGACAGACTGACATCAACTTGACCGACATCAGGACCTTCCGCAGCGTGTCCGGTCTTCCGGTCAACGATCCTACGGTCAAACTCATCACGACAAAGGATCCTGGAATTGTCACGGGCGACATCGACGAAGCCAACCTTGATCTCGAATGGTCGGGTGCCGTAGCGCCAAAGGCGCAGATCATCTATATCAATTCCGCCAATGGCGCCTTCGACTCCATGTACTACGCCATCGACAACAACGTCGCTCCCGTCATCAGCGTCAGCTATGGCGATTGCGAACCCAATTTTCAAACAACCGATATCACGAGCCTGACCACGCTCTTCAATCAGGCTCAGGCGTAGGGACAGACGGTTGTCGCCGCCTCCGGTGACAGTGGTGCCGCCGATTGCGACTACAGCACCAGTGCCAGTAAGCAGGTCACCACCGCCACGCACGGTTACGCCGTCGATATTCCGCCCGCCTTCCCCAACGTCACCGGAATTGGCGGTACGGAATTCAACGACACCGCAAACCCATCCGCCTACTGGAACCCGACCAACACCAGCACCCCCGACGGGCCCACTGCCATCTCCTACATCCCGGAGATGGTCTGGAACGACACCACCTACGAGCTCGCCAATGGCGGCTCGCTCTCTGCCGGTGGCGGCGGCAAGAGCACATTCTTCACCAAGCCCTCATGGCAAACCGGCACGGGTGTTCCTGCCGACGGCCAGCGCGACGTGCCTGACATTTCCTTTGCCGCCTCTGCCGATCACGACGGCTACCTCATCTGCTCGCAGGGAAGTTGCGTCGTTGGCTATCGCGCGTCTGCCGGTGGAAATCTGGATGTTGCTGGAGGAACCTCCGCCGGTGCGCCGGTCTTCGCCGGCATCGTCGCCTTGATCAATCAGAAAGTTGGCTCGGCGCAGGGTTTCATCAATCCGACTCTCTATACGCTCGCGGCCTCAAATCCCACGGCGTTCCACGATGTCACCACCGGCAACAACAACGTCCCCTGTACCTCCGGCACCACCGACTGTCCCAGCGGCGGCTCCGGCACCATCGGCTACAACGCCACCACCGGCTACGATCTCGCCAGTGGTCTCGGCTCCATCGATGTAACCGCGCTCGCTACCATCTGGCCAACCTCGTCAACGCCGCCGCCCGCCGCCGATTTCACTCTCTCGTCCAGCGCCAATAGCCTGACGATGACGCGCGGTTCATCTTCTTCTGTTTCTTCCACGGCCACCATCACCGTGACCGGACAGAACAGTTTCAGTGGCAACGTCGCTCTCACCTGTTCCGTTTCGTCCGGACTCACCGGCGTTACATGCAGCTTTGATAAGACCAGTGTCGCCGCCGGCGGTACTGCCACGCTCACCGTCACCGCACCGGCGGTCAGTTCCACGCAGAAGGCCGCAGCCGTTACTCCTCATCTGCCGTGGGGATTGCAAAGCATCTTTGCGCTTTCGCTTGGCGCGTTCTTCACCTACAAGAAGCGCGCACCCGGTTCGCGTAAATTCCTCGGTCGCGTTCCGCGCGGAGTTCTGTTCGTCCTGATGATTGCTTGTCTGTTCGCGGGAATGATCGCCTGCGGAGGCGGAGGCGGCAGCACCAGCAGTACACCAACACCGACGCCAACTCCAACTCCATTGACTGGCACCGTCACTGTTACCGGCACCAGTGGAACTCTCACTCATACTGTTTCCGTCTCGGTGACGGCAAACTAAACGTCTGATCGCGCGGCGTCCTGTTATGCGGGAAGCTGCATTCGTTTCTCCTGCAAGCGTTTCTACCGCGCTTGCCGATTGCGATGCGCGTCACTTTTGTGACGGTTGATAAGGCGACACCGCATGACTAATTTGTCATCTTCGCGAAAGACATTTGTTACCTCGCAAGCGCACAATGAGGCATATCGAAAGATAGACGGAGCCTGTGCTCTTCGCCGCTCCCAACTTTCATCGTTGTCTCATACTTGCCAAGTATCCGTTCGCGTCGATCGATTTCTTCGCGACGCGCACTCAACAGTTCTCTTGCTTGGAGCCTTGTAATGACCCTCTCTCGGGTTCGATCTGCAATCTTTGCTCGTGCAGATCTCCGACTCGTCACCCGTTGTTTGGCGGCAGTGTTGTTGGTTGGCGGACTCGCTTCAGCTTCCACGCCCGGCGGCCGCGACATGCATTTCACCGTCACCGATGACGCTTCACAGCCTGTTCCGGAAGCCATCGTGGAAGTGAGCCTTGGCGCCCAGGTCATCCAGACTCTCGTCACCAATGCGCAGGGGAAGGCCTCCGTCTATCTCACCAGTGCCGGTCAGTACTCGCTCAAGGTCAGCAAAATCGGCTACATTGACACACAATCCGCATTGCAGGTCGTCGCCGATGCATCACCCGAGGAAGTCGACGTCGTCCTTCATGCCGCCGCTCTCAGCAAGCAGAACGTCGAAGTTCGGGCCGAAGCGCCCAATCCTGTTACGCGCCAGTCCAGCAGCCAGAGCAAGCTCTCGCCCGTGCAGGCAAAAATCGTTCCGGGTAAGCCCGCCACGCTTACCGACACGTTGCCATTGATCCCCGGCATCGTTCGCGCCAAGGATGGCAGCGTGCAGATCGCCGGCTATGGCGAAGATCACAGCGCGCTTCTCATCAACTCTGTCGATGTCACCGATCCCGCTACCGGAGCGTTTGGTCTCACCGTGCCCATCGACAGCGTCCAGACTATCTCCGTCTCTGAGATGCCCTACCTCGCGCAGTACGGACGCTTCACCGCCGGCGTCGTCACCGCAAAAACTCGCCGCGGTGGCGACAAATGGCACGCCGATCTCAACGACCCGCTGCCCGAGTTCCGCATTCGCAGCGGACATCTTGAAGGTCTTCGCGACGCCACGCCTCGCTTCAATCTCAGCGGTCCGCTCATCAAGGATCATCTCTATTTCCTCGAAGGCGCCGAGTATTCCATCGACAAGCGCGAAGTCTACACGCTGCCCTATCCGCTCAATCAGACCATCTCCGAGTCGATCAATTCGTTCAGCCAGGTCGACGCGATTCTTTCGCCCACGCAGACGCTCACCGCATCGTTCCACTGGGCGCCTCACACCCTGCAATACGCCGGGCTCGACTACTTCAACCCCCGCTCCGTAACGCCCAATGCCGGCTTCCATGAATCCACCGCCGCACTGATTCATCGCTGGGGCATCGGCGACGGGTTGCTCCAGAGCACCTTCGCCGTCACTCGTGTCAGCAGCGGAATCTACGCCCAGGGCGCCGGTGACATGGTGCTTACTCCCACCGGCAACAGCGGAAACTATTTCAGCCAGGAAGCGCGCCGCGCCATTCGTTATGAATGGATTGAAAAGTGGTCTCCACGTACGTTCCATTTCGCCGGCGCTCATGCCTTCCAGTTCGGCTCCACTCTCGCGCACAGCGAAAATGACGGCCGCTTCAATGCTCGCCCCGTTCTCATTGAAGACGCGGCGGGCCACCTCCTGCGGCGCATCGATTTCACTGGTGGGGCCGCCTTCGATCTCAGTGACTTCGAGCCCGCCGTCTATGCCGAGGATCATTGGTCCATGGGTTCCCGTTTCGCGCTCGATCTCGGTGCGCGCTTCGAGGCCCAGACCATCACGCACACCACGCGCACCGCGCCTCGCGCCGGTTTCGTCTGGACACCCATGGCCGATCACAAGCTCGTCGTCCGCGGCGGAATCGGCGTCTTCTACGATGCGGTGCCGCTCGACGTCTACGCCTTCAGCAGCTATCCGCAGCAGACCGTGACCACTTACGACGGACTTGGCAACATCATTGGCAGCCCGCTCACCTACTACAACATCACCAGCCAGACCGCCAATCAGCACTTCCCCTTCATCCATCGCAAGCTGACCAGCGGCAACTTCGCTCCCTATAGCGTCGCCTGGAACGTCGAAATGGAGCGGCCTCTTGGCAAGCTCTTCCTCATCCGCCTGCGGTATTTGCAGAGCCACGCGTATGACATGCTCACCATCCAGCCGCAGGTCATCAACAGTGAGAACGCGCTCGTGCTCGGATCGTCCGGCGCCGCCCGTACGCGCCAGTTTGAATTCACCGCGCGCATCGGTTCCAACCCTGCCCGGCAGTTCTTCTTCTCTTATGTCCGGCAACACGCCCGTGGCGATATCAACGACGCCAGCACCTACCTCGGAGATTTCCCGTTCCCTGTCGTCCGCAACGACATCATTGCAAGCCTTCCCAGCGAGATCCCGAATCGCTTCCTGCTCTGGGGCATCTATAAGCTTCCCCACAAGATCCGCCTGATCCCGCACATCGAGCTGCGCGACGGTTTCCCCTATCAGCCGTCCAATGCCTTCCAGCAATTGCTCACGCTGGCCCTCGGCCCACAGTATCGCTTTCCGCGCTACTTCTCGTTCGATCTGCGCACATCCAAGGACTTCCAGATTACGAAGAAGCACGCCATCCGCCTCTCCATCACGGTGCTCAACCTTACCAACCACTTCAACGCCCTTGAGGTTCACTCCAACATCGCCGATCCGCAATACGGAACGTTCTTCGGCAACTATCACCGCCACGTCCTCTTCGATTTCGACTACCTCTTCTAATCCGTGGCATTATCTTCGCCAAAATAAAACGCCGCATGCACATGGCACGCGGCGTCTCAATCAGTGTTGGACTAGTTTATCTTGCGACGTCCTGCGCGGATGTCAGGAACGACAGGAACTGTTCCGGTTTGCGGGTCAGCCCAGCGAAGCCGCCGACCGCTTTTCCGTCCGGCGTCAGGATTGCGTAATACGGCAGAGCCACTGTTCCGAAGCGGTCTTTCTCCATCTTCTGCTGCTGCTCATATACCGGACCTTGTCCGTCCGTGTAGAGCCTTACGCGCACGAACTTCTGTAGTTCATTCTTCACGTCCGCGCGCGGGAACATGTTCGCTTCCATCCACCGGCAATTCGTGCACGTGTATCCCGTAAAATCCACGAACACCAGCTTGTTTTGCTGCTTCGCCTGTGCCAGCGCCGCGTCGTAGTTGTTCAGCACCCACGACATCTCTGCCGGATTGCTCTTGCCGCTTTGCGGGCCCGCGCCACCGTTGCCTGAGTCGATGTCAGACGGCGGAGGCAGGAATGATTCCATCGTCCCCAGCGGACGTCCGAATAATCCCGTCGCGAGCCACACCGTCAGCGACAGGAAGATGATTGCTACCACGACGCGCATCGCCGTCACCGACTCAAGCGGTGAGTCGTGCGACATTGTGAATTTTCCAAGCAGGTACAGCACCGTCAGGATTCCAATTGCTACCCAGATCGCCAGCACCATCTCGCGCGTAAAGATTCCCCAGTGCCAGATCAGGTCGGCGTTCGACAGGAACTTCATCGCCGCCGCAATTTCCAGGAATCCCATCACTACCTTCACCGAGTTCATCCAGCTGCCCGACTTCGGCAACTGCGCCATCAACTGCGGCGCCAGTGCCAGGATGAAGAACGGCAGCGCGAACACCGTCGAGAACGACAGCATCCCGACGATCGGCCACTTCCAGCTACCTTGTGACGCCATCACCAGCAGCGTGCCCACGAATGGGGCGGTGCAGGTGAACGAGGTGAGCGTGAACGTCAGGCCCATTACTAACGTCCCGATCACCTCGCTCGTACCCTGCCGCCGCGTGATCCCATCAAGTTTGTTGACGAGACCTGGCGGAACTTGAATGAAATATGCGCCAAACAGGCTCAGCGCAAATCCAACGAAAATTACCGTAATAAGAAGATTGACCCATGGACTCGCGGCCAGTTGATTCACGCCCGCCGCGCCGAACACCGCTGCCAGCGCCAACCCCAGCGCCGTAAACGTCAATATGATGCCGAGTCCGTAAATCAGCGCATTGCGAATCGCCGACGCGCGGCTGTGCGATGCGTGTTTCGTGAAGTACGACACCGTGATCGGAATCATCGGAAACACGCACGGCGTCAGCAGTGACAGCGCGCCCATTCCCATCGCCAGCCAGATGAACGACAACAGCGACCGGCTCTCCAGGGCCGCTTCAGAGGAAGTGTTTGCCGACGACGTCGGCTGTCCCGCGCTCCCGGAAACTGCGCCAGCCGGAGTACCACTCAGGGAGCTTCCATTAGCCTCCGGCTGATTAGGGTTTCCTGCGCTCGTTCCGCTCGTCGGCGGTACGGCGTCTGCCGTTGTGCCCGCCGCCGCTCCAGCAGCTTTTCCCGGAGCAATCTTCATTGTCGTCGTAACGTGTGTCGTCGTCGGGGGCAGGCATGTCGTGTCATTGCAGGTCTGGAACAGTACGTCGATATCCAGCTTCTGCGCGCCCACCGGGGCATTCGCCTCCACCACCATCGGCACTTTGAGACTCACCGAGCCGTCGTACGTCTCGGTTTCCATCTGGAAGTTCGGGTCATAGGATTTGTGCGGCGTCGTCCCTGTAATCACGCCGGCCTGCTTGAACGCCTGCTTCGCGGGAACCGTAACTATCGTGGTCGTCGGACCGCCAGGAGCTTGCGTGATCGAGTAGACGTGCCAGCCGTCTTCGATCGTTGCAGAGAGGTCCACCGTGAACTTTTCGCCCGCCTTCACAGGCTGTGCGCTCGCCGGCTTCGCAGTCCACTTCACCACATCTTCCGGGGACTGCGCCGCGCAAGCCGCAACTAACAGGCTCGTGGCAGTGATTGTTAAAAGTATGCGACGTATATTCATAACTGTTTGCACCCAACGAGAATTTTTTCGACACCGCTAGAACTCATGCCTTCACTCCGACACCATTCCCCAAATCCTCGAGGTTGCGAATACCGGGTGACCGCTGTGGAACGACGATTCTTTCCCGTCGCGTTCGATTCTCACACCCCAGTGTTGAAATCTTATGGTCACGAGAGCAAACGGTAAATGCACGTTTCTCTTTTTTCGTCCTCGTGAGCCGAAACTGCTTAGGTGGGATATCGCTTCCACTTAATGTCGTAAACACCGTTTCGGTGCTTCCGTCTCGCCAACCCAAGGCTGGCGCCCGTTTCTCGCCCATCCCTCTATATAAGGATAACAACCTCGCCACCGATTGCTATCACCCTTCAGCGTCCACCCAGCCTGGCAATCAACGCCGACGAAATCTTCACTCGTGAACCTGGTGGATTTTCTCTCCTCGATATCGACGTCGCTTCTCGCCTCAGAGCGAGATCGCCCGCTCCGCCCACACTTGGAATTCGCGATGTTTGTGCACTTCCGCCTTGGCGCGAACTTCTCCGCTCGCTACTGCCCGCACGTAGTCGAACACCTGTTTTCCTGTACTCTGTATAGACGCGGTTCCATCCAACACGTCACCCGCCGAGAGATCGATGTCGCCTGACATGCGCCGGAAAATATCGTTGTTCGACGCCAGTTTGATCACCGGTGCAATCGCATTTCCGATCGTCGTGCCGCGTCCCGTCGTAAACACAACCACGGTTGCGCCCGCCGCCACCAACCCCGGTGTCGACTCCTGGTCGTAACCCGGCCCCTGCATCAGGTACAGCCCTTTGCCTGCCGCCGGAGTTCCGTAATCCGTCACGCCTTCCACCCGAGTCGTACCCGCCTTTGCAATCGCGCCCAACGACTTGATCGTGATGTTCAGCAGCCCGCCCTTGATATTTCCCGGACTCGGATTTTCTCCCAGCGCCGCGCCCTGCCGCCCCGCGTATTCCTTGTACCAGTCCACCATCCCATACACTGCCCGCGCCGTTGCCGCGTCTTTCGCTCTCATCGCCAGGATGTGTTCCGCTCCGCAGAACTCCGGTACCTCCGTGATCAGCACCGTCCCGCCCGAGCGCACCAGCAGATCTGCCGCGTACCCCAGGCTCGGATTCGCTGAGATCCCCGAGAACGCGTCCGACCCGCCGCATTTCACGCCCAGCACCAGTTCGCTGAGCGGAACTTCTTCCCTTTTCGCGCGATTCACTTCCGGCAGCATCTGCTGCACCGCGTCGAGCCCGGCTTTGATCGCGGCCTCCGTGCCGCCCGCCTGTTGCACTCCCACTCGCGCCATCGGCTTGTTCAGCTTCCGTCCCAGCCTGTGCAGATAATCCTCAACCACGGAGAGGTTCGTCTTCTCGCATCCCAGCTCCATCAGCACCACTCCGCCCACGTTCGGATGGTCGGCGTAATTCGAGAGCACGCGCAGCAATACGTCCAGGTTCGATCCGTCCTGGCAGCCGCATCCCTTGTTGTGTGGAATCGCGGAAACTCCATCGACGTTCGGAAATTTCTCCCGGCTATAGAGCGTGTATTCCGCCAGGAACGACACTTGCGTCGTCTCGTGGCTCGCGCACATGCTCGTCGGAATAATCAGTACGAAGTTGCGCGTTCCCACCCTTCCGTCCGCGCGACGGAATCCCATGAATGTGCCGCGCTCTGTCCCGGGAAAATATTCCGGCGCCACCGTATGCAATCCCTCCGGCACGTCGCGCACAATCGGCACCTCGTCGCTCATGTTCGCGTGCGTCACCGCCTCGCCTGCCTTGATCCCCAGCGACGTTCCGATCGGCTGCCTGTATTGCCGCACAAACTCCCCGCGCGGAATATCGCGCAGCGCGAAGCGGTTCCCCGCCGAAATCTCCGCCGTCACCGTAACCTCGTTGCCGCCCGCGAGTTGCACGCGCAACCCGGCCGTCGTCGGCTTCTTCACCACCGCCACGTTGTCCGCTTCATCCACCACAATTGCGTACTCGCCGATTCGCGCCACTGGCTCTTCTACCGATTGCATCCTCGCCCCCTCCGCTCTGTCTCGCCATACTCTTGCGCACCGCGTTCCCGCTGGCCTGCTACTTCATTGGATGATCGCGCCCTCGTCCCCGCTTCCAATGCTTGTTCCGCGCTTGAGCCTGACCGGCCACCGTCCCGTGCAGCAAGACGGTCTTGCGTCGATGTTCGCGGATGATGCCTTGACCTACCACCTTAGCGCTGGCACGCGTCAGTCGTCCTTTGTCTTGGGGGTAGCAAACGAGAACTGCTTTGCAACACGATGCTGGGAGGAATTGACACGATCTAGCGCGACGCCCGGGGCGGGCGTCGCTGACGTTTCTCGTAATTAGGCTAGAACTTCAACCCCAATGCCTTTGTCGTGAACTCAGTCAATGAACTCATCGTCCGGCACGCAGCGGCAAACTCGCGCATGAACTTCGCCCCGCATATCTGCTCGTCGCTGAACGCCACGCTCGCCACAAAATCCTTGCGCTTCAGGTCGTCGATAAAGCGGTGATCCGGGTCATATCCGCGTGGCGGCCGCGTCAGGCTCTCGCCCTCAAGCTCCAGTTTCCGCCGAACCTTTCCCCACTTGTCAGGTTCGCGCACAATCGCCGCTCTTATCTTGTTCAACGCAACGTTGTCCGGATGCCACACCCCCGCCGCCGCGAAGCAATTGCCGGGTTCCAGGTGCAGATAGAACAGCGGCGCGTGAACGTCTTTTCCCTCTTCATGGAAGAAACGAATTCCGGCGTGCGTCTTGAACGGGCGTTTGTCGGACGCAAACCGGGTATCGCGATAGATACGGAACAACGAGCCTCGCGACGGCCTTGGGTCCGCGACAAAGTGCCCGCTGATTTTCTCCAGGTGCGGCGCAAAGCCTGTGATGAACGCCAATGCCGGATCGCGCAACACCTGCTCATATCGCGTTTTGTTTTTCGCGAACCACTCGCGATTGTTATGCCGCTTCAGTTGTCGCAAAAACTCCAACGCTTCGGGATTAAAGAATTTCGTGTCTGCCATAAGCCGTCCTTATTCTGAATATCCCATTCCCGCCCCAACTCTTCAACCCCTTCCGTACACCGCATTCATCCTCGCGTCTTCCCTTCGTGTCCTTCGTGGTTCTCCTTTGCCTTTACCTTCGAACCTTCAGACCTTCCAACGTGCCGACTGCTCACATGTCAAGAGGATCTTGGTCACACTTTTCCCCCAGCTATCTGATTCGCAAGGAAATAGAGTTTCAAAATCGATGTCCCCTTTTCCCCATCCGATCTGTCACACTAGATGTAGAGAGAAAAATCAGCAGAGCCCGCCGAGTGCGGGCTTTTGTTGTTGCTGTTCGTTTAGCTTCCGGCTTGCAGCGAAAGGTCGAACGGCTGAAGGCTGAGTGCTTGCGTCTCGAGACTCGATCCCTGCGTCTCGTGACTTAGCAGCTCAGCAACCGTAAGCCCTTTATTAAGTAATATTTGAAAAGTTTCCCCTTTGTTTTCAAATATTTACAGAGAAATGCCTGTAAATACTTGAAAACAGGATATTTAAAAATAGGGGGGGGTGGGGGTACCAACCACGGCCCCCCCCCCGGCTATCCTCGCTACTCGATCTTCTTCTTCGAGCTGGCGTTCTTTGGATGCCACGTGTGCGGATTCGCATGGATGTTGGGTTTCGACTCGGCCAGTGCCGTCTCTATTGCCTTCTCCGCCAGCGGACCCATTACGTCGAAACCGGCCGTGTTTGGATGCAGGCAGTCGTACGTCAGGTCCTGCTTGAACAATCCGTGGTCGTCCGCCAGCGCGGAGTAGTAGTCGAGGTAAACGATGCCGTTCTTCGTCGCGTAATCCTTGATCAGTTGGTTGAGCGCAACGATCTTTTCCGGCGGACGCCGCACACTCTGCACTTTGATCGAGTCGCAGTCCGGCGTCACCGACGCCAGCACGACGCGAATGCCGTTGGCCTTCGCCAACTGCGCCATCGATTCGAGATTGCCCATGATTTCGTCGAGCGTCGCTGGTCCCGTGTTGCCGGCAATGTCGTTTGTTCCTGCCAGGATCACGACGGCCTTGGGTTGCAGGTTGATGACATCGGGACGGAACCGCAGCAGCATCTGCGCCGTTGTCTGTCCGCTGATGCCGCGATTGATATAAGGCTTGCCGGGAAAGAATGTGCCGCGCTGCCGGCCCCAGATGTCGGTGATCGAGTCGCCCATGAAGACGACCCGCTGTTCACCCGGGGTGGGTGGTTCCACCTGGCTGTCCGCCTCGCGATAGCGATTGAGGTTCGGCCAGTCCTCGAGCCTCTTTTGGTCCCGCTTTAGCGCGGTTTGCAGTTTTTCGATCTCGGCGGAATCGTTCGTCGGCGCAGGCGTTGTCTCCTGCGCGAAGGCGGCCGAACTCATGATCAGCAGGAGCGTGGATAGAACTAGCACAAGTTTCTTCATCGTCATCCTCGGGCGGTTGTCATGCGAGTGTTGCGTACGGACGGTCGGCATCTGTCATTCGCGGAGAGATCAGTCCGTGTGGAACACTTCCACCATCTCCGCCCACCATTCGCCTTCGGCGCGCGTGTCGAGCGGCTGCTGCATCGGCATCATGATGGCCCACCACTCTTGTGTCTTGGGATCGGCGGCCATCTTCGCCATGTCGGCCTTGTAATCGCTGCCGTGGTATTCGAAGTAGCCGAAGAGGTATCCATCTTTCATGAAGATGGTGTAGTTGCGGATGTTGCACTGGCGGATCATGTCGAGGACTTCCGGCCACGCGTTGCGATGGTATTCCCTGTAGCGCTCGACGGCCTCTGGCCGGATGCGGATTACTGAGCCATATCGTTTCATTGTGCTCCTTGGAACTGCGGGAAAGG
>Ga0307375_10002774_pt1 | contig 17674 bp, 16 predicted proteins | sample TR1MG_FD_202531 | JGI IMG/M metagenome (GOLD analysis project Ga0307375, IMG submission 202531) | Soil microbial communities from Risofladan, Vaasa, Finland - TR-1 | ecosystem: Environmental > Terrestrial > Soil > Coastal area > Acid sulfate soil | place: Finland: Risofladan, Vaasa | collected... | reverse complement strand
AGGGGTACCTCCTCCTTCTAGTTTACCCCCCTATCTCTTTTTCCATACTGTCTCATATGTATATGAACTTTTACAGCTTACAAGGACCAGACCTAAAACCATGGCCCGAAGACTTATTATGCCAAATCATAATCGAATGTGAAATTCAGCAATCCTGTTGGATTTACTCCTATCCCTAAGGTACCAAGCTTAAGAAACCCCCTTCTAGTTATTTTATCAAATATCTCTATAACGTAACCTTCTGATTTATTTATCCGACGCTAAAAATATATCTGCGATTTTAGAACTGGTGCCAATTTATTCCAAGCGTATCTTACGGAATTTTTGGAATCAACAAGTTTTTCAGCAGAGTTCTAGGTACATAAAAATGAATTCAGAGAGGGTTCACTATGGTATTTATAAGAATCGGAACTAGGCAAGAAGTATTACTGGGAGTTGTTATAACCTGAGAGTTGAGAGAGCTCCGCTAAGGACTTTGCGCCTTCATAGTATTTACCTTTTATCTCCCAAGTTGGGTAGTTCATTATTCCACGCGAGAAACAAAGATTAGACCTGGTATTAGAACCTTCCGGATCGCATTCTACATAATCAACATACTTTGATGCGGCTCCAAATAAGGCCTTCTGAGCGTTGCAGTGAGGACACTTATAAGAGCCGTACATCTTTGCGCCGTTCTGTCTTAAGTGCTTTGCCAGCCCAAGCTGAAAACTATTTGCTGTACTTGTTCCTTCATTTTGAGATTCAAGACTGTCAGATTGAAAGGCGCTTGATCCAATTACCACAACTCCAAGCACACAAATAGTAAGGACTGCAGTATGTAACGAAGACAGTTTGGGGTAAAACTCGGCTTTTCTAAAAGCAATCATAATAAAAATAGCAGTCATGATTAAGGCTGAAATAACGCAATAAGGACATATCGCCTTTATTACAAAAAGCTCAAGATAAGTTAGATATACAGAGAAAACAAAACCGGCCAAGGATATTATATATAGAAGAAGCCACCTGAGACTCTTGGAAATAGAAACGTATGTAAACCAGAAGATTAGTGCATACGCAATAGCTCCGAAAAGAGCTACAGGAACCCCAAAAATTGAAGAGTAACTGCTCTGCCTGACGGCGTCACAATCTGATCCCTGCGAGCAAAATGCAGTGTGCCCCTCTGTGTAATGCAAATAAGTTAGATAAACAGATAGCAAAAACCCAATTACAGAAAGAATGAGGATCGCTGGTTTAAAATACTTACTGTTAGTCTTATCTCTAGAACTTTTGGTCTTATCTTTAGAACTCATAGTATTTAAGAACTCCGTATTTAAGAACTCCAAATTACACGATTATTCGGGCTCGGTAAATAAGAATATTGTCTCTTCACCAATATGCAATAGAATAATTAATTATCATAAAATTTGTTGCCGGAAACAGATGCATCTTTAAGAAGAACAGGTGATATGTACCGGGTTCCATATTTAACACTCAGGTTATGGAGTTTCTTTAGAACTTCCCCTGCCCCTTGAGAATCTACATAGTTAAAAGGCCCCCCAATAACCGGGGGGAAGCCAAGTCCAAGGAGCGCCGCAATATCTCCTTCCTGAGGACTGTCGATGATTCCTTCATCAAGACAAATAAGCGCTTCATTTACCATTGCCAACATAAGACGTTCTTGTATTTCTTTATTGGTCATGCTCTGAGATTTTTCAGAATGTACAGGGAAAAATTTATAGACTGACTTATCAAACCTTCCTTGATCTTTGTGATATTTATAGAAACCTTGTCCGTTTTTTAGGCCTAACCTTTCATTGCTAACTAAGAGGCCAAGAGAGGGATGAGGTTTTATTTTATCACCTTGCACTTGATATATTATATTAGATGCTTTCAGCACTAGATCTATCCCTATTCTATCAATAGTCATAAAAGGCCCTTCTTCAAATCCAAGCCGGGTCATTGAATCTTCTACTGATTCTATGGATACACCCTCGCTAACAAGATTGAGGCTCTCGTTAAAATAAGCCAGCTGCACCCGTGTAGTGTAGGAGCCGGTTGCCCCGTTTACTACAATTGGGATTTTCCCTAGTCTCTTTAAAAACTCTATCACCTCTGAAAGAGCTTCTTTAGATGTATCGTCGGTAACAGAAATTTCAACAAATTCAGAGCTGTCGGCATAATTAAAAAAGCGGCCCCCTATAACTCTGCCTGGGAGTATTGAATTTGAAACAATACCGGCAATGGGATAGACAAAAGAGCTTGAGAGATATATAGCATTCATCTGCAAAATCGGCTCTATTTCTTTTAATGCATCAAGCTTAAATTTCAGATCCTCTTCCCCACATTCAAAAATTATTTGAGCTCTTTTAAAACCTGAATAATCTGCAGTTGCACTAATTAGATCAAACTTCTGTTCAAAGTCCAGTTCTTTTATTTCGTGATTGTCATATTTATCTTTGAAGTGATCATAACAATACTTAAGACTCGACCCCACCTCTTCGTCATCCCTTCCCTTCAAGCGGACTTTAACACCGTGATCAGCAGCTAGAGAACTAATTTCATTGCCTAAATTATTTGCGCCAACAACTGCTATTTTATGAATATCGCCTTTGGCTTTAACGCCTGTTTTAGAAAAGCCTGACTCGTCCTTAACTTTTTCTAAAGCCATTTGAGTCCTTATCAAACTTCGTGTCGCAGTGCTTACAACGAGTTCTCCAAAATAAACAGATTCAACATGAAGCCCCCTGTTAAAGCTGGACATACCAACCTCAAGAGCTTCAATTGCCATTATCGGCGAATTGATTGAGGGCCGCCGGTCTTTATTCGCCTGTTTTCTTACATCATTAAAAAGTTTTTTTCGAGCAATCGGATTCTCATTTACAATCGTATGCTGTATGCCCTTAAAGTAACCTCTTTGGGGTTTAAATTCTTTATTTGATATCTGCAAGGCGCGTTCAAGGGAAATGTCCAATAGTATTTCAGAAGGAACCACTTCATCTATTAATCCAAGCTTCTTGGCATAAGTTGAATCGATAGTTTCCCCTGAGAGAATTAGATCAAGCGCTTCTCTTGTACCTATTAACCTTGGAAGCCTTTGCGTACCTCCGGCACATGGGATTAATCCATTTTCGACCTCGTTCATTCCAAAATAAGTATTTGAGTTTTCTGAAGCAACTCTGTATGTACAAGCCAAAATTAGCTCAAGCCCCATCCCTAGACAAGATCCACTCACAGCTGCAATAAATGGCGCCCTCGAACTCTCTATCTTCTCTGTTACTTCCTGGGCTTTTAAGCTATATCCCCTGCCCTCATCTGCAAGAGTGAAATTGAAGTACTCCCTTAACTCGGCACCATTAATAAAACTTTTTTCCTTACCGCTATAGAGAACTACAGCCCTTATTTCATCCTCGTTTTCTATCATATCGAGCTGTCTATCAATATTGCCTAGGAACTCAAGCATCCAGGCTATATCAATTTGACGCAGCTTGTTTGAGGTGCTCTCAGGGTTATCAAACCTAAGCACTGCTATACCATTTTTATCTAATTCAAAAGATATGCTGTTCATTTGTATTAGTCTTATAAAAAAGTCTTATAAAATATTACTCCCTTTCTAAAATGACAGTCGCACCAAGACCTCCGGCTGCACAAACAGTGGCGAGGCCAAAATTGGCTTGTCTTCTCTGAAGCGCGTATAGAAGGGTCAAAATTATTCTTCCTCCAGTTGCTCCAAATGGGTGCCCTATGGCGATTGAGCCTCCGGTTACGTTTACTTTATCCATATCAATCTCTCCGAGAGCTTTAGTCCGAGAGAGCTTTTCCTCAGCAAATTTTTTTGAAGCAAACGCTCTAATATTTGAAAGCACCTGTGCAGAGAAAGCTTCATGTATTTCAACAAGTTCCATATCTTTAAGTGTAAGCCCCGCTTTGTCTAAGGCTGCCGGGGTAGAATATGCCGGACCCATAAGCAGCTGATCTCTAGGATCAAGGGCGGAATAGGCATAGGAGCGTACATAGCCTAAAGGTTTAAATCCAAGAGCCTTGGCTCTTTCTTCAGACATCAGAAGCAGAGCACAAGCGCCGTCTGACAAGGGAGCTGAGTTGCCCGAAGTTACCGTGCCGTATTCTTTATCAAATGCCGGCTTCAGCTCTGATAGAGTCTCTATAGTTAGGCCGCTTTTTACTGCGTTATCAGTGAATATTGGTTCTTCAAAATCAGGCGGGATAAAAGTCTTTATCATTTCCCTTCTAAATATTTCCTCTTTCTGGGCTTTTGATGCCAATGTATGACTACGCAGAGCAAATTCATCCTGGTCTTTTCTTGATATCTGGTTTAGTCGGGCCATTTTTTCGGCGGACTCGCCCATAGTCAGGCCTGTCGACCGCTCGGCAATTGCCGGTATATCAGGAGCAATGTCCCCTACCCCCATTTTAAAAAAGGGTTTTGCTTTTTGAAAAATATTTTTACCTTTTGATGAATCAAAGAGCATATTCCTGAAACTTTTTGAAAATAGAACTGGGAAATCAGAGATAGATTCGACTCCACCAACTACAACTACATTTGAATCACCCGACAAAATACTTTCGACCCCGTTTGTGAAAGCCTGAGTACCTGAAGCGCATGCGCTGGTTACCGTAAAAGCAGGCACAGTTACAGGAACGCCTGAGCTAAGAGATATTTCTCTTGCTAAATTAGATGTTTTAATTGAAGGAAGAACAGTGCCGAAAATTACTTTGTCTATGTCTTTAGGATCTATTTCGGTCCGGTTTAAAAGCTCGACAGTTACTATTTTCCCAAGCTCTAAAGACGATAGGTTTCTAAATAGTGTCCCTGATTTTATAAATGGCGTTCTTAAACCGTAAACAATAGCAACTCTGTTTCGGTTGTTGACTTGATTCACTATTTCTCCCGATGAGAAACTCATATCAAAATTATCCCTGACTTTAAGACTAAGATAGATAAATCATAAAGAATACCGCAATTCTAAATTGAGAAGATTACAAAAAAATCACTGGTTACAAATTAACTATAGACACTCTTTAACTATAGACACTATCATATACTAGGCCGTTTCAGTCCCGTTCTTAACTTTCAGTTTAAGCTCAATGAATTTCGAACGATCTAGATTAAGCATATTTAGCAGCTTATGCGCTATATAGTTTTCAAACTTATCAAGGGTCCCGTCTGAGTATATCACTTCCCAAACCAGCTCCATTAAGTTGTACTTTTCTTCATTATTCAAATTTTCATTGATAAGGTCGGTGAAATACCATAAATCGGTCGAGTTTTTTCTTTCATTTTCGGATTCATCGATCAGTTCTTTGACTGATTCATCATTCATCTGAAACCTTGATTTTAATATTTCTATGATTTTTTCTTGCTCTTGTGGAGAAAAGTTAGAGTCAGCAGTAGCTGCTTCTAGTAAAATAACACTAGTTGCAACCCTCAGTTTAAGCTCCCTATCCTCTGCACTTTCTTCTTTTTTTGATCCGTTGAATATTTTTTTAAATGCTCCGAGCATGACACCTTCCTTTTGTTATTATTATAGATGGCTTACTATTCAGCATAATTATGTAACTGTCTACTCTATAGCAAATATTAACTTTTTAGTCTGTATCAAGCTCATATTACAAAATAGACTGTTAGATTATAGCTAATAAATATTGCTATCAATAGTTCCTGGACAGAAGAACCTTTATTCTTGAGATCAGATTCAAACCATGTAAGATTATCTGAGCTAATTTTGGAGAATATTAAATGCCTTTTTCTGAAACACTGACAAAGAAATTAAATGCTATTGTTTCTAAATCTGAAACTAAACGATCAGCGCTTATACCGGTGCTTAGAGAAATTCAGAATGAGTACGGATACCTGTCTGCGCAATCCATGGAAGAAGCTGCTACTATGCTGGAAATAAGTCCTTCCAGCGTTCAAAACGTCGCCACTTTCTATACTATGTTTTTTACGGAACCCGCAGGTAAGCACATCGTGTGGGTTTGCAGAACATTGTCATGCGCACTGAGAGGGGCTGAGCACGTAGAGCATTATATGTGTGATAAATTGGGCATAAAAACAGGTGAAACAACTCCTGACGGGAAAATTACACTTATGGAAGCTGAATGTCTGGCCTCATGCGGAACAGCGCCTGTAATGCTTGTTGATAATACGCTTGAGGAAAATCTTACAAAAGCGAGGGTTGATCAAGTAATCCAAGAGCTGAGGGAAGACTAATCAGTATCGCTTCAAGATTGAAATATATGATCAAACAATAAAACAATATATAATAAAACAATAAGACAATGGATACAGATAAAACAAGACAGCATGCGCTTGAAATATACAAAGAGGCCGTAGAAGCGGCAAATCCTAAAAAATGCGTACTCGACTATTTAAGCCTTGAAGATGAAGTACTCACTATTGAGTCAAAGACTTACGATCTCAAAGAATTTGATTCCATCTATGCAATAGCTTTTGGAAAAGCTGCCTCGGCCATGGCTGAGGGTGTCGAAGAAGTGCTTGGTAACAGGCTTAGCGGTGGAATGGTCATATCCAATTCACAGCCTGAGAGAAAGTTTAACAAATTAGGATTCCATCTTTGCGGCCATCCCGTACCCGATGAGAGAAGTATTCTTGCAGCCAATGATGTTATGTCGATTCTTGGAACTGCTGGGGAAAAAGACTTGGTCATATTTCTAATCTCAGGAGGCGGAAGCGCCGTGTTATCTATGCCTTCACCCGGGCTCACATTAGACGATACAAGAAAAGCTACAGAAGCGCTTTTGCGAAGCGGCGTAGACAAAAACGGTTTAAACGCTGTAAGAAAACATATATCACAAATTAAAGGCGGCGGGCTCTTAAAAAAAGCGCTGCCCGCTCATGTAGTGACATTAATTCTATCAAACGTAGTAAGCGATAAATTAGACGCCATCGCCTCAGGCCCAACTGTGCCCGATTCAACTACATACGAAGATGCCTGGCGCGTTATAGAAGCTTTAGGTATAGAGCACCAACTTCCACCTCAAGTGGTCGTGCATCTTGAAGACGGGCGGAAGGGGGAGCTTGCGGAAACGCTTAAAGAAGGTGAATTCGACCCGGAATTGGTCCAGACTTTAATAGTTGCCAGCAACATTAAATCGCTGATTGCAGCTCAGAAAAAAGCCGCCGAATTTGGATATAACACACTGATGCTGTCTTCTCAGATTAGTGGAGAAGCAAAGGAAGTAGCTAAAGTAATAGCGGGAATTGCATTTGATATTGAAAGATCCGACATTCCGGTAAAAACACCAAGCTGCATTATCTTTGGCGGAGAGACCACCGTCACAGTGCACAGCATGGGCAAAGGCGGCAGAAGCACCGAGACTGCTCTATCATTTTGTATGGAAATAACAGATCATAACATCGTTGGATTATTTTGTGATACGGACGGGGTAGATGGGCCAATAGATGCTGCCGGGGCAATATGCGACGGACAGAGCCGGCTTAATGCAAGGAAAATTAATGTGAGCGCTAGAGAGCACCTTGCACAAAATAATTCTTATGACTTTTTTGACAAATTAGGGGATTTAATTATCACCGGTCCTACAGGCACAAATGTAATGGATATAGGCATTGTAATTGTAGAATAGCAATAATCTCACTTCGAATTAAAAATCAGACATTGAATTCATAGGGTGGAATGATTTAATATAAAAGTTATGGAAATGCTATCTAGACCACTTCCTCAGAATATTGAAGCCGAGCAGGCAGTTCTTGGCTCAATAATATTGGAAAGCACAGTTATTAACCAAGTGCTTGAAATTCTTATAGCTGAGGACTTCTATAAGGACGCCCACCGCAAAATATTCAACGCAATGGTAGATCTGGATAGGGACAATAAACCCATAGATCTGCTCACTCTATTTGACAACCTTAAATCAAGAGGAAATTTACTTGAAGAGGTAGGTGAAAGCAGCTATCTCACATATCTTACAGAACTCGTGCCGACCACAGAGAATGTCGAGTATTACGCCCAGTTAGTCAAAGAAAAGTCCATCCTCAGAAATATGGTTATCGCAGCGACTGACATTGCTCACCGTGGTAACGACAACAATGTTGACTTGGACGAATTTATCGACAGGGCAGAACATACGATACTGGACATTGGTCAGAACAAAATTAAGCCAAGCTTTTATGACTCAAAATATCTTGCGAATAAAGCGCTTGAAATCATTGAGCAGCTTCACGCTAGAAAAGAATTAATAACGGGTATACCGACAGGCTTTGAGAAACTTGACTACATGACATCAGGGTTTCAAGCTGGAGACCTTGTAATACTTGCAGCTCGACCTGGCCTTGGAAAAACATCTTTGGCTTTGAATATCGCATATCATGCTGCTATTAACGACAATAAGACTGTCGGCATCTTTTCTCTTGAAATGACAAAAGAGCAGCTGATGTTGAGAATGTTTTCCAATAAATCCAAAGTTAACTACTCCAGTATTAGAAGCGGTTACATAAAGGATGGCGACCTGGAAAAGCTAGTACACGCTGCTGATGAATTAGGTCAGGCAAAGATCTTTATTGATGATACCCCGGCGATAAGCGTTATGGAGATACGAGCTAAGTCCAGAAGGCTACAAAAAGATAAGGGCTTGGACTTAATCATTGTGGACTACTTGCAACTTATGCGAGGCAGCAGAAAATCGGAATCAAGGGAACGTGAGATCGCTGAGATTTCCGGCTCACTTAAGGCTCTTGCTAAAGAATTGTCACTACCTGTGTTAGCAATTTCCCAGCTCAGCAGGCAAACCGAAACCCGATCGGACAGGATACCTCAACTCTCTGATTTAAGAGAGAGTGGAGCAATAGAGCAAGATGCTGATTTGGTTCTTTTTATACACAGGGCAGATGTTTACAGAAAAGACCCTGAGGAAAAAGACGGTATTGCAGAATTAATTATAGGAAAACAGAGAAACGGCCCTACCGGCAGTATAAAACTAGCGTTCCTAGAAAAACGAGGCGTCCCGAGTTTTGAGAACTTGGCTCCAGAGTATGAAGACGGTTTTTCTTGATTTGAGCCCAGCGAAGAAGGATTACTTTATAATAGCCTATAGCCAATTAGACCAGCATTGGTTTAACAATCGCTTTTGACTTAACTTCTTTTTTGTAGAGCTTTTCGTCATTCTGCCAGGATTCAAATTTTAAGAAAATCTGATTTAAATTTTCTCTGACAGATGTCCAGAAGAAATCCCAATCATGGCTTTCCTTCCTGTTTTTGAAGAACATTTTTACAAACAAATCTCTTTCTAAGGGATAACCTTTCTCAGCAATCCATCCTGATCTTGCGCTTCCGTAACCGCTTCCAAATGACATCGCAAATGATCCGATCAATCCTAGTCTTTCTCCGGCCTTAGTGGCAAGCTCCACAAAAACGTATAGTGATTCTATCGTACGGTAACCTTCTTTTGCTAGCTGCTTATCCATAGCTAGCAAATTCTGCACAAAGTACATAGGATAAAATGTTGGTGAGTATCCGGAGACAGATTTTGTCGGGCTCAAGAGTGGTTCACGGATTATGACGTCCTCTTCAATCACCCCTATCATAAAATCTTCTTTATCAAACTCACCTATATCACCCACAAGCTCTAATGAATATCTCACATGTTCCCATTCTCTTTGGGCTATGGCTATTGCATCATTAAGTTTTTTTTTGCCCTCATCAAATTCCCTGTCTCTTAAAAGTTCTTCTAATTCCATTTTAGCCCCTGCTTTGAAGTAGTTGTAAAAATATACATTGATAAAATTTGAACTCAATGCCTTAAGGATAATTAAATTATTCCAAGACCTTAATTTCTTAAAATATTGCTGATGCAAGTTGGGGAGCAGATAACAAGCCAAATTGTTTTTCTTTATCTTCCATTGTAATATCAATTCTTAATTCTATTTAGGAGGTTTTCTCATGGCCACTTTAGTAACAGGGGCAACCGGATTTATAGGCTCTCATATTGCCAAAAAATTAGTAGACAGGGGTGAGCATGTAAAAATCCTTCTAAGAAAATCCAGCCAAACTACAAATATCGATGACATCGATGTCGAAAGAGTATATGGAGATGTAATGGACATGGATTCCATAAATGAAGCTTTGACAGGCTGCGATACTTTGTATCACACAGCTGGGGTAGCTTCATTTAGAAAAGAAGATTATCAGAAGATGGAAGAAATAAATGTAAAAGGGACCTCAAGTATACTAAACGCAGCGCTTGAAGCGGGTATTAAAAAAGTAGTTCACACTAGCAGCATTGCCGCAATTGGCGTTGCCGCTAACGGTGGTATTGCAGATGAAGAAACTGAGTACAATCTTGATTATTTAGGGGTTAAATATCTGGATACAAAGCACAGAGGAGAGCAAATCGCTCTTGATTTTGCAAAACGAGGCTTGCCCCTTGTTGTAGTAAATCCCTCAACTGTAATCGGCACCGGTGACATCTATTTATCCAGCACAGCATTTATTCTTTGGTTTTACAAAAAGAAGTTTCCGGGCTACATGGACGGCACACTAAATATGGTTGATGTTGAGGATGTGGCTGAGGGACATATTCTCGCTGCTGAAAAAGGCAGGATTGGCGAAAGGTACATTTTGGGAAATGAGAATTTCACATTGCTTGAGCTTTTCAATTTATTAGAAGAGGTTACGGGAGTAGCAAAACCTAAGATGAAAATACCTTATTTTATGGCTTTAGCCTCTGGATATATAGTTGAGAGAGTTCTTGGCATGAGTTTTCCTAATTACTCGACCATGGACTTGGACTCTGTAAAATTGTCAAAGTTAAGATGGCATTTTGATAGCTCAAAGGCTATTAATGAACTAGGCTATCAGCCCTCAGATATTAGAGAAAGTGTTAAGAACACTTTGAGCTGGTTTAGGGAATACGGTTATTTAGATTAGCTGAAATTTGCAACGTATTTCATTTCATATAAAATCATCCTATGTCTGGTAACTCATTTGGAACAATTTTCCGCATTACAACCTGGGGAGAGTCTCATGGGCCCGCTGTTGGGGTTGTGTTAGACGGCTGTCCCGCGGGGCTTGAAATTAGTCCTGAAGAAATTCAATTTGAGCTCGACCGTCGCCGTCCGGGACAAAGCAAAATCACAACTCAGCGAAAAGAGCCCGATACAGTTGAAATTCTTTCTGGCGTTTTTGAAGGAAAAACTCTCGGCACACCTATTTCTCTAATGGTCAGAAACACGGATGCCATATCAAAATCATATGAGGATATAAAAGACACGTACCGCCCGGGACATGCTGATTTCACTTACGATGAAAAGTATGGGTTCAGAGACCACAGGGGCGGAGGGAGATCTTCAAACAGAGAAACTGTGGGACGTGTGGCGGCTGCGGCAATAGCTAAAAAAATTCTAAATTTAAACGGCATTCATACTTATGGATATGTAAAACAGGTTGGCGATATAGTTGCCGAGAATATTGATTTTAATGAGATAGAGAAAAACATAGTCCGGTGTCCGGATGCAAAGACGGCTGAACAAATGATAGAGCTCATTGATACCGTACGGAAGCAAGGCGATTCAATAGGAGGTGTAGTGGAGGTTGTCTCAACTGGGCTTCCGACAGGTTTAGGAACTCCTGTTTTTCATAAGGTAGACGCTGAGCTTGCGCAAGGACTTATGAGTCTTGGTGGAATTAGGGGATTTGAGGTTGGACTTGGATTTGAAGCTGCCAGGATGAAAGGATCACAGGCTAACGACTTAATGATAAAAAAAGATTCCGGAGAGCTTGGTTTTAAAACCAATAACGCCGGAGGACTCCTTGGCGGAATGACAAACGGCGAAGATTTGGTTGTGAGAATTGCAATAAAGCCAACCTCGTCAATTTCAAAAACACAAAATACGGTTGATAAATCGGGAAACCCCAAAGAGCTTAAAGTAAAAGGACGTCACGATCCATGTCTTTGCCCAAGGGCTGTTCCTATAGCTGAGGCGATGGTAAATCTAGTATTGGTGGATCAGCTTTTGTTATCTAGAACTACTCGTATTTAACCTTAATCGGTATTTCAAATGGAACAAAAAACCAATTTTTCTTGTAAGATTTTTGTAGACGATGACGAAATTTACTCAGGTGATCTTAGCGAAATTCCGGAGAAGTTTAGAAACCGTATTATCTGGGATATCTCAGAATGGGCTGATTCTCTTGGCAAAAGAGGGGTCAATGAACTGCTTTATTCTCATTTAACCTGGTATGACAAAAAGGGGCTATTTTGCGAAAGCTGCTCGACGATGGTTGAAGATTCAAACGAGCCTCAATGCAACAATTGCGGCACAGAAGTTAAAGAAAGATATCTTCATGAAAGGGATTCTAATATAGATAGAATTATGACCTGCATCGGAATGATTTCAAAGATTCAGGTTCTATAATAATCAAAACAATAAAAACAGAGGACTAAAATGAAACTAAATGTAAACGGGCAGATTTTTCCTAAAGCCTGGGAATTAGCAGATAAGGTAACAAAGCTCAGAGAAGAGAGAAAATCGGTCAACCTTGGGTCAGGTACTGTCGGATTCTCTGTATATGAAGTTGAGCTTTCCGATGAGACCAGAAAAGAGGGAATGTATTATGTTACACCGCAAGGTGTTAAGTTGTATTATTACCCGGGAGATCAGTATCAGATCGGTTATTTGATATCAGAGATTGACCGTGATCCGCTTGTAAAAAAGCATTTTGGTAAACTAAATTAATCCGTTCAAATTTAATTCTTAGTTTTCTTTGCCTAGTGCTTTCAGCAGGTATATTTTATTTAGATGGAACACCAAAACCATAGCCATAGCCGCAATTTAAAAAACGTAAGGGAAAAAAGAGCGCTTGGCATAGTTCTCGTACTTACTTTTATCTTTATGATAGTGGAAGCTGGTGCGGGGTTCTACACCGGTAGTCTTGCGCTGTTGTCGGATGCCGGGCATATGCTGGCAGATGTATTCGCCATATCGCTCGCCTTCTTTGCAATCTGGTTCACAGAAAAACCCTCAACATCAACTAAAACATTTGGATTCTACAGAGCAGAGATACTGGCTGCATTTTTTAACAGCCTTTTATTATTTGCAATCTCGGCAGGAATATTAATCGAAGCTTACAGAAGATTAATGACCCCGCATGAAGTTAAAAGCGTTGAAATGACGATAGTTGCAGTTGTGGGACTACTTATCAACCTTGCAAGCGCTTATGTTCTTTTTAAATATCAAAGCGGTAATCTAAATATCAAGGGAGCTTTGTACCACGTTTTGAGCGATGCTCTTGGATCAGTTGGGGCTATAGTTGCAGGAATCATAATGATCACGACCAAGTGGTACTATGCGGATTCGCTCATTAGTATCCTGGTGTCGATTCTGATTATTCGCGGCGCTTGGGTGCTATTTAAAGAATCAAGCCATATACTTCTTGAGGGGACACCTAAAGGGATAGATCTTGACCTAGTACAAACCTGTATCTGCTCAAAAGATAATGTGATTAGCGTTCATGATCTTCATGCGTGGACATTAACTCAAGGATTTGAAGCGCTTAGCGCTCATGTCGTAGTACAGAATATGGAAAATAGTGAAGAGATATTAAGTGGACTCAAACAAGAACTGTCAGAGAAGTTCAAAATCAGTCATGTGACCTTACAGCTTGAAATCGAAGAATGCGATGAAGCCAACGGCCCCTGCTATGATAACGGAATATCCGAAAATTAATCTTGAGTATTATCAGTATTATCTCTTATAAGCTTCTCAGCATATGATTTCATCTCATCCGCCATGCTTTTTAATTCAGGCTTTGTCTCAATATATTTATCTAGTGCTTCCATAAGCCCCATAGTCTTTGAAAGCCCAGCTTGTCTCATAACCTTTTCGTGCTTATCAAATACCTTCTCAATCTTAAGACTTTGAGCACTTTCAAAGATTGATTTAATTCTCTTCTCATCGACCTTGTCGCTGGGACCTGAGACTTTGTATCTGACCCTAACCACTGCATCAGAATAATCATCTTTACTAAAGCGCTTTTCTAAATCCTCTTCTGTCTCCAAATCACTTTGATCAAGCTCTACAGTAATAAATTTTCGGGATGGAGTTTCAATAAATTTATATTCACATTTCCAGCCATCTTCAGACTCGAAAATTTCGCCTAGAACAAACCCCTTGCCCTCTTTCTCTTCTGTGAAATCAATCCTCTCTATGCTCCCTGAATATATAATTGGCGGGGCGTCGTCTTTATTTAAATTTTGAAACCTATGAATATGCCCAAGAGCTACATATTGAAATGCTTTATTGTTTAGCTCGCTCACCGGAACAATCGGGTCGGTAGTTGTAAGGGTATCTCGTTCGGTGCCTGAGAGCTTAGCGTCTCTTGCAGCCAGGTGGGCGAGAAGTATGGCAGGGTCTGATTTATTCGTTTTTAAGGACAAATCGCGAATAATAGCAATTAATCTCTTTTCAATTTCTATCTGAATTTCTTGAGAGCTTAGCGACTTATATTCATCCTTTGTAAGCAGACCGCTTCGACCCGCCCACGGCAAACACGCAATTTGGACCGGGCCATTTTCAGTGTTCAAGTTAATTAATTTGGGTTTTCTTACTATAGTCACTCGGTTAATATCGAGTGCAGGGAAAATCTCAACAGCAGAAGCCCTGCCGCCGGCCGAAGGATAGTCATGATTGCCTAGTACCATTACAACTCTGGCATTAGACCCCTGAACTAACTTTAGGACTCTTTTGGAGAACTCTATTTCTTCTGTTGGTTGCGGGTTTTCTCTGTGGAAGATGTCGCCGGCTATAAGTACAAGATCGACCGACTCTTTTTGAGCATACTCAAATACAAAGTCGAGAGATTTAAGGATATCCTCTAACCTTGTATTTTTACCTGTAGCAGCGTTTATCTTTCCGTGCGTCTGTAGGCCGATATGAATATCGGAAAGGTGGATAAATTTTATCTTCCTCACATAGAGCCAGTCTTTTGCTTAGTATATTGCCTTTAAAAGGCTACACTTATAATTTTGTGCCGAGTATTTCAGATGCTTTTTTAGTAGCTGCGCCAAAATTAAACTCATAACCAAGCTGATTAAGGACGCTCTCAATCGCAGCAATGATCGACAAAGTATCTGTTTTACCAATATCACCGATATGAGAGATTCTGAAGATCTTACCTTTAGCCTGATCCTGACCACCAGCCACAGTTATTCCGAACTCGTCGCGTAGACCTGCTATAACTTTGCCGGCTCCAATTTCAGGCGGCGCTGTTACAATAGTAAGCGCTGAGCTAGGAGTATCCAGCACGAAAGGCTCAAGACCTATAGCGGCCATCGCTTCCCTGGTAGCAAGAGCAAGCCTTGAGTGGCGCTTGTGCATATTTTCGCGACCCTCTTCTTTGAACCTTTTTAGAACTGCAGCAAGGCCAATTATAAGAGTCACGGCTGGAGTAAATGTTGTAGTATTTTTTTCAGCGTTTTTCAGTGCCGGTTTAAAGTCAAAGTAAAATTTTGGAAGATCGGAAGTTTCATAAAACTTCCAGGCTTTCTCGCTCATAGCGGCAAATGAAAGCCCAGGAGGAAGCATAAACGCTTTTTGAGAACCACCAACCAAAACATCGACCCCCCATTCGTCAAAAGCTATCTCAAAAACTCCTACTCCTGTTATTCCATCAACTATGTGAATGACGTCGTCTCTTTTGCTTGTAATTTCTGATATTTCTTTAATTGGATGTTTTACACCGGTTGAGGTTTCACTGGCTTGTGTTAGTACTGCTTTAATAGAAGGATCGTCGTTTAGAGCTTTTTCAATAACTGAGGGATCAATTTCTCTTCCCCACTCAACCATAATCTCGTTAACCTCTAGACCGTAGGCACGGCAGATTTTGCCCCATCTCTCGCCAAACTTTCCGCTGTTCACGACTAAAACTTTGTCGCCTCTGCAAAGAGTATTTACAACTGAGGCTTCCATAGCTCCAGTACCTGATGCGGCTAAGATAAGAACTTCCTGTTTAGTGTTGTATATATATTTAAGTCCTTCTCTAACTTCTGCAAAAATTTCTTCAAACTCTGCTGTTCTATGATGGATAATAGGCTTAGCCATCTCAATTAATACTTCGCTTGGGACAGGTACGGGACCAGGTGTAAATAGATACTGTTTCACTTTAGATTCTCCTTCATTCTATTAACGTTTTATAATTTTACAATTCCGACTTACAACTACAAATCTTCATATGTACAAATAACTATAGGATAAAGATAGTTGAATCTAAGTAGTTTAAGTTAATTTGCACTCTTTTAATCAATGAAAATTTGCGACAAGAAAGTCTATATGAATCTACCCAAAACTCTGTATAATTCAACCCGGTTTGCTTTTGCAAATCAAAAATTTATATTATTTGATTATTTGCAGGAGGTAAGGAATCTATGATAGGCGATAACAAAGAACAAATCCAAGATATAAAGAAAAGATTAGTAATAATTGGAGACTATCTTTGACCTGCCTGGCAAAGAATCCAGATTAAGCGAGTTAGAAGAAATCACTGGTAACCCCGAATTTTGGGATAACGCAGACCTAGCCCAAGAAACACTTAGAGAACAATCGCTAATTAAACAGACTGTTGAGCAGTGGCAGAGCTTAACTTCTGAGCTAGAAGATGTTGAAGTCTTAGAAGAGCTTTCACTAGAAGAAGGCGATGAGGATGCTTTGGCAGAGGCTAAGGCAAAATTGTCGGAGATCGAGGTAAAGGTAGAGAATCTTGAATTTAAGAGGATTCTTGGGGAGCCTGAGGACGCAAGTAACGCAATTGTTTCTATTAATGCGGGAGCGGGCGGAACAGAGGCTCAAGACTGGGCAGATATGCTACTGCGGATGTATCTAAGATACGCCGAAAGAAGCGGCTTCAAATCAGAAATAGTAGAATATCAGGAAGGGGACGAAGCCGGGCTTAAAAGCGCGACCTTTCTTGTTAAGGGAGATTATGCGTTTGGCTATTTAAAGGCTGAGAGCGGCGTACACCGTTTAGTTAGAATCTCCCCCTTTGATTCAAACAAAAGAAGACATACTTCCTTTGCCTCAGTTTTCATTTCCCCTGAGATTGACGATAGCATTGAAGTCGATATCGACGAAAAAGACTTGAGGATTGACACTTACCGGGCAAGCGGAGCAGGCGGGCAGCATGTGAATAAAACTGATTCCGCCATCCGAATTACTCACGGCCCTTCAGGAATAGTTGTAAGCTGCCAAAATGAACGCTCCCAACGTCAAAATAAAGAAACAGCGATGAAGATTCTTCGCGCGAGACTTTATGAACGAGAAAGAGAAAAGCAGAGGGAAAAAATTGATGAGCTTAACTCAACCAAAAAAGAAATAGGATGGGGTAGTCAAATCCGCTCTTACGTACTTCATCCATATAGAATGATAAAAGACCACAGAACTAATTTTGAAACCGGAAACGTAGACCCCGTGTTAGACGGTGATCTGAGTGAGTTTATCAAGAGTTACTTGATTTACGCCTCAAGTTAAAACAAAAGCCGGAGGAATATCAAGAATAGATGGAATTCTTTGATTCTTTAAGCACGGTGGTATATTTATCATTCCATCGAGCCAAATCTAAAGGTTAAGTGTTCGAGCATTTAGGAGGACAAAAATCTTGAAAATCGGCATTATAGCTAAACCTAATATATTAGAGCCCCTAGAAATCAC
>Ga0307375_10002772_pt1 | contig 17677 bp, 16 predicted proteins | sample TR1MG_FD_202531 | JGI IMG/M metagenome (GOLD analysis project Ga0307375, IMG submission 202531) | Soil microbial communities from Risofladan, Vaasa, Finland - TR-1 | ecosystem: Environmental > Terrestrial > Soil > Coastal area > Acid sulfate soil | place: Finland: Risofladan, Vaasa | collected... | reverse complement strand
TATGGCCAAGATCTAAGAACAAATGGCTTACGCCAATGATAATGCCAAGCAAGATAAAGACGAGCATAAGACCAAGAACCCAGTCGACCACTTTTTCAAAAAGCGTCAGGAGAAAAGGCATCGGCGCGACTCTTGGTTGAGAACTATGGATATTATATATGGTTCTAGGTTACGAAGTCCCTCGCTTTTTGTTGCAGGTCCCCCATCCTCGATTTTGGGAGCGGAGCCTTATTGTTACGTACTTGCGGCCTCCTTTTTGGCGCCGCCGGCCAAGACTCAGACTGTCGGAATTTCGCTTCATAGAAGTTCATGGGAGCTAGGTCCATATCTCGATATTCCCTTTGGTATTCCCTGTGCCTTAAGGCCGGTTTATCGTAATGGCCCGCCATGGGGCTTATCGTAGCCTGCGACTTGAAACATCTTTTGTCCCGCCGGGCTTTGCATAAAACGAATGAAGGTCAGGCCCAGCTGGGGATGGGGCGCATCCTTAGGGACCGTTGCGTAAAACACCAACGGTTGTGGTCTGAGCGCCTGGCGTCTACCGTGAACGATCAGCGTCAGGCGTGCGTGGCTATACCAGGATTTTGTGAATTGCGGATCGCTCAGATTGATTTCCGAGGGAAGCTTGATGTAGGGCAAGTGCAAGGAGCGCGCGGCACTGAGATAACTGGAAGACGCGGCAATCTGGCCCGCTTCCAGGCGCGCTAGCAGGGATGGCTCGGTAAAGATTTGGCGGGCGTTCATAAGCGGCCCGAGAATGTTTGCGACGAGGTGTGGCTCGTGGTAATAGCGCTGCGCCAATTGAAACGTGAATTCGATATTTTGACCTTGGGGGTCGGTTTGGGGGTCGGTGCGGCCGAATCGGATTCCAGGCCTTACCAATACCTTATACCAAGGCGTCTTACCGCGCGCGGCCTGTCGAAAGAGGCGTGCGTAAGGGCTTGTGGGGCTGTAGGCGATGACCATCTGAGTACTGGCAACCGGGATCGCCTCTGTCAATAGCCCGGCTCTCTTTAATACTTGGATCGGCCCTGATGTGATAGAGATAAAGACATCAGTCGGGAGCGTACGGGCCGCGATCCGGTGTGCCAAGCCATACGCGCCCTGCCCTTGGCCTTCATAGGTGCACCCATGGATTTTGCAGAACGCCGGGCCAAGATGATGGTCCATAACCGCCCCCATGGAACCGGCATAGGCAATCTGCAAGGCAGGCTTCGCCCATGCGGGGCCAGCTGCGAGCAAGGTGCTGGATGCGAGCAAGACGCTTATCCAACGTGGGTTCATGGGGGATCCTACAAAAAGGGCTCTGAGCGATCATAAACGGACGTTCATGAAAATCCTATGACAATGCCCGCGTGGGCCAGAAAAAGAACTGATGCCCGTATGGAATCGCCGGGCTCTCAGTAGGCCGACGGGCGCCGGAAATGGGTGCGGGTGCGCGTGGCGTTCATCCCGACGCATCCCAAGCTGCTCATAAGCTTTTGTGGCGGATTACCGCATCGCAGAGGCGGGTTTCCCTTTGAGGCGTTGTCCCAAGGGCCTTCCTCCATTGCGACTGATGGCCTTCCATAGGGCGATACAGGCCATATGGCCTGCAATGCCGTGGAACTCACGGCCATGTTCTTTCAGTTGATCGCAGCACTCGGTCACGGCCGTGTACCGAACCGCAGCTAAGGCAAATCCACTCACGCACCAACTGAGGGGCGTCTTGTACCTCCCAATAGGATCGGGCCTTCCGGCAGCCGTTCACATCAGTTTCGGTAATCGCTAATGCGAGCCACCCCGCCGCCATCGGGAGACGGGTCAGACTCGAAACAGAAGTTAAGTTCGGACGCGGGCGCTGGTGTCTTGTACACGGGCCATATGAACCCGCGCGAGTCTGAGTAAGGCGCGCTCGCGAATGTCGGGTATCAATCGCAATAAGTCTCTAAAGAGTTTAGTAGCCCGTTTCGCGCTGATGGCGAATCGTAAGAATAAAGAGGTATCGTAGGCCTGTTCGAAGCTGTAGAGCGCAACGTAGCCGCTCTGGCCATGAGAAATGACCAATTCCCTTAATGCGGGTTCTACGGCGCGACCTATAAGCGGATGACGCTCCCGCACGGTCACTGCCTCCTCTATGAGTTTAAGGGCCGCCATGGCGGAGGAGGGGTCGCTTTCGGACAGAAAATCAGTGAGGCGCTCAAGATCCTTTAGGGCTTTTTTTGAGTAAACTAGCTCCGCCAAGCCTTTGCCTTTGATCTTATTGATGCCTTGCCGGAAACTCGTTTCCGAATGTAGGCATGAACCTCGCGACCGCTGTAACCCTTGCCGCTTTTTAAGGTGGTCGTATGCGCAGTCCGGGCATCCGCCAAAAAGCGCGCACGATGCTCAGCTGCTGTCGTCGCCTGTTCGATCGCCTGAATCATGAAGGCGTGAGGAGTCATTTCCCGTTCTTCGGCGGCCGCTACGGTCCGTTGCTCGAGTGCTTCTGGCAGTTTTAAGGATGTAGTTGACACAAGGCCGCCGCTCAAAGTAGGTATTATTATGGTAACATCTACGCGTATTTTCGTCCACGTGTTGGTTAGGGAAGGCGCGGTCCCGGGTGCCAGGGCCCGCAGAGGCGCGTAATGCGGGGCGTAGCCTAGGGAGCGACGGATATCCGTCCGACCCGCATGACGCTGAAACGCAAATTGAGTTTCGATGTGCAAGGCGGCAATTTTCAGAGAATCCGCGACCCGCGCATCCAGGTGAGCTTGCGTTGGAACCGCCCGCTCGTTCCCGTGATGCACAAAAACATAGCCTGACCCGGAAAACTCACCGTTTCGGCAATGTGCGCCGCAATCTTTTTAGCTAACTTCTGGTGCCGCCATGGCCAAAAGGCGGCGATCGTGTAGCCCATGACGTAGAGTGGCCGTTCCGGAAAAAAACGCAGGCGCTTTTTTACCAGATAGACCTTGCGTAGTTTCGGGATTGCCCGCAGCTGAACGAGGAGTTCCTCGAGGTTTTCGGCTGACAGGTCGTGACGGTCGAATTTATCGGTCGTCTGGATCTGACGGCGTTCCCGGGTGGCGTTCTGCTCTTCTTCGGTACGCTGCATCAGGCGCTCGTGCCAACGATCCGCCTCCTTTCGTTCGCCCCGGCGCCAATAGTAGTCACGCAGAAGTTGGCAGCCACCGGTGACGACATTCTCGTTTCGGGCCATAGCCTGCTCAATGAGCCCGCGTCCGGACTCGTCCTCCTGCTCCAGCAAGCGCGCACCTAGCGCATAGCAGATGATCGCATCATCGGGTGCCCGCTTATGCAGCAGACGAAGCTTTGTGAGCGCTTCTTGAGCGTCGCCGGCCACGGACTCGGTCAACATGGCGCGATCGTAGGCCTCTTGCAAGCCCAGTTCTTCGCCGCTGTCGTGCTTTCGATTCAGTTCGACGAGCCGGCTGCGATCCCGCTGAACCTCCTGATAACGCGCTTGCCAGGCCTCGTGAACCGCAACTTGCCACTGGCTATCCAGTGCCTGGGTGATCGCAGCGAGCGATGGGCCCAATAACTGGTCGGCGGACTCCCCGGTAGAGGGCAATACCCATTGTGGCGAGGCATCGATGGCCCGCAGGCGTTCGGACAGCGACGGATGCGTATCGTCCACGGTGGTCTTGGCTTCGAGGGCACGGGTGAGCCAGGCCTGGGCATCCGCGTCGTCGATCTCCTGAACCACGCGTTGCCCCAGGTTTGCGTGGGGCATAAACGCCGGCTGCGGCGTATCGTCAGCCTGCCGACGGATGGCCGGCCAATAGCGCTCGGATAGATAGCTTCCCACCACCTTAATGCGGGTGAGCGCCTCGGCCATGGCCTGTGGGGAGGTCAGCCGGGCCGCAGCGGCATCGGCCTCGTACTCGTTAGCGCGCGCCAGAGGAAAGGAGTAGGCATTAAAGTACGGGTCGTACCACTTAAGGAACCATGTGAACAGGGCGGCACCCTTGGAATTCTGGGCCTCCAGCATGGTCGCAAGACGGCTCCAGCGCAGTCGTTGGCGGTAGAGCCAGTTGCTGATGCGGCCGTGCCCGCGAGAGAGATGTCCGAATTCGTGGGCCAATACGGCCCGGAATTGCGGGATCGTCAGCGACTTCATCAAGGGGAGCCCGATTATCAGGTAGTTGCGGGTTCCGGCAAAGATCCCGAAGCGCGGCGCTTGGTGAACGGCGGCGTTGAACTCGTCAGTGACCAGAACTTGGTGTAATTGGGGCAGATGGAGGTTTCGGCGCAGTTCCTCGATGATGCGGAATAGCTCTGGTGCGTCGTTTGCGCTAACAGGCGTCCCTTCTGGCGGACTGACCCGGATCCAGATTGCTCGGAGCAGCATCAACAGGAATGCGGTCACGATCACGATGAGCTTGATCGCGACTGCCCGGAGGTACGTTATCGAGATGACCAGTGCCACCAGAATGGCGACGGTCACTAGCAATACTCCGGCGAGATAGAGGTTGCCGAGTAGAGCCAGCAAAAAAACCCGAAGCTTATAGGCGCCCGGGGATTTGCGCGCGTGGTGTTCCAGCCGGGCGACCAGCGCCTCGAATTGTTCGCGTGTCATGATGCGGTCCTAGTAAGGATGGGGCTCTTTAGGAAGATGCGATGTCCCGGCCACGGTCTCGGCACGGCCGTCTGCGGTAACCATCGAGACAACTGGGTGTGGTGGACAAAACGCATTAGCTTGCGATCACACAATATTTCTAAATGACTCTTCCCATGAACGCCGGAAGAGGGCTCGGTACTCCTCGAAAGCAGCGATCCCCGAAGGGATCGCCGGCATAGATCGGCCGTGCCCCACGCGGGTCGGCTCGTTGAAAGCGGCCTGTAGGGCCATTCTCGGCCGTCTGTCCCCTTGAGCTCGATATGGCTCTCTCCGGTCATTTCTTGGCCTCCTATGGTGAAACGTTCCAAGCCTTCATCCGGCGTCGGTGGGTGCCGCCGGTTGGTGGCGTTCCGCTTGGGGCGTTGCGGCGACTGCATAAACCCGGTGTACCGTTTTGCGCATTGGCGCTTAGAGAGCAACCCCGTCCGCTTCGTCTCGACACGCGACTACGCCTGTGTCGGCTTGCGCCAGCCCCGATTTTAGCCCACAGAGCATAACCGGCGTGCCGAGGAAAGCGCTGACCAAGCGGTAGCCGAGACCGGCCTAGAGGTCGGGGCGGGGGTGTTTTTCCCTCCCACCCATTTTTTGTGCGCCCTTCGCAGACTCTATGCCACAACCAAGTCTCGTCTCTCTTACTCTAGCCGGTCGGCCTTGTCCCCCCAAGTCAGAATATCCTGCGTCCAATAGGCAAAGCTACGTCGCCCGTCACTACCCTCCGTGAGCTTGTCAAGGACTACCAAGGTGCGTCCAACGCTGCGGCGCCGATATCCCTGCATTTTCTTCGGGATCAGCTGGTCGCGCCACGTTCCGAGATTAATATAGGTGTAATTTTGACGGTTCTTGGGCGTGACCGGGATTTGAAAATACAGTTCCTCTTGCAATGGGGTATGCGTATGGCCTTCGCAATGGATGCGGAGTCCGAACTCACGGTAATCCGTCAAAAAGGCCGGGAATCGTTGCATCGCATCATATGACGGCGTGTCGCGGTGCGACCGTTGCAGCCAGGACATCAGCGCCATAGCCTCATACAGAAAGCCAAGCGCAATGCGAACGCTGAGCCGCTTTAACGCCTTCAGAATGGGTTTGCTGACGCGAAGTATCCCGCGTGTCTTCGTCGAGGCGCTCTCGTAAGTAAAATCCCAAGAAAGCCAAGTGCAAACGGAATTCAATAGCTCATCTTCGATAATCTTTCTGGCATTGGCGAGCTTGATATCAAGTCGGCGTAATCGCCTTGTTTCCTGGATGATCCGTTTTATGGCATCTGGAGTCGGACGGTAGAGGTCCAATTCCTCCAGTATGATCTTCAATCGATTAACCTCGCGTGTTTCGATGGCAGTGGGTGTTGGCAGTGCCCGCAACCGTTCTTTGGACCGGTAAATGAATCCCGACAGTAATCCGCAGGCGACCGTATCCCCGAAACACGGTTGGGTAAACGGCGCGAAATGCAAACTCCGCCAGATGTCCAATCGCCAACCGTCCTTGACTTGCCAGCCAACTCGGCCCTTTTTGGGTGTGATACGTCGGCTGTTGTCCTGGTCCCGCCATTGACCGTGGGTCACGAAAAGACGAAAGCCTTGGTCTCCCCAATAAAAAGGGAGCCAGGGAACGCTTTTGCGTTCTGGATCAAGATAATGATCTACGTCATCGAAATACATCTGCCCGATCCAACGGCGGTAATCATCGGAAAGCGTTTCGACCGGCTGGCCAAGGCATTGCTCGTAAAACAAGGCCAATGTCGCATCGTCTGCGAAAATCTCCTTGTCATGGTTGCCGAGAAGCACGAGCGTCCTGACGCGGCCGCCCACGAGACTCCGTTTTTCCTTGAACTTGTGTTTTTTGAGTCTCTCAGGAAACCCCTTGAGTAGATAAAAAAACCCCGCACATGTTCTCGGGCGAAGGGGGTCTTGCGTGGCGGCGGATAAGTTCATTCATAATATTGTAGACGATCCCCTTAAACCGGGGATCCTCGCGCTGCCATGGGTACACGCCATTCTGCGCCCATTGGGCGGTGCGGATCATGTCTGCCACATCACCTACAAGTACAAGCGTCAACTCTTGGATTTCATGATCGACGCACAAGTCCGCGATGTTATTGAACACCTCGTCCCAGACCGTGTCGTCCGCGCTTTGATTGCCGGCCGTACCGTCGGTAAAGTGCAGGTCGCTAAAGCAAACACATAAGCGGTTGTTACGGTTCTTGTCGCTCGGATCGGCAAAGCCCGGCTCCTTTAACACATAGAAGTCCTTGGGTGGGGCGTTGCCTATGTTCTCAGGAATATTTCCCATGATGGCGGTCTTCCGTCATTGCTAAAAAATAACATCAGCCGAAACGCAAAAAATATACCAGCCGACGGGTCTCCCGACCATGATGGCGCCCCGATCGTAGTGGGGCGCCAAGGCCTGTGTCGACTCCGGATCGCGTGAGTTTAACCGGGACGCTCATGAAGACCGGATACGACAATCGCGCCGCTGCCTCTTGGGTCATGGGATCACGGATGCCAAAATGTAGCCGCTAGGATCTACGTCGTAGCACATATATACGAAACAATTTGGTAACGAAAAAGATGAAGAAACGGTACACGGCGCCGATTTGGCGTCTCGTGGTGGGTGCGTAGGTGGCATGCACGGTTTTTAGGAGGCGCAGCAACTCGAATATACTTAAATGCAGAACGCCCGTGCCGACCACGGGACCTAGGGCGTTTGGGCCCTGATGCAGTGTGGTATAGAGGGTTGTGGTCTCGCCCCATAGCCGCCACGGCCTACCGGTATGCACATGCTTTTTCCCAGCAAGGTAATACGCCTTGCCCTGGTGTTGAAAACCCAGTTCATAGACCATGTAACTTAGAGCCGGGTCAGCGCTTGGCACGAACAACCCGAAGACGCCGGACTCCGCGGGAATCGCTGTACCAAACGGGGCGAAATCGATATGGCCCGTCAAGTCGGCCTGGTGCCGAGGATCAGCTACGAAGGCTACGATATCGTGGATGTGAATGGTGGCATGCATCGCGAGAACAGAAGGGGTCCCCATGCCCGAATGCGAATCGGGCGCGCGCAGCGCGAATGCGCCGCTCATGGTTTCGCGAAACGAGACGCCCACGCCAGGCTCAATCATTTGCGTGGCGCGTGCGGAAAGTGGCGACGGCTGCAGTTGCTGCAATGTACGCCGGGCATCGCGATAGCCCATGTCGATTAAGGTCGCGGCATTGATACGACCAAAGTAAAAATCCGGGTCTAAGGGTAGCGGTATTTCCGGTTTCACAATGTACACAACGATCGGTTCGCGATGGCCCAGCACGACCTCGCCGCTTGCTATGCGCGCGTTGATGTCGGCAATCGCCGCCAGTTCGGCGTTCAAGGCGCCAACGGCGCTCATTTCGATCATATGGACGTACTGATTGAACGCCCCGCTGCGCCATACCGGGGTGTTTCCTATGCACCAGATTAACCATAATTCGCGGGCGCCGCGCTCGACGCACGCGAGCAGATTGGCGTCTTTTATCCACACGGCGTCTGTCCATGTGGCGCCGTCGGCCGGCACGGCGGGCATGAAAATCGGTAGGGATGAGGCGGCTACCAGGCGCGCCAAATCCAATTCCGTATGCGGCAGGGGTACCACGGTCTTATCGTCGAAGCGACAGACGTTGAAGCTCGCTTGGATGCCGGTGGCGGCGCGGATTTTGTCGATGTCGACACCGAGCGTGGGATACACGTGTTGTATCAAGCCATCGGCGTTGCCGAGCGCCAACATATTCGCCGCGTGCAGGTATTCTACCGCAGGTTGCAGTGATACGAATTGCTTCACGTGTAACGCGCGCCAGCGGCGGCACAAATCGTCTGCGTCTATGCCAGACATGAGGGCTGCGAGATTGATGGTACCGCCGGATGCGCCGTCGGCATGGGCGAATCGCAGCCCGCTGTCGAGTAGGGCCTTAACGGCGCCAGCTTGGTAGGCGACGCGCATGCCGCCGCCTGCGAGCACCAATGCCCGTGCCTCGCGAAGGGCGCCGGCGATCGAAGGCTGATGAGATGCACTCATGGCATAACTCCTTATGGTGTCATGGGGCGAACGGCGCACACATGGCGGCGACCATATCGAGGGGGGATAACGACAGGCAGCCCGTGAGCGCACCCGTGCACCCCAAGATCCGCATGATGGGTCCGCAGGCCGTCCTAAACTTAGTCATGACGGCGAAAACCTGAGTGGCCATCCGTACACGCGACACAAACGGTAGGTTGTGCTAATGGGGGCGCGGTCGGAAACCAAGACCGTACGCAGGATGCGCTTGTGCCGAGAGATATCGACACACAGGAGACGATAAGATGTCGTAGGCCATTGGTAATCGTTTCTTCATAAGCCCGTCTCCCAGTCGGTAGGACGTTTGGGCTTTGCCAGCCACTCTCGTGAGTAGCCAAGCGGATAGGTGGTTTCCAGTCCCGCCATGGGCGTAGTCGGGGGCTGTGGCTCGGTGATGAACCAGCATTCAAAATAATCATCGAGGACGCCGGCAGTCGCCGGGAAAAAGCCCGAAAAAATCGGGTTCGGGTCGATATCTAGGGTTTTCAGCGGGGCCATGCGCGGGTGATCACCGATATATAGGCGCGCGGATCCTTTCTTAAACAGCGAAAAACCGAGTTTACCCTTGAAGTAGATATATGACTTCATGAGCATACCGCGAAAGGCGCAGTAATTGGCCGTGCCCATATTGAGCGGCAGCCACGCCGAATCGGGTTTTTTGACATCGATGCGCATGAGCATCTGGCCATCCAGGTCGTACTGGCTGCTGACCCATTCGTTACCGATAACAAAGTCGAGATTGGCCTGATGCTTAGGCATGCCCCAAATGCCCCTGCCACCTTTGACGGAAAGCTCGGTGGACACGGGCAGATCCACGACATACTGACCGGTGCCGAATGTCTTGGTGAATAGACCAGGGAGCAGGCGCGGCGCCTTGTGTGCGCCGTGGGTGCAGGCGATCGCGATCGAATACTCGATGTACGAACCGATGTTGGTGACCATGTAATTGATGACGGTAATGACCAAGAGACCGCGATTCCACAACCGGAAAGGGTAAATCTCATTGCCGGGCAGCAGACGACGCGCGGCTTCTCTGTCAATCGAGAACGCCGCCATCAACGCCGGAGACCGTTCCGAGCTGACTGGCATTTTGAACGGGATGCCATCAACTAAGGCATAACGGCCGGCTTGGCGTTTTTGTCGGGCAGGGATCGCCATAATCCTATCTCCTTATGGATTGGGACGTTCGAGCGCCGAAAGCAACACCGGAAAGGTGTCGCGCGCCGCCTTTTGTCCGATGAAAACGTCTAAATGGCCGTAGTTATTGAGGACATGCAAGGAATGCGAATGGGGCATATGCCGCTCGAACCACTTGTACGTCGCGCGTTGGCTTTGCCAGAGAAAACACCGGTTCATCTTGCCGGCGATGAAGGCGATGCGCGCATCTGTTTTGGGCGGCTCTGAGAGGAAGTCATCTGGTAAACCAGATAGTCCTTCGCCACTGCTGACCAAGTGGCCAGCCGAAACGCAGCGCGACATCTGGTGGAAGAATGACATCGGCACATGCGCGAATTCGCCCTTGATCCATGAGTGTATCGCCGCGCTCAGATTCTCATGGCGCCACAGCACCGGAAAGCCGACGCCGTAGGTAAAGCTCGTGAAACGGCATACTCCGTTATGGCACTCATGATGTGTAAGGAGCACCAGGGCCTTCAAGGACATGGGCACGAACCCTTGTGCGTGCTCACCCCATTGCGCATTCAGGTAGGGCGTGAGATGGCTTACGATGGGCATCGCGAAACGCAATTTCTGGCGTGCCAACCACGGTATCATAGGATGCAACGAGACGGCATTGGTGACGATCGTGGTGACCTGAGGCACCAACCCCGCGACTGCCGACATCATAAAGCTCGTGGATCCCTGGCAATGGATCACCGCCTTGAGTGTGCGAGCGCCGCTCTGCTCGAGGACTATGCGAACGGCAGCGGGGTGGTCGTAGAGGGCCGCTTGGTCGAGCGTCCATTTGTTGGGCGGAAAATCAATGCTCGCCCGCCAGTTTTCCAGCCAAACGTCGTAGCCGCGTTCGAGCAGGGCATCTACAAAGGTGGTCTCCACCGGTGGGCGGAAGATATTGGCGCGCACACCGGCGCCATGAACCAGCAGGACCGGACCACGGCTGGGGGAATGTTTGCCGAGGACATGAATCAGATTGCAGACGCGACCGTCCTCAGTCGTGAATGGGATGATTTCATCAGTCGTAGCGCTGCCCATCGCTTATGATCTCTCGTTTTTATCGTTCATCTCTTCAGGAATTCGGAACCCATGAGAGAAGAAGGAATTGCGCTTCATGATCGCTATAAGGGGATACCTATGGGCTCATGCCCAGGTCATCGTGAGGCTGTATACCCGTGATACCCTCGGCTATCCACTCCGATACCGCCGAGATGGTCGCTACGGGATTGGCCCCCACAGCGCTCGGCAGCACCGAACCGTCAGCGACGTATAAACCCTTATAACCAAATACCTGGCCGCGGTTGTGCTTGTCGGCACTGACCACACCTTGTTCAGGACTGTCTGCAAGGATGCAGCCACCCAGGGAGTGAACGGTAATGTTGTTGCGAATCGGCCAAAACCAAGTGGGCATTGGGATGAAAAAATGGGATTGTACAAACCGTTTGAATTGGCGCCCGGCGTCCAGGATCGCGTTATACAACGGCATATTGGTCTTTTGTGGCCAGTGGAGATCCAGGTTTCCGTCCCGGAGAGTCAGTACGCCGTCACCCTGGTCTAGCCCCATGCATAACAACACGCTGCTGCGGTAGGACACGTCGCCCTTTAGCATCTGGTAGAACAGGGTTCCAACCGAACCTGTCCACTTGCCGCCCGCGAGGTTTTGCCAAATGTCATTCCCCAGCATGCCGAGAATGCGGACCATCTTCTTCACAAGCCCTATCGGGTTTAGGCTGGGTTGCAACCCCTCCACGAACCAAGAGGCGAAGGCGGGATAGCTGGCATCCTCCAAGATAAAGGCGCGTTCGGGATCGTGGTTCTTGAATAGGTTGTAATCAGTGTATTGCGTGATCACTGGCCCGTAATTCGGGTCAGAGGGCGGTTTCCCTTCCATAACCCATGACACGAAATCGCCATTGCCAGAGAAGCGTTGCCCTAGGCGCTGGCTGATACGCGGCAGGGTTCCGTGCTCGTCACGACAGCGCAACAGCAATTCATTTGTGCCCAAAGTGCCGGCCGACACAACCACGCGGCGGGCATCTGCGTGCGACAAACCGTGGTCGAGATGGCGGTAATACACCCGGTAGCCGAAGGCCCCATCGGCGGCGATATCCACTTCGCCGAGCTCGTTGAGAGGAGCGATTTTCTCCGCAACGCAATCCGTTCGTATTTGCGCCCGATGGACGTGCTCGGCGACGAAGAGATAATTGAGATCAACGGTATTTTTTGAGTGCGTATTGCATCCGACGTCGCATTCTCCGCAGTAAGTGCAAGACGTTTGCGTCGCCCCATAACGATTGATTTCCTGAATGCCGATGGGAGTGGGTTGTTGGAAATCGTTCCCGAAGAATACGCAGATATCAGCCAGAGACGACGAACGCTTCTGGTTTTGAGCAAACTGCTTAAAGAGTTCAGTACGGACGATGCGCCGGCGTGGTTCGCTGTCCCAGTCAGGGATCGGGCGAGCACAGAGGACGGACTTGGCTATGCCGTAGTAAGGTTGCAGAACCGTCTTGTTGAGCCCCTTGGGCCAGCTGCGCTCGAAAACCTGCTCGGGAGGTTCCAGAAAAACATTGGCGTAAATCAACGATCCGCCACCAAAACCGGCACAGACAACCGTATCCATCCGGGCGAAATTTCGGATGTCGAACATCCCCCGCAGTGTTTTGGCCTGGACGTGTTTGGGCCGCTTGGCCTGGTCTCCTGGTAGACTCCAGAAATTGGCCGCCATGTCGTGAGGGGTGCGTGGGAACGCGCTCATGGGGTAGCGCTTGCCACGCTCAAGGAGCAATACCTGATCTTTCCATCTTTGCGCCAGTCGGCAGCAACTGATGGCGCCACCGAATCCGCTGCCAATAACAATAGCCTCAAGTAACTTGGGTTTTAGGCTCATAGCTCCCTCGGTCACTATGACTTGGCAGGACTTCCATGCCTATCCTGTCGTTTCTCAAAAGTGCTAATAGTATGCCTGCTTATCCATGATAATGGATGTTCACTATCGTCATTCTGTTGCAAGAATACACAATTGAGTTGTGAAAACAACACGTTACAAAGATTTATAATCGTTATAGTGACGGCCTGTTTCAGGTTCTTGATATTATCCATACAACAACGCCGTTTGTCATGGTGTTTGTTGGACATGGCTATGTCTGCGTGTTTCTATCTATGACGCTCGCTATCCATCCGTGGTTATCAGGAATGGTTCTTATAAGCGGATATTCTGACCGGAGGTTCGCCCGTGTGTGCAAAAAACTTATCGAGCACTCCAGTGGGGAAGGGCAGGTTGTGTCTGTTTTCGTGGTCTGTTGGGGATTATCGGTGGTCGCGCGACACGACCCATTGACCCTATCCCCGCTGGCGTGAGATCGATAATCACTGACCGCAACGGGGTTTGCAAAGAGTCTATCTCCCTCGTGTTTGAATGGGTCTGCGAAGCCGTTGGTATCGGGCGGCTATCTTTCATGATCTATGCCATGAACCCGATAATCTTTTGTGTGGCGATCCGCATAACATAATGAGCCGAAAGGGTAGATGTGACGCCCTGAAGGCCTCGAAGGCCCGCATGTGGCTTGCGATTCGGTCGGGCAGAGCCTCGGTCCAGGCGATCTCAACGTAGGTGTAACTGGAATCCCCCCATACCGTCATGAAGACCGTCAGTCGCGCCAACCTGTGAGAGACGCTGGCCCATTGGCCGCAAGTGCCTCGTAGTTGTCGAAGCCCTCGGCGGCGCCTACGACGGGGCACGTGAGATCGGCAAGTTAGGTGACAGGCGCGTATCGGGGCGCCCTATGGGAAAAGCGGCAGGAACGACGCGAACACTGCCGAGGCCACCTGCGACGCGGTAGCGCCCCCCAGCGCTTCGTGGCTATGAAGACGCTGAGCGAGGACGGCCTTGGCGGCGCAGAGGGATTGGGAGGCATCAAAGTGGAACGTACGGTGTGGATCCATCAGATTCGGGGCATGTTGCGAGAATTCGGGACGGTTTTGCCCCAAGGGGTGGCGACCTTTTCCCGGCGACTGGTGGGCGCGTTGGCGGACACGGGCCCCTCCGTTGTTTTTCGGGTTTGGATTGCTTTTATCGGGTGGCACATTATAGGACATATAATCGGTCATTATAAGTAATTGAAGTAGAGAATATATTGATTTACAATGGAAAAAGCTAATATGTGAGAGGACATTAAATCGGACATGACACCGGTCTTGGATCGTGGTGAAGCGGTTTCACTGATGGAGCCGCTGTTAATCAGCAGCAGCTCTTCTGAGCGCATTGGCCTGACTGATCTGGCGCTCGAACTGACACGGGAGAGCGCCGGATTTCGGCATTCTTTACCCGGGAGTCTGTTGTCGGCGTTTGCGGATCTTGTGCGCTCAATGAACTGCTACTACAGCAACCTAATTGAGGGCCACGACACGCACCCCATTGATATCGAGCGGGCACTCAAAAATGATTACAGCCAGGATGCCAGAAAGCGTGATTTACAGTTAGAGGCCATGGCGCATATTGCGGTTCAGCGATGGATCGATACCGGCGGCCTTAATGGTCGCGCCGTCATGGCGGATGCCATTGTGGAAATCCATCGTCGCTTCTGCGAAGAGTTGCCGGACGATCTGCTCTGGATCGAAGATCCGACAGCGCCCCGAGGGCGAGTTCGAGTGACGCCCGGCGTATTGCGCGCCCGCGATGTTGCAGTCGGGCATCATGTCGCGATCAGTCCGGCTGCGGTGCCGCGCTTTTTGAGGCGTTTCGAGGAGGTCTACAGCCCGCTTGGCCCGGCAGAAACCCTACTGGCAATCGCTGCGGCGCATCACCGTCTCGTGTGGATTCATCCCTTCCTTGATGGTAATGGCCGTGTGGCTAGACTCATGTCGCACGCCATGCTTTTGGAGGCGCTTGATACGGGCGGCGTCTGGTCGATTGCTCGCGGTCTTGCCCGCAATGTCGGCGCCTACAAGAGTCACCTTATGGATTGCGACCAACGACGCCGCAACGATCACGATGGAAGAGGCCAGCTAAGCGAGGAAAGCTTGGTAGAATTTACGCGATTCTTCCTGACCACCTGTATCGATCAGGTACGGTTCATGGAGCGTCTGATGCAGCCCGAAAAACTGCGCGCGCGGGTTCTGCTGTGGGCCGAGGAAGAAATTCGATTGGGTCACCTACCGCCTCAATCCGGCCATATCCTTGAAGCGGTCCTGTATCGGGGGCAATTGCCTCGTGCCAGTATCGCGGGCATCGTCAGCACGGGTGAACGGCAAGCCCGCCGGATCAGTGCAACATTGCTCGAACAGGGCGTGTTCACCTCAGAAAGCGCACACGCGCCCTTGCGCCTAGCCTTTCCGGCGACATTGGCTTCGCGCTGGATGCCAGGATTGTTTCCTGATCGTGCGGGATGACGGGTGCCCCCGGCCCTCTGTTGGGGGTTCTTTTCCCCCTGAGGCTCATGCGCGGTCGGGAGAAAACACGCGGGGCCACCAGCCAAAAAGTCGTGGATAAGCCCTTCTGTGTTCTGCTAGTATTTGGCCATTCGCCCAAATAGCCGAATCCCTGTCGACAATCTGTATCGGGTATTTCTCCAGCGCAATTCCAGCGGATCCCGGTTCGATGTGTTGCGGGGTCGTCCGTTTGGTAACGGACCGATCGCCCTGAGTACCAATGGCCTGTATGCGAGTGGCCGTCATGCGGTTATGTCCGATTTGTAGAGGCGAATGCGCGCTTTACGGTGGCTATGCTCGCCCGAACTGGCGGGTGGGCCATGGTCGCGCCCAGGCGCAAGTCTCATTGTTTTTCTGATCATGGCAACATTAACGAGGTGCAGTACGATGCAGGTGGGCCCAAGAGAGATCGTCAACCCGTTTCGTCCCATTCCGCTGGATGTCCCGGAGGGGATGAAGCCAAACGAGTTCTTCAATAGCAACGAAAACCTTAACGATCTCACCAACAACAACGGCCTGTTGCGAAACCCGGAAGGTCTGCTCCTCTACCGCAAGGCGCTTGGCCATAGCAACGAGTTCGATACCTCGATCATCTACAATACTTCGGAGAGCATACTTGATCCGCTCGGCCGTCCCGCACGGCGTACCCAGGTTCCGGAACACGTCAAGAATATCTGGAATCGGATGAACGAGGTCATCATATCCTACATGCTCGAGCGTTATCCGGACCCGGAACAGTCGCTGTTGTTGGCAGGCGAGGCGAGTCTCGATGCGACTTGGCCGCTTACCTCGCCAGGGGTACCGAGCATCCGGATGCTACACAATCATTTCATAGTGTTCGATAAATTGCGCCTGCGGGATGCGCCGATCGCCGACGTAAACGACCCAAATTTGACTGATGGCGGTCAGAATTCGCTTTTCCAAGCCCACATGCGCGATGTCTACCGCGCTTTCTTCGACGAACTCGACCTAGAGATACTGACGCCGTGCCAGCACGGTTCCTGCAAGATTGCCTTGACAGGCTACCCGCAGGGACTACCAAGCTGGGAGATTCAAGGAGGGATTGAGTCGCTGAAAAAAATCCGTTTCTGGAAGGAATACGACACAATACTGAAGGGGTTTATCGACTTCTATCGCACATTCTTCGGCCAAGTTTCGATCCGTAACGCGTCATTGCCGCGGGATATTTACTTCCCCGAGTTGGTGGAAGGCACGCTGCTGTTCAATAATAATTTTTTAAAGACGGCGAAAATGGTGCGCGACCGCTGCATCAATGACGCCAGATATGCGAGTTCGATCCGTTGGCAGCCCGCCTTCAAGCAACTCATCTATCGCAACGATACCGGTAAGCTGATTGTCACCATAAGCCAGAATTCGATCGGTAATGCCATCACCGAACTGCTCGGGGTGGTGGTCAAGCGGGTTCCAGATGCCGATGCGTATGAGCGGGATGAACCGGCCCTAATCGAAAAATTACTCGAAGTACGTCGACGTTTGATCGAGTTTGATCTCGGCGAAGGGATCGCTACACAGCACTGGGGTGCCAAATAGGGGCACCGCTAAATAGGCCGGGCGGTGACGCCCATCTTTAGGCGTCACCGGGACCTAAGTTGTTTTTCGCGATTCGCGATGATTCTGAATTCGAATTTGTGAAAAAAAACGTATATCAAAGGTCTTTTACTGCATTGCGGTAGTGATAGGTGTGACTGCTCCCCGGCCTAAAGGCCGGAGCTTCCCACTTCCTAGGCAGCGACCATCCCAGTACAGGATGGATTTACGCCGCCTCCATGGGCAGAGACCGACAGTCCTGCGGCCTTTAACGGCAAGATCCCCTGGTTCCTGATGTTGATGGCGGCGTTGACATCACGGTCGTGGTGAGCACCACAAGGGGGTGCGTATTCGCCCGCACTTCCGCGTGAGAGCCGCGTTTTCCGTATCGCAAGGAGCATCGTTTACTCGAGGGGAAGAAGCGGTCGACGCGGACTAAGTATCCGCCCTGGGCCTTCCGCTTGGCATCGAGCTTCGTGATGAGTCCCGACCAGCCCACATCCGCGATGGCGCGGGAGAGCCGGCGGTTTCGCATCATCCCCTTGACGTTTAAGGTCTCGGCGCAGACCGCTTGGTTTTCGTCAGCCAGGCGCCGAGAGACTTGGTGTTGCCAATCCGTGCGCGCATCGCGCACCCGTTCATGGGCCCGCGCCACCTGTTGCCGGGCTTTGGCCACATGGCTGCCAAAATAGTCCCGCAGATGAGCCACAGCCTTGCCGTCCGCCGCGCAGCGGGCCTTGGCGGCCTCGATCTTGCGCGAGAGCGACTGCTGTCGACGCTTGAGGGTCCGCAGGGACCGGCGCAGGAGTCGGGGGTTGGCAACCTGGGTGCCGGCACTCGTGATCAGG
>Ga0307375_10002771_pt1 | contig 17685 bp, 18 predicted proteins | sample TR1MG_FD_202531 | JGI IMG/M metagenome (GOLD analysis project Ga0307375, IMG submission 202531) | Soil microbial communities from Risofladan, Vaasa, Finland - TR-1 | ecosystem: Environmental > Terrestrial > Soil > Coastal area > Acid sulfate soil | place: Finland: Risofladan, Vaasa | collected... | reverse complement strand
GAGCTACCACTACCGAGGGTAAACCCTGGGCATATCTGGCTACTTCTTCCACATCAACTGTGCCCGCAATATTCAATCCACAGTGACAGATATAAACTCCAGTTTTTATTTCTTCCATTTCATATCACCACTAATATCAGTTGAACAACATTTTATTAACTCACGCTCTTAGGGATCGGCCTCCTTCACTGCCGTTCTTGCATTTTCTCTGACCCGCATATTATTGACCACAAAGTTTATGATTTGACAACGTCCAAAAGGGCATAAAAAGAGGCAGCTCCTAAACCTCCTGTCGCTGCCCCCAGCCTACCGACGAAAGCTGTAAAATAACCTCCTTAACATTCTTATTTACCCATCTTATTTACCCATACACCTCTTCAACTCCTGTGGCTTTAGCAAACCTCAGCCTGGCGATCACAGCCCTGTTAAGATTCTGTGCCACCTTGTAGCACATGGCAGCATTTTCATCACAGAAGTTCTGGAATTTGTTCGTGTCAATAGCGACAACTTTGGCTCTTTCTACCACGACAGCCGTCGCAGTTCGCTGATAGGGGAGCACCACCGTTGACCAGCCAAGGACATCGTCTTCAGAGGCGGTATAGACTGTCTTTTCCGTCTCGCCTTCCTTAACCCGGACAGCTATTCTCCCTGATTGAATGAAATACATCGTAGTAGCATCATCCTCTGCTCTAAATAGGACAGTACCTGGCTCACAGACCATCTTTTCACCGATGCTTAGTATTTTTTGCATTGCTTCTTCACCGACCCCGTGGAATAAAGTGGCCATCCTGGCCTTTTCACCGTAAACAATGTCTTCTTCGGGAGCCTCTTCTTTTGCCACAGAGGGACGAAGCGGCGGCGTTATAGTCTTGCTGGTAACTGTTTTCATTACCGTAGGATCGGGGTTGACTGGTCCGCCACATTCCGGTCGATAACAGGTAACGTCGGTAAAACTACATCTCAAAGAGCAACTGGGACAAACATCTGGCGGCCTATTTGCTTCTTGAACAAAATATCCACATTCCACACACTGCCACTTTGGCATCTTATCCTCCTTTTTGTTTTCTTCTCAATTTCGCGGTAAGTTTACCGCTTTTTTTCTATCAAGTCAATTCACGACTCTTTACCCCAGCTTGCAACGGCCCCAATTCCTTTATTTCGGCGGTTATGTTATTGACGACATCGACAAACTCATCACCGCAAGAGGCACATACCCAGTGCAACTGCACTCTTTCCTGTTCAATGCCGAGCTGCTCCAGCATTTTCTTAAGTAAGGTCATCCGCCGTATTGTCTTGTAATTACCTTCTCGATAGTGGCAGTCACCAAGGTTGCACCCGCAGATAAGCACGCCATCAGCCCCTGCTTCTAAGGCTTTCAAAATAAGGAATGGACTTATTCCACCACTGCACATCATGCGAATAATATAGACATTAGGGGCACATTTCAGTCGTGAAATTCCGGCCAGGTCAGCTCCGGCGTAAGAGCACCAATTACACAGAAAGCCAACAATCTTCGGTTCAAAACTCATGCTAACACTCCTTCTATCTCCGCCCCAATCTCCTCGGCGGTGAAATAGTTATGAGCAATGGCACCGCTAGGACAAGCAGCAGCACACACACCACAGCCCTGGCACAGGACTTCATTAATTCGCGATACCTTGGTTTCTTCGTCAAAGAATATGGCATCATACGGGCACAGAAGATTACAGATTCTACACCCGGAGCATTTGGTTTCATCAATAGAGGCTGTTACTGCTGCGACCTCTATCTTCCCCCGAGCAATCATTGCTAAAGCCCGAGCTGCTGCAGCTGAAGCCTGAGCTACGCTGTCCGGGATATCCTTAGGACCTTGACAACAGCCGGCGATGAGGATGCCTTCGGACATCGTTGCCACGGGATCAAGCTTGGGATGCCTTTCCAGGAAGAAGCCATCGGCACTCCGACCGATATGGAAAAGCTGGGCTACTTCCTTGGCATCTTTGCGCGGCTCCAGAGCAATGCACAGGATAACCATATCCACGGGAACGCGGAGCATGGTTCCTAGCAGAGTATCCTCAACAAGGACAATCAGTTTCCCCTTCTCCTCCTCAGTTATGGCTTCATCGGTAACTTTAGCTACTTTTCCCCGAATGAAATTAACACCCTCATTCGAAATACGGTTATAAAACTCCTCGTAACCCTTGCCGAAACAGCGCATGTCGATATACATCTGATAAATCTCGGCACTGGTTTTTTCCTTAATTAAGTGGGAATATTTAAGAGCATGCATACAGCAAACACGGGAGCAATACTCATTGTAGTTCTTATCACGGCTGCCAACGCAGTGGACAATTGCCACGCTCTCAGGCTGCCGCCCATCAGCAAGGATTATATGTCCTTCAGTGGGGCCGGTCGGGCTACACAGCCTCTCAAACTCCATACTAGTGAACACATTGGGATAACGCCCATAGCCATACTGCGGGATGGAGGAAGCGTCGAAAGTGTCAAATCCTGTAGCGATAATGATATTGCCCACCTCCAGCTCAAAAATGAGCTCGCTCTGCTCGAAATTGATTGCATGGGTCTCGCAGAATTTCTCACAAGCACGGCATTTTCCTTTGAGGAAGTAAGCACAGTGTTCCGTATCAATGACTGGTATATTGGGCACTGCCTGAGCGAACGGCGTGTAAATTGCCTTGCGCTTGCTTGTACCAGCATTAAATTCACTTAATGCTGTCCAGGGACATTTCTCCTGGCAGACGAGACAACCAATGCATTTACCTTCATCAACATAGCGCGGCTTTCTCCTGATTTTGACCTTGAAGTTACCTACGTAGCCAGAAATCGCCACAACCTCACTATAAGTTAAGATTCTGATGAAGGGGTGACGGGAAACCTCGGTCATCCTTGGTGTAAGAATGCAAGCGGCGCAATCCAATGTCGGGAAGGTTTTGTCAAACTGCGCCATATGCCCCCCGATGCTAGGTTCTCGTTCTACGATATAAACCATGTGATTTGAGTTAGCGATCTCCAGGGCAGCTTGCATACCAGCAATGCCACCGCCAACAACAAGAGTAGCCGGGAAGATTGGCACCGCGCGGATCTCTAAGGGCACATGTCGGGCTACCCGGTTCACCGCTGCCCCAACCATCCTCTTGGCCTTCTCAGTAAGCTCGGGGCCCGGCTCATGAAGCCACGAGCACTGCTCCCGGATATTAGCCATCTGGAATAGATAAGGATTTAACCCGGCCTCGCGAAGCACTCCTTGGAAAGTCTTTTCGTGAAGGCGAGGGGAGCAGGAGGCTACCACAACCCGGTTGACTCCCAGCTCCTTAATATCCTTTTTGATGAGCTCTTGCCCTGGATCAGAACAAGTATATGGGTAGTGACGCGCAACCACCACGTGGGGCAAGGTTTCAGCATACTTGGCTACCTCTTCCACATCAACTGTGCCAGCTATGTTCGTTCCACAGTGGCAAACATAAACACCAATTTTTACTTCTTCCATTTTGGCTCGCTCCTCCACTATTATATTTATATTGCCTCAGCAACAAGCTCAGCGATATCTTTAACCTGCATAGTCTCTGCCTTGCCCATAGAGAGCACACTGTCCCTATAGTTGAGGAAACAATAAGGGCAGGCCAGAGCTATTATATCAGCGCCTTTTGCAACAGCTTGCTCCACCCTTATGTCAGAGAACCTTTCCCCTTTCGGCGTATCCATCCAGATTCTACCCCCACCTCCACCACAACAAAGACCATCCTCGCGAGCATCAGGGAATTCTATTAACTCCAAGCCGGGAATACTTTGCAGAATTTCTCTGGGCTCATCGTAGACATCATTATGTCTCCCCAAATAACAAGGGTCGGAATAGATTACTTTCTTGTTTATCTCTTTGGAGAGCTTCAATTTCCCCTGTTCGATAAGTGAAGCCAGATATTGAGTGATATGAATTACTTCAAATTTGCTTCCAAGCTCAGGATACTCATTCTTAAAGGTGTGATAGCAGTGCGGTGAGGAAACTACCACAGTTTTGACACCATTACTGGTAAAGAGATTAATATTGTTTTGGGCCAGACTTTGAAACGTATCTTCGTGCCCGGCTTTTCTAATTGACTCGCCACAGCATTTTGCTTCAGTGCCTATAATACCATAATCAATCTTAAGCTTATTGAAGATTGTGGCAGTGGCTCGAGCTACTGTTTTTACATCAGGATCATAGGACGGAACACAGCAAGGGAAATAAAGTATTTCGGTACCCGAAGCAAATTTTTTAACCTTAAGGTCTTTGGCCCAGTCATTCCGCTTTTCCGGTGCCTCACCAAGTGGATTACCTACACCAGCGATGTTCTTAGCTGAAATTCTCAAGGCATCAGGGACAACGCCAATACCCAGGCTAGCTACAGCTCGGCGCAGAGCCCTCATGACATCTATTATCTCGACACCTCGGGGGCAGCGTTGAACACAAGCTCGACAAGTGACGCAAGTCCAGACATCCTCGCTGCCGAAATCGATTGCCCCAAGCTGAGCTGCATGCATGATGCGGCGAACGAGAAAACTTCGGACCAAATTCCAGGGACAGATACCTGTACAAAGACCACATTGATAACACAATTTGAGAGGTTCACCACCGGCCTCGAGTATCACATCTGCAGCTTCTTTGTAAGGACTTAGTACTTCCATTTTAACATTTACCTCCACGCTTCAGAATTGGTCATAAAAAGGTGGCCCACAAAAGCATTGTAGCCACCCTTTTTCTCCATAATGTAGATTTAGGCACGGGTGGGAAGTATAACAAACCCCGCCAAAAAAAACAAGGTTTTGGCGGAAAAAATGTTCCGAGATTTGCTCCTAGGAATGTCTATCCGCAGGATCAGCACTGCAGTTTACAACAGGGCAGGGAAGATAACAAACCTCGGCAAGAAAGGCAAGCTCTTCTGGGACATCACCCCGGTTAAGAGGTTACCGGAGAGAAGATAAGGCTCTCACGTCCCTTAGTGAGGCTTTATTGTCCTACGCCACGTTCAGTTGTGATTGAGCCCAACACTCCGTTGATTAACCGGGGGGAAGAATCGCTTCCGAATTTCTTGGCTAACTCTACAGCCTCATTTATAGCTACCTTGAACGGAGTTTTATCATTAAATAAAATTTCGAAAATAGCCAGGCGCAAAATATTTCTATCGATGATAGACATCTGTTCTGGGGGAAAGGCAGGGGCAAATTTTTTAATAAGCGCATCAAGCTCAGATTTGTTCTGTAGCACTCCTTTCACAAGCTCCTCACTGAAGATAAGTGCTTCTTGAGCCAGTGTTTCCCCTGCACTTAAGCGAGCTAAAGCTTCCTCCACCTTATGCTTCGTGCAATCAAGCTCATAAAGTGCCTGGAGAGCAGCGATTCTTGCCTGTCGCCTGATGCCAGCCATTAGTTAGTTGGATTCTCTGTACATGCTAGCTGCGCTATATCCTCAATTCCTGATATATTGAAAGTTTGGAGTTCTGAATTGATTCGCCTGATCAAACCGCTAAGCACTCTCCCGGGACCTATCTCATAAAAGGTGGTGACCCCACTGTGCATCATATATTCCACCGACCCTTGCCACAGGATGCAATTGCGAAGTTGCTTCACTAATTCTTTTTTTATCGAATCAACGTCGGTTAACGGCCGAGCGGTCACATTGGATATTACAGGAATATTTGGTGGTCGAAACCTGACATTCGAGACGATTTTGCTGAATTCAGCTATGACTGGCTCCATCAAGGCGGAATGAAAAGCCCCGCTAACCTTTAAAGGAAGAAGGGCGCGAGCACCTCTTGTCTTAGCTAATTTATTAGCTTCAGTCAGGGCTTGAGCAGCACCACTAATCACAATCTGCCCAGGACAGTTTACATTGGAAATTTCAGTTCCACTATGAACACTTATGTCTTTAACTGTTTCTTCATCAAGCCCTATTACAGCTAGCATGCTCCCAGGATTTTTTAGCCCAGCTTCATACATTAATCTCCCTCTTTCCCTGACAAGCAAAACAGCATCAGCCAGGCCCAGCACACCAGCAGCCACCAGAGCAGTATATTCACCCAGACTATGTCCAGCCACAAAAGTGGGAAAGGGAAAGTTAGCTATGGCTGCCTTTTCAAGCGCTTTAAGGCAGGCAATGCTGACGACCAGTATCGCTGGCTGGACGTTGTGCGTCTTTGTTAATTCCTCCTCTGGACCTTCAAAGCATAAACGGGAGAGGGAAAAGCCTAAAGAATCATCAGCTTCATCAAAGACTTTCTTGGCTGAAGGATAGCTGTTATACAAGTCCAGTCCCATACCAGCGCTTTGGGCGCCCTGCCCCGGGAAAACATAAGCTACCTTGGGTAACTCAGCCATGCGAACTATTTCTTAGCGGACTTGACCTCGATTGCTTCTCTATCATCATACCAGCCACAGTTAGGGCAAACATGGTGAGATAACTTAGGACTGTGACAATGTGAGCATACATCCAGGGCCGGCGGGGTCAATTTAAGATGGCTGCGCCTTTTCCCCTGGCGCGCTTTAGCAGTTTTTTTCTTGGGTAGTGCCATGTGAATTCGCCTCCTTCATTCCTGGGCAGTCAGGTCGACATAAGGGTTTCATGGGCAAATTTAGCAAAATATATTGCCGTATTAACTCGCTCAGGTCAAGTATATTTTTATTATCAATAGTGAACTCTTCCGATTGTTCCGGGGAAGAGAGTGCTAAATCACCAGACACATCAGATATCGGCAGAAATTCTTCTTCAGCAGTGAAACTTACAGGGAATAAGAATGTATCAAGGCAGCGGCTACATATGATTTTTACCTCAGCAGTTAATTTACACTGAACTAAAACTCCCTGACTGATATGAATCACCTTTGCCTTTCCTTCAACAAAACCTTCAATTTCCTCACCAATTATCCCACTGATATCATGGCTTTGGCTAGAGCCAACGGGCTCTTTCAGCAATTGAGCTACATTTATTAAAGCGTTCAGAGGTTCTCTTTCCATCTGTCATAGCCTAGAAATTTAGGTCAAGCACAAAGTATAATAAACTATATCATAAGAGGTTCAAGTATTGAAAATAGAAAACGATCATTTTATCACCCTGAGCGGAGTTAGATTCTTTGCTTCGCTCAGAATGACAAGAGGCGAAGGGTTAATGGTCAGAATGAGAGAAGGGAGTGCTAAACAACCTTGGAGATAGAAAACCTGAAGCTAAAGATAAAGGATAGCGTCGAATTACAAAGGCAGCAGCTTATCCAGTTGAGCCTGAATATCCATGATAACCCTGAGTTGGGCTTCGAGGAGGAAAAGGCGTCGGCCTGGCTTACTAGCTATCTTGAAGACAGTGGATTTCATGTAGAACAAGGCATTGCCAGCTTGGCTACAGCCTTTCGAGCGACATATGGCCAAGGGAGCCCGAGAATTGCCTTGCTTGCTGAATATGATGCTTTACCCAAAATAGGACATGGCTGTGGGCATAATATAATAGCTACTTCAGCACTTGGGGCTGCTGTGGCTAGTAAGTCTATCATTGCCCAGTCAGGAGGCAGCATTGTGGTTCTGGGCACTCCTGGAGAGGAAGTCTTCGGTGGCAAGATAGACATGGTGAAAGCAGGAGCCTTTAAGGAAATAGACGTGGCTATGATAGTACATCCCGATGTGCGCAACATGGTAACCATACAGGCACTTTCCTGTAGCTCCCTGGAAGTGGAATTTTTTGGCCGGCCGGCTCACGCCGCTGCCCAACCCCACAGGGGTATAAATGCCCTTGAAGCTATGATATTAGCTTTCACTGCTATAAATTCATTGCGTCAACACATAAGAGGGGAGGCACGCATCCATGGCATAATCACTGACGGAGGTGAAGCCCCTAACATAGTGCCTGCTCATAGCGCTGCTGTGTTTTTGATACGCGCTCCAGATAATGAGTATCTTGCTGAGTTGAAGGACAAGGTTTTAAACTGTTTTACAGGAGCATCTGTAGCTAGCGGAGCACGATTAGAATATCGCTGGAGAGACAGGACTTATGCTCCTATGAAAAACAATGCGACTCTAGCTCAGCTATTTAGCCAAAATCTAGAATCGCTGGGAAGACATGTCGAAGCCTTCGATCCTCGTTTTGGCTTTGGCAGTACAGATATGGGAAACGTCAGTCAAGTAGTACCAAGCATACATCCTACGATAGCCATAGCTTTGCCTGAGGTATTGATACATACACAGGAGTTTGCCGCAGCAGCCGCCTCTGAAGCAGGACACGAAGGCTTAATGGACGCAGCCAAGGCAATGGCTATGACTGTGGCTGATATTCTCCAGCCAGGAATACTTGATAAGATTAAGCAGGAATTCTATCGTGGTTAGAGTAGGCATTCCCAGAGCCTTATCTTATTATCAATATTACCCTGGGTGGAAAACATTTTTTGAAGCCCTGGGCGCAGAAACGGTGGTATCACCGCCGACTAACAAAGCTATCTTTGCCGCAGGAAATTCACGGGCGGTTGCTGAGAGTTGACTCATTTCTCGACTGCAGGCGATGGGAGTTAGAGTATTTACTCCGGAGATGGCAGAGCAGGAAGCACTCGATATCGTTATGACAAAGTTGGGGGGCGCCCCGCACTGGTCTTTTGAAGCCGCTATAATTGGTGCCGGTGAACACTATCTAGAGGCAAAAGTCGATGGTATAATTAGTGTAAATATTGTCCCAACTTATGCGAGATTGCTCAAATCTCTGTGGAGGGCAAGGTTCTGGCAAGGTGGGGGGGGACGCTGTGATTTGTGGGATGGAGCAGCTACAGGTTAAAATTTCAAGACATGGGCAAAACTTACCAAGTAGTCATCATTGGTGGTGGCCCGGCGGGACTCACCGCCGGGCTATATTGTGCCCGCTCAAGGTTTAATACTTTGCTTATCGAAAAGGGAGTAGTTGGCGGGCAAATAACCAACGCTGAGCGAGTGGAGAATTACCCTGGCTTTCCCAAGGGTATCTCAGGTATTGAGCTAGGACAACTTATCCGTGAGCAAGCCACTGGCTATGGATTGGAAATCTTGCTTGCCGAGGTTACCAAAGCAGTGCCTGGCCAGAGGCATAATCTGGTCAGCACCAGCGAAGGCGATTTTGCAGCTGAGTCGATAATCATTGCCTCTGGCTCGCAATTTCGCAAACTAGGCGTGCCTGGGGAAGATAAACTTGTGGGTAAGGGAGTTTCCTATTGTGCTACCTGTGACGGCCCTTTATTCAAAGGTAAAACAGTGGCTGTAATAGGTGGCGGCGATGCTGCCATCACTGAGGCTCTCTACTTGAGTAAGTTTGCTTCCTCGGTTAAGGTCATTCACCGTCGCAGCCAGCTTCGAGCCAGCAAGATATTTCAGGAAAGAGCTATGGCCGAAACAAAGATAGAGTTTATTTGGGATACTGTAGTAACCCAAATTGAAGGCGATGGGGTAGTTAAGCAACTCATGCTAAAAAGCACCAAAAATGCTAAAATATCAATATTAGAGCTAGCAGGTGTTTTTGTGGCTATCGGCTCAGAGCCCAATAGTGCTCAGTGGCGGGGATTGTTGCCTTTAGACGAAGCAGGCTACATAATCACCAATGAACTCATGGAAACGAGGATTCCAGGAATATTTGCTGCTGGAGATGTCCGCCATAATTCAGCCAAGCAGGCGATAACTGCTGCTGGGGATGGCGCTACTGCTGCTATGTCGGCAGAGAGATTTTTGTCATTCTGAGCGAAGCGAGGAATTTTATGAAAGTTGTTTTACTAGAAGACCTCCCCGGAAAGGGAAAGGCTGGAGAGATAAAGGAAGTAAGCAAAGGTTATGCCAGGAATTTCCTTTTGCCTCGGGGTTTAGCTTTGGTAGCCACCCCCACGGTCATTAAGCAAGTAGAGTCCAGACTAGAGAAGGAGAAACTTGAGGAAAGTATTGACCGCGATAAACTAGTTGAGCTGGCTCAGCAAATTGAGGGAAGGGAAATTCGTTTTAAAGCTCGCATGGGTGCCGGAGAACGCTTGTTTGGCTCTATTACCGCTGCCGATGTAGCTGAAGAATTAAGTCAGGCCGTAGGTTCTGTTATTGATAAAAAGAAGATAGACATAGAGAAATCTTTACGCAAAACAGGCAGCTATGAAGTAGCCGTTAAGTTAGCCAGCGACATTAATCCGCAAATTACGGTGGTTATCGAGGAGGAGAAAGAGAAAGGGAAAGAGACAGAGGAAAAAGCAGAGAAAAAGGCAGAGAAAAAGAAAGAGAAAGGCGAGGAGACAAAGAAAAAAGCGGAGAAAAAGGCAGAAAAGAAGAAGGAGAAAGAGAAAAAGGAGGAGGAGAAAGATTAGGCATGGCAGAGGGAAAATTACCACCCCATGATATTGAAGCTGAAGAGGCAGTAATTGGGTCTCTGCTTATTGACCCTGAGGCCATAGTGAAAGTTGCCGTTTCCCTCAAGCCCGAGGATTTTTTTTCAGAAACAAATCAAGCGATTTATCAAGCCTGTTTCTCCCTTTACCAACGTCCTAATGAAGTCATAAACCAGATTACGGTAGCTCATGAGCTTGCGCGTCAAAATAGGTTAGAGGAAATTGGCGGCGCTGCCTATCTATCTCATTTGATATCTATTGTGCCCACGTCTTTGCATGTTGAGCATTATGCTCAGATAGTATCTGATATGGCAATGATGCGGAGACTTATCGCTGCTGCAGGACAAATTGCAGCCATCGGCTATGACGCTGGTCCAGATGTGGAAAGTAGCCTCAATGACGCTGAAGATATCCTGTTTAAAGTGCGAGCTAGGCAAGGTCTTCGAGGCCTTGTTCCGATTCGTGAGGTTCTAGGTCAATATTTTGAGGAAGCTGGGCAGCCTACTACGCTTAGGGAAGGGGAAGTACCTTATATTCTAACCGGCTTTGCCGCCTTGGACAATTCTTTAGGGGGATTGCAGAGGACTGACTTAATCGTTTTAGCCGCCAAGACTAGTCTGGGTAAGACTAGTTTAGCTCTAAATGTTGCCAGGAATGCCGCTATTAACCAGAAGGCTTGTATTGCGCTATTCAGTTTGGAGATGTCTCGAGAGGCAGTAGTGCAGAGGTTTCTCGGTAGTGAATCAGGGGTGGATTCTAAGCGTATAAGGTTGGGACGCTTTGGTGAGAATGACGAGGTAAAAATCATGGAAGCCAGCGGCGTCTTATCCGAGGCGCCGATTTATATTGATGATTCTCCTATGCTTCGGGTGGTAGATATAAGGAGCAAGGCACGGCGACTTCACTTCGAACGCGGCATCGACCTGATCATCGTGGATTATCTGCAACTGATACAAGGCGACGGCAAGAATGAAACCCGGGTACAGGAAATTAGCAAGATAACCCGTGCCTTAAAAACTTTAGCCCGGGAACTGAATGTGCCTATCTTAGCTCTATCGCAACTCAGTCGGGCTGTAGAAGCGCGTCCCTCCCATATACCTCAGCTTTCTGACCTGCGCGAAAGTGGCAGTATCGAGCAGGATGCTGACGTGGTTATTTTCATTCACCGAGAAGATCTGAATTATTCTCCCGAAGACTGGAGCAAGATGCATGATATTGAGAAGGAACCTTATCCCCGCAGCATCGCCGATATTATCATAGCCAAACACCGCAATGGTCCTTTAGACCAAATCAAGCTACGCTTCCTGAGCAGGGTTGCCAAATTTGATAATTTAGAGGCTGAACTGATTTCTGCCTCTTAAGGGTGAAAAGATGCCTGACCGGCAATTATCAAGCTCTCAAAGGAAAACAGATTTTATCTCCTTGCCTGACTCTTTCTTTACCCAGGCGATGCCTAAAATTCAAGATCTGGCTGAACTTAAGATAGTGTTATATGTCTCTTATCTTATTCTGCGAAAACAAGAGCGTCCCTATTTTGTCACTTATAAGGAATTGCTATCCCATGAACTAATGGCTACGATGGGCGAGAAGACACTTCGCCAGGCGTTGGACTCGGCTGTAGAGCACGGTACTCTATTACACTCGACCTTAAATATAAATGGAGTGCTCGAGGATGTTTACGCTCTGACCGTTGATAGCCGTCAGCCGCCGACTATCAACATCTTTGCCCTCTACGAGCAGAATATCGGCCTGATACAGGCCCTGATTGCTGAAGAACTTAAGGAAGCAGAGAAGCTTTATCCACCCCAGTGGATTGAAGAAGCCTTTAAGGAAGCAGTTACGCTGAATAAACGCAACTGGAGATATATCGCCAGCATCCTGAGAAGATGGGCTAGCGAAGGTAAGGACAGTGGAGAGTATAAGAGAGACATTAAAAAGGATGACCCAGACAAATACATCAAGGGCAAATACGGACACATGGTCAGAAGGTAATGCTCCCTTGCCCTCGATAGAAGAAGGCGCGGGTGAAATCTGCCCTGTTTGCAAGGGGGCGGGCTTCGTCCATCCTGCTCTAGATTCAGGGAAAGTTAATTTCAGCCGGGTGGTACCCTGCCGATGCAGTAAAGGGGAGCTGAGAAAGAAAAAAACAGAATATCTTGAGAAATACAGCAATTTAGGTTCTCTGTCGCAGCTTACCTTTGACAATTTATCTCCTAAAGGAAGACCTACCCGTCATTCTGAGCGAAGCGAAGAATCTCAGGAGCGCTTTGCTCAAATTTACCAGGCTGCCAAAGCCTTTGCTGATAATCCCGAGGGTTGGCTGGTATTTTCAGGTTCCAGCGGCTCTGGTAAAACACACCTGGCTTGTGCTATCGCCAACCATCGTATCAGCTTAGGGGAGCCTGTATTTTACATCGGTACTGCTGACCTCCTGGACCACCTCCGCTCCGCTTTCAGCCCCACAAGCGACACCACTTATGACGAGCTGTTTGAGCAAGTAAAGAATGTGCCTCTATTAGTGCTTGATGACCTTACTCCGGGAAGCGCTACTGCCTGGGCTAAAGAGAAGCTGGAGCAGCTCCTTCAGCATCGCTTCAATACCAGACTGGCCACGGTAATCACCACCGATTTACCACTGGAAAAAATGGATGAACGCTTACGCGGCCATCTTGCTAATAATGAATTCTGCCAGGTATGGACGATTGAGCAAAAATCGCCCTTGGAATCCCAGGGTGGCTTAAACTTAGAGCTATTACGAAATATGACCTTTGATAATTTTGACCACAAGAGGATGGAACTTCCCCTGGAACAGCGTCAACAGCTGCGCCAAGCTTTCAACTTAGCAGTGGAATTCGCTCGCTCACCAGAGGGTTGGCTGATATTTCAAGGCGTTAATGGCTGTGGTAAGACTCATCTGGCAGCAGCTATCGCTAATTACCGGCGGGCGCAAGGAAAACCAGTCTTCTTTGTGGTTGTTCCCGACCTTCTGGACCATTTACGTTCTACATTCAGTCCTGATAGCAAAATATCCTATGACGAGTTTTCTGAGAGGATCAAAGAAGTTCCACTATTGATACTCGATGACTTCGGGGAGCAATCGGCCACGCCCTGGGCTCAGGAGAAGCTATATCAATTGATAAACTACCGTTATAATGCCCGGCTGCCCATGGTGGTCACCACATGTCTCTCTTTAGAAGAGATTGAAACACGAATCAGTTCGCGAATGGTAGACCCCAAGCTCAGCCTGGTATTCAACATCAGGGCTCCTGATTATCGGGGCAATGTAGGGCCTACACGGCAACCTAAACGCTACTAAGTACCCCATGAAAAATTCGCTTCGCTCTTAAGGGCGGAGGTATGGGGGAAAGTTCAGTCCAGCCCCCTTTGGTCTAGGCGGCTCTCCTTCTACGAACGAAGAAAATCACCAGTGCTACCATTACCACCGCCGCTATAATCCCGCCAATTAGCAACCAGTTGATTGGTGGCTTCTCCTCGAAGTTAGCCGTTATGGAATAGTCGCCGCGCATGGTAATGACGGTTGTGGTGGCGTTCATATTGAAGATGGCGCCCACATCACCAGTCCAGTTGACAAAGCGGTAGCCCTTCTCGGGCTCGGCAACCACACGAACTACTACTCCTGCATTATATGTGAACACCCCCTCGTCAGGGTTGGTTATCGAACCGCCCGCTGTGCTGGATATGATAAGGGCATACTCAATGACTCCCAAGCTCCATTTGGCAAGCGCAGCTTCCCAGCCCGCGGCGACCGCGGTGCCGTCGGACTTAAGCCCCACTGTGTGCTCGTCGCCTGCGGCGACCTGGACGATGTCCTTCCAGCCACCAACATTGCACCGCTCATCATAGTTAGTTCCCACTGCGACCACGGTGCCATTGGACTTAAGCCCCACCGTGTGAGTATAGCCTGCGGCGACCCGGACGATGCCTGTCCAGTTGCCGACATTGCACTGCCCGTCGTAGTTGGCTCCCACAGCAACCACGGTGCCGTCGGACTTAACCCCCACTGTGTGCACGCCGCCTGCAGAGACCCGGATAATGTCCGTCCAGTTGCCGACATTGCACTGCCCCAAGCTGTTGTATCCAACTGCGACCACGGTGCCATTGGACTTAAGCCCCACCGTGTGAGTGCCGCCTGCGGCGACCCGGACGATGCCTGCCCAGTTGCCGACATTGCACTGCCCGTCGTTGTTGTATCCAACTGCGACCACAGTGCCGTCGGACTTAAGCCCTACCGTGTGATACCAGCCTGCAGCCACCTGGACAATGTTTGTCCAGTTACTCACATCGCACTGCCCTTTGTTGTTCCAGCCCACTGCGACCACGGTGCCGTCAGACTTGAGCCCTACCGTGTGATACCAACCTGCGGCGGTCTGGTTGATGCCCGTCCAGCCGCCGATATTGCACTGCCCAAATTTGTTGTCTCCCACGGCGACCATGGTGCCATCGGACTTAACCCCTCCCGTGTAATAGCGGCCTGCGGCGAGCCAGGTGATGTCCGTCCAGCCGCCGACATTGCACCGCCCGTCGTAGTTGGTTCCCACGGCGAACACAGTGCCGTCGGACTTAAGCCCCACTGTGTGAATTCCGCCTGCGGCGACCCCGACGATGTCTTTCCAGCCGCCGATATTGCACCGCCCGTCGTGGTTGTCTCCCACGGCGACCACGGTGCCGTCGGACTTGAGTCCCACCGTGTGAGACTCGCCTGCGGCGACCTGAATGATGTCCGTCCAGTTGCCGACATTGCACTGCCCGTGGTAGTTGGTTCCCACGGCGAACACGGTGCCGTCGGACTTGAGCCCCACCGTGTGCTGGTAGCTTGCGGAGACCTGGACGATGTCTTTCCAGCCACCGACATTGCGCTGCCTGTATTCGTTAGCTCCCACGGCGACCACGGTGCCGTCGGTCTTAAGCCCTATCGTGTAATCGTAGCCTGCGGCGACCTGGATGATATTCTTCCAGCCACCGACATCGCACTGCCCATCGTAGTTGGCGCCCACGGCGACCACAGTGCCGTCGGACTTAAGCCCCACCGTGTGATAGTAGCCTGCGGCGACCTGGATGATGTCTTTCCAGCCGCCGACATTGCGCTGCCCGTATTTGTTATCTCCCACGGCGACCACGGTGCCGTCGGACTTAACCCCCACCGTGTGCACGCAGCCTGCGGCGACCTGGATGATGTCCGTCCAGTTGCCGACATTGCATTGCCCGTCGTTTTTGTCTCCCATGGCGACCACGGTGCCGTCGGACTTAAGCCCCACTATGTGACCGCCGCCTGCAGCGACCATGGGCGTTACGTTCCCTTGAGGCGTATTCAGGGTCATTGCCAAAGCAAGCGTCGAGCTATCTATCGCCAGATGATTAACAAAATGGTCATCCGGCCAAGGCACGGTTGCTGAAGCTCCCACTACCGAAGCAGGAAGAATCAGGCTGAAGACCAGAGCGATAGAGAGTAGCGCTGGCAAGAGGATTTTTCTGTTTTTCATTGCCACCTCCGATTATCCTTCATCCGAAAACTGAAACACCTCTCGTGCGTATGAAAGGTTCACCTTGTGTAAAGTTTCGTTTCCCCGGAACCCTCAGTTTATAGTATTATTATGTCACACATTATTGTATCACGCCACCCACACTGTCAAGCGTTTTTGGTATATATTCGGAGAGGCAGGATTATAACGATATAATCAGCATCAGTTCTGTTAGCTTTCCCCCGCCTCCTCAATCAGCTTCCATCCTTGAGAAGAAGCAAGAACCTATTCAAATGAGATATGGTCTACCGCAACAAGATGACCAAACATCTTGGTTAGATTGTCAGCTACTATTGCCTTCATTGTCCGTCTCTACTTCCACGGACAAGCTCTTGACCGAGGCGAAATGTATCCTCGAGAGCCGCAGGATACTCCTCAATTTGGCCTTTGTTATCAATTCCCCTGACTAATAAATCACCAGAATATTTCACGCCTATAGCATCAAAAAAGTACTTCACCGTGAGCATTGCGCCATCAAAGAGCTTTTCACCTCGAGTAGCACCTATTGAGATAAAAACCCCCCTCCGCACTCGCTTATCTTCCCCTCCCATGCCCAGCACATGTTTTCTTACCCAAAGCGCCTGACATCTGTCTATTATCGCTTTCGCCTGGCTGGTAATACTATAGAAGAATATCGGTGAAGCAAAAATGATATGGTCTGCTTCCAGAAGTTTCTTGTAGAGCGATTGCATATCATCCTTAATGGCACAGTTACCATCCTTGAGACAGGCATATATTTCCAGGCACGGTGAGATTTTGAGTTTTGAGACCAGCACCTTTTCGACCTCGGCTCCTGCTTCCCTGGCACCTTCCAGCGCCTTATCAAGAAGGACCTCGGTATTGCTTTGCCTTCTGGGGCTGCCCATAATGCCTAATACTTTCATATTGTTCTTAATTATAGATTATAGCGCCCTAAAGAATCGGGCATAAACTCTTCGGACTGAGACCAGGACGAAGCCCGGAATAGAAATTAAATTCCATTCTTTATACGCCATACTTATCTCTCAGTATCTGCGAGAGCTCAGGCAAGAAGGTAAATGCCTTTTCCACAATCCCTTCTTCAGAGCTGGAAAGCTGACATTCGCCTGGCTTCTTATCGTCGGTACTAATCTGGCCTATATCGCTAAGGCAGCATCTGGCTGGTGCCACCAATGCCTGCATTGCAATTTGGTTCAAGGACAAACCTGTACTTTCCGAGATTACCTCCCAGTAATCTGAGAGAATCGCAGCCAGTGTTTCCGGTGTCTGCGTCGCCAGAACCGTGGATTCAGTGGGGACAATACCCCACGAGATAACCCCACCATTCCTGATAAATTCAGCCACGCTGCCGGCATATTCCTTGGGCATAAATCCAATTTGATAAGCGTCGAAGGACAGAATTTCCACCCCCAACTCTAACAGATAGGGTAAATTCACCTCGGCACAGAGATGCACCCCTTTGGGCCCTTCCAGGCCTTCAACAAAATTATGGTAGTCTTCTTTAGCTTGTTGTTCATTATATCCCGAAAGACCACTAAACACATAACCCAGCCCTGGCTCATCCAGCCAGACAAAGGCATTGGGATTCCTTTCCTTAAGCTCTCGATACTGAATGTTGGTTTTCTTCTGAATAAAATCAAACAAAATAGTCCTTGCCTCATCGTTATAAATGACTGGCTTGAGGTTCTCATCAAGCACCTTAAAGCCAAAGCTCACGGGACCGATGACCTGTCCCCTGACAGCTTTATAACTTTGAAGCTCCTTGGAGAGAAACTTGCGGAATACTGCGGAATACTCGGCGGTGAGGGCAAAAGCCTCTGGGCTATCCATTT
>Ga0307375_10002770_pt1 | contig 17689 bp, 13 predicted proteins | sample TR1MG_FD_202531 | JGI IMG/M metagenome (GOLD analysis project Ga0307375, IMG submission 202531) | Soil microbial communities from Risofladan, Vaasa, Finland - TR-1 | ecosystem: Environmental > Terrestrial > Soil > Coastal area > Acid sulfate soil | place: Finland: Risofladan, Vaasa | collected... | reverse complement strand
GAGGTTTAAGCAGAGATACTCCCAAAGCCTCGTGTTTTTTTGATGAGTTAAGGAATAAAAAAAATGCTTACAAATTGTAAGCATTTTTTTGTCGGGGTGATCCATATAACCGTAGATCTGTATATCAATACATTATATGTTCATTGGTACCGTTTTGGTTCTGTATTTTTTTGACGAAAAATTTATCCTTCCTTTCAAAGATAGTAATTTGCCATAACAGCAAAAAACTGTCTGAGAACAAAAAAAAGTTTCTATGAAATAATAAATATTGGATTGGAAGCTTAGTCGTCACGTTTCGAATGAGCACCTAATGCCAAAATTAACTGGACATTATAAGGTTCACCCACAAAATAGAATTAGATTTGTGTATTATACGGTTAAAACCGCACAATACATACCCATATGGGTGTATATATACAGTTTTACCGTATGTGTAAACGAGTTAGCGGTCACCCTGTGAAAAATAGACTTAGATATTAAAGACAACAATTGACAGAAAAAATGGACGACTTAGTTTCACCTAAATATCAAATGCAACTTGTAAACTCAGTTGAGAAAGCAATTTGGGATGAATACAAAACATACAAACAAGTTCGAATATATATTAGTAAGTGGTATAAAAACAATTATGAACCGGATGGTTTTAACAATGACTATTGGGAAAACTTTGCGATAGTTACAAAACCTAACAAAGACATTGACCTAACCTTGACACTTCACAACATGTCAGGAACAGACCTACTAAAAGTTGCAATTGACTTGGGTGTAGACACTCCAGATTTTATTCCCTCAATTCCAACATTTAAGAACGAGCTAAAATCAGCCTACAAGACTGCTTACGATACATTCACAAAAGCATATAAGCTAATTGACACAGACCCAAGCACAGCAGTAGGACTTGCCAACTCGGCACTTGAAAGTATAATTAAAGAAATATTAAAAGACGACAGAATTTCAAGTAAAACAACTGGTGGTGAAACACTTTACAAACTGACATCAATAATTTTAAAAGAATTCAACCTGACGAATAACGAACACCCTGTAGAAATAAAAACAATTGGTAGTTCACTATTGGCAATAAATCAAGCAGTAGAAAAACTTAGAAGCGAAAAAACAAACTTTCACGGCAAGACAGGTGACGATTACCTAATTAATGACACTATTTATACATACTTTATAGTTAATACGGTTGCAACGGTCGGCCTTTTTCTTAACTCATATTACAAAACTAAATTTTCTAAACCGACACCAATAATAGAAAGCGACGATTTACCATTTTAACAAAAAGACAACTAAATTGAACCTATAGTAAGAAGGGCGAACCGCTAACAAGGGCTAAAAAATACGGAGTTCGTGCACGTTGCAGACGCAAATTTTCAGCGGCAGAAAAGTGTTGGCGCTTGCGATAAAGTTCAGTAATTATTAATTAAGTTTGTGCAAGGTGACATTGAAGTGCATTTAATTCCGCACTTTTCTTAGCCCAAAACCGTTAGCGGCAAGTGTAAAGGACAACCGTGCAAGGACAAACAGACGGCAGACAAACCAATTATAGTCAAATAGAAAACCCTAAATGAGCATTTCTAAGCTACATATCTTTTCAAAAAATACTGATGCAAGTGCATCTATTAGAGGTTACAGTTACCAAACCCTAAGGACACTTGAAACATGGCTTGACAATCTTATAGATAAAGTTGACGAAGAAATTTATTGCGATTTTGAAGAAGATATATTTCAGGAAGACCACAAAGCAGGTACAGCCAAATTTAGGCAGTTAAAACTTTACTCATCAAACTTCTCATTTAAGAGTGAAGAAATTGGAAAATGTATTTCTCATTTTTTCATGCTTCATGTAAAAACTGACTATCTACTTACAGACAAAGAATTTGTTTTTGAAGCGAACACAAATGTCGCAGGAAATTACAAAGGCAATGATGCAGAATTACTTCGCAATTGGGTAGCTAATCAGGAAAATCTTTCTCCCGAACTTTTGATACAATGCACGAACAAGGTAAAAACAATTGTTTCAAAATATATCAAAGAACAGGCTAATAAATTAACGGATAAGATTGATGAAGCAGTTCTCAAAGAAGCAATTTCTGTATTTGAAAATTTATCGACCGAACAATGGAAAGATTTTGCAAAAAGAATCAAATGGAAATTTGCAAAGAGAGAACCAGATGATGAATTCTCAGAAACAATTCTTCAAATAGAATCTATTCTGCTCAAACTTCCATTTAAGATTAACAGAGATAATCTGAAATCTATCTTCGGTATTTTGTATAAAGAAGTATCACTTCGTGCCTCAAACCAAGAACCAAGTGAAAGGAAACTTACTTCAAGTGAACTTGAACTTCTGTTAGTTGATACGGGAGATAAAGAGGATAAATGGTATGTAGAAGTTTTTGAAAGATGGAAAGACATAAAAGAAATTGAACATTTCAAAATCGGAGAATTCTATGAAGTAATAAATGCAAGTCGTTATTGCAGGAGACATAAATATCTTATAAGCCATGACTCCCACTGGTTAAACCTTCTTTCCTGTTTCATTCATAAACTTAAAATCAGGAAGGAATTTACAAGGGAAGCCATCTATGAATATTTGTGGTTGAGATTCAGACCAAACGGAAAATTCAAATTGCCCACTGGAGATTTATTCGGTAGTGAAGGACTTATCCGATTTTACTTTTCTGACTTTAGTGAATTCAAACATGCAATTGCCTTAGAGGATGCAAAAAGTTTATTGCAAATCACTTTCACTGCAATGGTGTCTGAGAAAGTGGAAATAAACTTCAAAGAAATACTCAATTGGTTTAAGCAACTTTATCTTGAACTGAATAAACAGTTAAAAGCAACCAATAACCCAAATGAAAAATGCTATTTGCTTGAACTTCTTGGAACGCTTGTAATGTTTTTTAATCAGCGAAAAAAGAACAAGAAAAACCCAAATGATTTTTTAAAGTATTTTGAAGAGCTTCTTACAATAATTGATTCAGCACCATATTACCATACTTCCCAATTAAGCGACAGAATAAATCAATACATCAATCTGTTCATTAAGATTGATGCCGATGAAAATTCCGAACTAATAAACGCACTGCAATTGTTCTCTGAAAAACTCCATTCAAAAGTTCAAAACAGAGTGAGCTTATTTAGCAGTGGTAAAAAACAATTTGATTGGGGAGCAGGATACATTTATACCGATGACCCGACACAAGTATTAAAGGCACTTAGTCATTTTCATAAAGCTAAAGACCATTGGAATAACCATGAATCTATTGAGGGGCATGTATTATCTCTCATTAGCATTGCCCAACTGTATAGCAGCATTGGATTAAACTTTGCCGCTAAGTATTATGCACTTAGTGGAGTTTGGGTAAGTATAAATAATGGAGATAAGAAACTTTTAAAACGAATTGCAGATTGTGCTGCTCTTGTTTTCTATTCCGACTTTAAACAAGGTTCATGGCTTAGTGCGATTTCTTCTTTCCATTTGTTTTTAGGTGCAAGACATGAATTCAATCCCAATCCGATTGACCCTGAAAAAGACAGCATCACTTTCAAATCAATTGCGGACTTCTCTTTGATTCTTTTAGCAACTCCGAAAATATCTCAACAGTTTCAAGTTTTAATTGACTCAAACATCAAATTCACAGGATACATTGGAGAAGAATTAATTGTCCCCTTGATTGAATCAATGACAGGAAAGTATGATAGTGAAGATAAAATAAAGAAACTATGCGAAAAGAAGTTGGACGATTTTCTTTTAAACGATTCGGGCAAAACACGAACAGTAAGGTTTCATGCTTTAGGAAGCTTATGGGCTGTTTCTTTTCAAAACGACTATCAAACAAATTCTATTGCAGAAGAATTTTTGGCAATCCTTCAAATAATGTTAGCAGAGATTTCTCTGTCTAACTACGACTTTCATTTTGTAAAAGGCAAAATAGAAATTGAGTTAGCTGTGTCAACGGAACATTTACCGCCAGAACAACTGCAATCAAACAGCGAATATAAGTGGAAAGTATTTGTAGAATTTTTTGATGCTCCCGACCCCAAGGGAATAAACATGCACACAGCGAAGAATTCAACTTCGCTACTCTACATCCTAAATGAAATTAGTTTGCTAAGGGATGAGGAGTTTGAAGAATTGTTTGCACGACTATTCAAGGAAAATGGTTTAGCATCAAAGACACTTTCAACAAACGCATATCAGAGAATATATCGGCAGTTGATTACCGATAAAGAATTTAACAGCTTACAACGAGAGCATTTCTTACCAGTTCCATTGACATGGAATTTACCTTCTGAAAATAATGTGATGCAGTGGAAATCAGAGTTGAGTAGCAAGTATAATCACGACCAAGCGATAAAGCATATAAAAACTAGATTTAAAAACTCCTACAATTGCATTCATCTGACACTTGACAAGCACAAGAGCAAAAGCGACTTTCAAAAATTCATAAATGAATTAAGGAGCAAAGGATTTCTTGATTGGCAAATCATTTTAGCTCTTATGAATTTTATTCTTGACTACAAAGCACAATTGGAATTAAGAAAAGGTAATACGGATTTTAAATCAGAAGAAGAATATGTAGAGGCAATGCAAAAAACATTTCACAAATATCTGCACATGGATGAAAAAGAGTTTCCCGTTGATTTTCCATTGGAAACATTTAAAACTCCTGAGTTTGAAATTCAGCTAAGAAATTATCCTGTAAATGTTCTCCGAACATTTGAACTTGAAAACAAATCACGATTTCCGAACTTTGAAGCGATAAAAGAATTTTTGGATATACGCTTCAACATGAAAAACGATAACGACAATACAGGCAACCCTTTAAAAGACATTGAATTTAAATAATTATCATTGGACGCAAGATACACAAAAATTGATAATAGATTAAGACAACTGAGAAGAACACCAGCTGCCAACACGTAGTTAAAAATATTGGGGTTGATGTGCAGATAAGCAGGTTTTTATTACTTTAGTAAAAGTTTAACGTGGGATGAAGTCGTTACAGCTAACGCCCTAACAAAATCTTGCCACGGAAACGTTGTGTGCAAGCATAAGAATACAGCGAAACGGTAGATAGAAACGAATAGAAACAAAAAAAGTAACCCTTTCTGATGAATAAAGTTAAGCCATGAAAATAAAAACTGTTAAACTCAAGAATTTCAGAAGTTACAAAGATTTAGTTGCTATTGAATTTGGCGACTTAACAGCTTTTGTTGGCAAAAATGACATCGGTAAGTCAACTATTTTAGATGCATTAGATATTTTCTTCAATGAAGGTAAAGGTGTAATTAAGTTAGATAAAGATGACATCAACAAACAGGCCGTTTCGGAAGGAGATAACGAAATAAGTATTTCTGTTTGCTTTGAGGAACTTCCTGCAAACATTGTTATAGACAGCACCAATGAAACCACATTGCAAGCAGAATATTTATTGAACTCAAGCAACCAACTTGAAATCATTAAAAAATATCCCAATGCAGGCAAAGAAAAAGTTTTTGTAAAAGCAAGCCATCCTTCAAATCCACAATGTAAAGATTTGCTTCAAAAGAAAGATTCCGAACTTAGGGCAATCATAGGAGGAAATCAGGGAATAGAATGTAGTGACAGAAATAGAAATGCAGTTATGAGAGCAGCTATTTGGAATCACTTCAATACTGACCTTCAAATAGTTGAGATTGAAATAGACGTTACTAAAGGTGACACGAAATCAATATGGGATAAACTACAAAACTATTTACCACTTTATTCATTATTTCAATCTGACAGAAAAAACAGTGATGGAGATAGTGAGGTGCAAGACCCGTTAAGAGAAGCCGTAAGACAGATTTTGAATAATGAAGAACTCAAGCAAAAATTCAATGAAATTGCTTCTGTAGTAGAAACTAAGTTAAAAGAGGTAGCAGATAGAACTTTGGAAAAACTAAGGGAAATGAACCCTGAAGTTGCCAACAGTTTAAACCCTGTAATTCCACCCTCTGAAAGTTTAAAATGGACAGATGTCTTCAAAAGTGTTTCGATTACGGGTGACGAAGACATACCAATAAATAAAAGAGGAAGTGGAATTAAACGGTTAATCCTCTTGAATTTCTTTAGAGCAGAAGCAGAACGAAGAAGAGAAGAGAAAAATATCCCAAGCGTTGTTTTCGCTATTGAGGAGCCAGAAACCTCACAACATACAGAACATCAAAAGAAATTAATCAAAGCATTTCTAACACTTGCTACTGCTCCTAATACTCAAATTATTATCACGTCCCATAGTGCCGCTTTAGTTAAAGAATTAGAATTTGAACACCTAAGATTAATTTCACTAAACGGAAGTTTAAAAACAGTTGAAACTGTTTTATCAGGTCAATTGCCTTATCCTTCATTAAATGAAGTGAATTATTTAGCTTTTTCAGAAGTAACAGAAGAGTATCATAATGAACTTTATGGGTTTATAGAAGCAGAAGGACAATTAGATACTTTTAAAATTGGCAAACCCACAATGAGATATATGAAGATTCAACGTAACGGTAGCGCAAGAGAAGAGCAAATCATTTTGACAGAATACATAAGACATCAAATCCATCATCCTGAAAATACTCATAATCCAAGATATTCTTCTGAGCAATTAAATGAGTCAATAAATCTTATGAGAACATTTATACAATCGTTGACTACTTAGAAACGCCAGCACACAATCGAGTAGGTTGCCCAGCCAGCTAAGCTGACGGTGAGAACCTCTCACTCAATAGAATGCAAAAGTAGTTCACTTGGATAAATAGAACCACAATCATTCCAATTATGGATAATCGTAAAATAGAGTTAGAGCGGCGTTTTGCAGAAGTAATCCTTTCAACTTATCAACCAGAAAACAACCCCAGTAAAGAAGCCTTGGTCATTCCAACTAGCCGCGTTCTAGAACTGATGGAAGAACTTGAGCCACCAATGACTATAGAGCCGTTTGAAGTGCTCGTCCTAATGGAAGCACACAAGTTTGACTTTACTAGAAAAAACGGCGAATTTTGGTATTTAGTCAAAGAAAAAAGAGGGGACAAATTAACGTCCCCATCTGATGACTTCTACTAAGAGGTAAAAATTGACATATACTTAAGCAAGATACTTGTTGTATCAAATAATCTTAATGGGCTCATTACCTCCAAACCGATTCTTTTGAGGAGTAGCTATCATATTTTGGCACGAAACCGACACATCTACATCATGCTCATACTCCTGGCTCCCCCTAAACTTGCCATCCTTAGTAACCTTATGAATGCATACAAATGATGTTTTGGGATATTTGCTGTATAACTTTAGCAGATCCTCTGGAGACAAATTCAACGAGTTCACAGAATCAAGAACCACCACATCGTAAGAAGCGAGGCTCAGTGGAATCCTATCGACAACAAATAGATTGGGATGGTATGCCTTTAGACGATCTAGCTTCTCCTTAAACGTATAAACAAACCCCTCCTCTTTACTCACAAACAAAACTCGCTTGTTGTGTTCACTGGCTAAGTAGTGAGCAAATAGAATTGCTAGGGTTGTTTTGCCATTGCCTGGCAACCCAAAAAACATTGCCTTAAAAGGGTCTGAAGGTTCACCTATGAGGCTCTTCCACTTACCTTGAAAGGGAATTACCGAAAATACGGCGCCCATAAAATCGGACGAGTTGACAACTTTACCAACTTCTAAGTTTGGTTTAGGAATTTCCATGCCACACAAGCCATAAAGCCCCTGCAAATCAACCGGTGAAATTGTTGGCCGTTCATCTTTCCCTTCGATGTATCGTTCAAGAACTTTGGCAACCGCCTCTATCTTATTGGCGTATGGGTCATCTTCAAACAGCCCTTTCTTTTTAGCATTCCTAATCGCATTGAGCAATTTCTCAGCTCTCATCTTTACTGAAGGCTTTCCTGAAATAAGGATGAACTTTTTCAGCAAGGGTATGGAGGCAATAACAGCTTGACCGCTGGCAATTGTCCGGTAGTTCTCAAGAGCATCGCTCTCGATTTCTATCCGGCCACCTCCTGCTTTAATAGCCTTAAGTAATCCATTCTGAACGGCCATTATCTCGGCTGCATATTTACTCTTCGAGGTAATAATCTTTTCAGTTATTGCTTTCTGCAAAGAATGTAAGAATGCTAGCAGCTGATCAACCGTTTTTACCTTGCCATCCAAGGAAGCATACCTTTTAATATAGCGTACCTCCGTGGAAAGAATATTCACCTGCTCTCCCATTGCCTTTTCCTTTTTAGGTTTTGGTTGAGATTTTTCAGCACGTCTGGGCTTTGCCTTAGTTTTAGAAGCAACTGTCTTTGCTTGCTTTCCTGCAGTGTGTCTAGGTTTCTCAGAATGTCTTGACAGTTCAGCATTGACATGTTTTAGATGGTTATCGATAGCTTTTTTGATATCATCATCATCATTATAAAGGTCCGAGAACTCTCTTAAAAACCTATCTCCCTCCTGTAATACCTTGGACTTGGAAAAGTCAAACGATGTAATTTCCTTACTGTAATTAGATACGGTTACCATATTTTATCTCTTTTTTAGTTTTGGAGTTGTAACAACAGCAAAGCTTTGGCTCGTGCCTTGGCAATGCGTATTTTTTTATTCTTGTCTTGGTTAGGGGTCTCATAAAGGTTAAGCACCTTCTGTGCTAACCATTCCACAACGTCAGCTTCTGAGCGGCGTAAGGTTTTGTTTCGTTCGAGCCATTCGGCTGGGCTAATACGTTCCGATTCCAAAAGATTCTTGACCTCATACTTTTCAATCCCAATGGCCGAAGGGTTTTTAAAGTTACCTGTATGTAAGGCGACCTCTTCAACCATTTCTGCAACAATCTTCTCTTGAGGGCTAGCTGCCTTTAGTGGGTAATACTTTTTTAACGTCTCAAATGCGCTCATGGCCGAACTTGGCAACCCTAAACCGTTAAACATATTCCCATCTGCTTCAAGCATTTTAAAGAGGCGAACTTCCATCTCAATGAGCTTAGGAAAAACAACATTCCTTGGTCTTTCCCTTGCTGTGTCTATCTCATCCGCAACAAGTTGCATCTGAGATTCAGAAAGGCCTACAGTGGTTTTTGTTAAGTCGTAAATTACTGTTAGCACATGCTCGATGTTGTTCACATCAAGATCGCCTATCCAGGAAGAACTCTGTCGTTGAAATCCGCCATTGTTGGTAATGTACTTAATGACTTGCTCACTTTTTACCAACCAGCCATACTTCTGAATACTGAGACCATTGGTAATTAACCTAAAGCCATTACGAACCCGCATAATCGAAACTCCATTATCCGTTTCGAGCATTGCTCCCTCTGTAAGCCCTTTAACGACTCTCTTTGCGCTAATAAGTGGAACAATAGTGCGTGTGGAGCCTCCTTTTGCTTTTTGCTTCCATCCATCGGGCATTAGTATTCCCTTTTTGACTTCACCCGACTGCATGGTATAGCTGATTAGCTTACCACCGTTGGCCACGGAGTAGGCTTGTAGAATGTTTCCGGTATAGATGAACACCTTCTTTCTACTTGCGCTAGATTCCTTACAGATACTATCCCAATCATCAACAATTGATCTTGCTTGAGAATGGCTGATCCTATATGTTAAACCTATTATGGCAGTGAGCTTGTTACCCTGTTCCCCTGATAAAACGAGCTCAACATATTTGAGGCTGTTGGCAACAGCAAATCGGGCTACAATTGCAGATGGCGCATAAGGGTTTGGCCGCCTAGAATCAATTTTGAACCCAAGGAAAACAGCTGCAACCTCGCCATCACCAAATGGATATTTTACAGACCTTCCAATGGTAAAAAAGTCGAAGAACTTCACAATATAGTCGTAGGAGTTCTGAATTTTCCCCCTAAGTAAATTGATGGCAGCAACCTCTCCTTCCTCAATCTCCTTCAATCGTGCAGCAATAAACCCTTTTTTGTCAGCCTCAGAATCCAACTTGAGATACTTCTTATCCTTGGTTATGTTCTCCTTGAAAAAGTTGTGTCTTCTTGAAATCTCCTCCTCATCTTCCTTTGCTTTGGTTTGCACATACTCTTTGAACTTATCCTTTAACTCTTGTTGAATCTCACTTGCCGCTCGACCAGCGAGTGATGAAGCAATATTGTTATCGAGATCGACCTTCGAAAATGGTTTGCGAAGGTTATTTACCATACACTCTTCAAGAAAGGTGCTTCCGGCAAAGGCGGATTTTCCACCTTTGATACCAGCCACAGCTATCTTGCTGTCTACCGTAACAGCATCAAGGTTCATGCTTTCCACCTCCAGGTCGTAATCACCTGTTTGAACTAAGTATTCTATAGACTGCCTATACCTATCTAGTATATCCTCATAGAATCGCTGTTGCTCCTTGGTGGCTAATACCGCAATTCTACCTGATACCCTGTGCGCAGCATCTTCTGTGTTTTCCGCTTTGGTTCCGTTTAACTTAAGGGGATCACCGATAACCTCATTTAGTTCTGGATTCTCGCTGAGGTAGGTAACTACAATTTCATCACCATACTTATTCAGGAAATCATCGCTCTTCATGATGGTTTCCGAATTCTTCTGGTTACTGGTAGTGTTGGCATCAAGGCTTTTAAGCTTCTTTTGAAGCATCATTGCCAACCGTTTCTCAGCAGGAATGGAAGAGTAGATATAGTCGTAAATGGGCTTGTAAACCTGACCAGTCCGATTTATCCTACCACGCTTTTGCACCTCGCGGTTAATATCCAGCTCCGCTTGGAGCATTATCATTACCCTCTGCTTCACCTTTTCAAGAGAAACTTTCTTGGTAACTATGGCATGAGCCGAGGCACCAGTGCTTCCAGCCTGATTAATCATTAGCACATCAACCTCGTTATCGTTAAATCGTCGGAAGGCATCGTTAACATTCTCCCTTTTTCGGTTCTGAACCAACCCGACAACCTTACCTGGTGTTAGCTGCACTTCAAGCGTTCGACCAGTTACCTCAGCCACGGAATAGCCAGCCGCTTCAATCTTTCCCTTGATTACATCAATGGGTGATATACTTATTCCTGTTGAAATATTCCTTATTTGATTCAGTATGGAGTTGTAAAAAGCGCGTGCTTCAGGTGAAAGAGATTCAAGTGAGATCTCCTCGCTAACAGTTTTACCATTTCCAACTTTTCGGGTAATTCGTCGAACTCCGTCAAGGCCTCTCTTCAGAACCTCTGTGAAATCGGTATTGACCATATCACCTTGGGTAACGGCATTCCCACGTTCGTTCTCCATGCTCTCGAGAAAGCTGGCCATTGTATTAGAGAATGCAATTACCGGTTTCTTTCCTTCCTTAAGCCGCTGAATAGCCCGGTCGGCAACTGCGTCTGCCTTTATGGAGAAAAGCATTTGGTTCACCACATTGAATAGTTTAGAGAAAAAGGGTGGAGAATCAACGCCCAAATCTTTTGTGCCTTGCCGTTCGGTAACCTCTTCCATGCTTCCCTTTGAAGCATCATCCATTTCCTCCACCACAGGGGAAATAAACTCCTTCTGAAACTCAATTATCTTACGGAGGACATCAGTTATCCGATCAGAAACTGCCCTGTGTTCTTGCTCCTTATCCTCAATACCAAAATCCCGCGCTCCATTAGCATCGAGGGTAATGTAATTAACCTCTACACCGTCGAAGCTACGCTCACGACGAATCATTTGTCCTTCTGATACCAGGCTAGACGAAACTACCTCCTGTAACGCAACTCCACCCTTGGTAATAGCATCGACAAGTGATTCGTGGCTCATGCTAGCCTCACTCATGGCAGTCTTAACTGCATACAGCGGCATGTTATCAGGTCTTTTGGCGAAGGTGGCAGAAAGGAAAACAACGCCCTTACTCTCCTTTACCATTTCAAAGAAATACTTGGCCGTAAATGAGGTTTCAAGGTTTCCTCCTGCGTTGTGGCTCTCATCAAGGATTAACACATTCCCCTTCGACACCTGAGAAACAAATATTTGCTTAGCGGTTGGTTTCTCGCTTGCCACCTGAGAATAGGTGAGCATTACATAGTCAAACTCAGAAGGAAGTTTACCGGATGAAAATATTTTATCCTGGATATTCTTGGCCGGAGCCTCATAAACCACATTGCCATTCTCATCCTTCACCTTTGTTTTACTCTCGTTGCTATTCACAATGAATGGTATGAGTTCGGCACTTCCAATTGCGCTTAAGTCACGGAAAATATCACTAAATAGGTTGGGCTTCTCCGTTACAAAAACGGGTTTATGGCCATTCTTCCTTGCATACCTAATCATGGCTGCGGCAATACGCCCCTTTCCTATACCCGTTTGGTCCCCAATAATAATGGCTTGCTCCTTCTCCTCAATGTTATAGATGGCCATAGCAACCGCATCCACCTGCTCGGCACTCAGTGCATCGGCCAATTCCTGATCAGATTTGTAGCCCAACTTGCTTCTCACGTAGGCATTAATGCTGCCGACCTCCTCCTTTACGTTACTTACGGCCACATGAATTTCATAATCCATACTATCCGGAACAATGGTTTCCAGCGATCGTACTGGAAACTCTGCACCCGGATGATACGGTCCAGAAACGCCTTGCAGGAGAACGATCCGTTTTAAGTCAGCACCTCCAAGGTAGTATCGAGTCTTTTGGAGATAATTCTTAGGGAGTTTTCCAACCTTCGGTAAGGTAATGTAATAGATGCCCAGTACGTTTAACTTGTAATCAGACTGAATATCGAGACAAAACTTAATGGTATCGTCCTTGGCTGTTTTAAAGAATTTATAAAGGATTTCGTGCTGCTTCATTATACTATTCGGTTTTGGTCATAGTTAATAGCTGAGATTGCTGAAGCAGTAGGGCTTTCGCCTTTGCTTTTGCAATCCTTAAAATTGTTGGGTTAGTTGACTTTATTAGTGCTTCGACTCGTTGGTAAAGCGTTTCAAAATCATTAATTGGGCTGGCATCCTCGTCCCGTAACGGAGGAAATCCTTCGTTCTTCAACTTTCTTCCGTTGATAAGGATTAGGCGAACATCAAAGCTGGTTCCTTGACGAGAATAGAGAGATCCATCAATATTGAGAATGTCATCAACGTTATAGTGGCTGTATAAATAGGTAAGGAATATTCGGTTCTTCCCAGCTTGAATGCGCCCCTTACTGTCGTAGTGCGTATGTCCACCTATGATGATTGCAGCACGACCATCATTCTTCATGCAGTCGAGCGCTCGAATGGCCATTACATGGTCAAGGTGTGCTATTTTATAACCATCAACGCTAAGAGGTTTGTCCAACGTTCCGAAAGGAGGGTTAGTAATAATACCATCGAAAGTGCGCTCAAAATGCTGAAACGCTTGAGTAGCATCTTGCTGTAAGATTCGATGAAAAGGCTGTTGGGATAGATGGCTATGGCGTAGGTTGTCAATCTCATTTACAGTGACTTGTTCCGGTGCAAATGCAATGGTTAGCAAACCATTCCCTGCAGATGGCTCAAATACTCTATATTCCTTTTTAACACCTGTCTTGACATACTTGCCCGCTAAATAGGCTATGGGAGCTGGAGTGGAATACTGCTGCAGCATTACCGACTGCGAAGTGCGGTAAGAGAGAATTACTTGGTTGTGGTAAATACGTACAATTTCAGAAAATACTTCAGAAAAGGAACTATTGCTATTGGCAAGTTCCCTACATTTTAAAACGACGGCAAGTTCGAGACTTTCCTTAATTTCTGTAGGGTCTGTTAAGCCATACTCCAATGCTAATTTTGAAGCAATGCGCTTATCAATCTTTCCCTCACCAAGAAGAGACTTTATGTATAATACAAACTCACTCATTTAGGAATGGCCTTCATTAAGGCTATTTAAACATAAAGAATTGAATTAAATTCAAAAACCTCACCCGATACTTGTAACCAGAGATAGAATTATCTCACCGGTATCCTCTCTTCTAAAAGAAATGGTACCATCAGCACAGCCTATTGAAATGTAACATGAATTAGGATTATCAAAAAACATTACCTTCTCAACCTCACCATCTGTCATTGTTAATGACTTAGCCAACTTCATTTTTTCAACATCAGTCATAAACCGTTTATCGGTTTCCTCTGCAACCATGCTGGCGGGGTGCGATGCCGGATGAACATAGTTGTTGGCACCAGCGGCAATCCCATCCAACTTCGACTTGTCCGAAGAGGCCATTAATCCATTGGCAGACGAAGTGGCCACAGCGGGTAGTGGATGGACATGGTCAACCCGTGAGGCAGTACCGGAGGTTCCTGCATATCCAGAGGCAGCCAAAGCCGCAGGAGTGGTAGTCCCAAGGGGTGTATTCGTTGCCCCTGAAACAACACTGGCCAACTTTGTTCGCTCCGCATCTGTCATAAACCGCTTATCCGTATCCTCTGTTACTATGCTGGCTGGGTGTGATGCTGGATGAACATAGTTGTTGGCACTTTCTGCGACACCAGCCAATTTAGTTTTTTCATTGTCGGTCATAAACCGCCTACTGGAATCCTCGATTACCATGCTAGCTGGATGCGATGCCGGATGGACGTAATTGTTAGCACCAGCGGCAACCCCATCCAACTTAGACTTGTCCGAAGAGGCCATTAATCCATTGACAGATGGCGTGGCCACAGAGGGTAGTGGGTGGACATGGTCAACCCGTGAAGCAGTTCCTGAAGCTCCAGCAGATCCGGAGGTAGCCAATGCTGCAGGTGCAGTATTCCCCAGTGGGGTACTCGTTGCCCCAACTGCAATACCCGTCAGCTTTGTTCGTTCCGCATCGGTCATAAATCGCTTATCGGTTTCCTCTACAACCATGCTGGCAGGATGTGACGCAGGGTGAATATAGTTGTTGGCGCCATCTGCAATACCAGCCAGTTTCGCTTTTTCTGCATCAGTCATAAATCGCCTGTTTGTCTCCTCGACAATCATGCTGGCCGGATGGGTCAGTGGATGTACATAGCCTACACCAGAGGCAATAACCTCTGGCATATACTCTAACCTTCCTGTTAGCCTGTTTATGTAAAGCATATTAAATCCAGATTTTTGCGCTTAGTGTATTGCCTAAATTCGAAATGTGTACCCGTAGTTGGTCCTTTGACTCCACTGAAGGTTGAAGCTGGTTGAGCCTTCCGCAAAAGTTGTTTGGGTTATTGCACCAATCTGCTCTACCTTTTTAATACACCACTTACTGTCATTATCAGTTTTGGTGCCTGGCTTGCAAAAGCCAATGTAGGTGAGCGTATCAGAAACCTGCTCGATGTAACTTGGGGCTATACCGTTAATGGTAAGTTCCCTAACGAGTGCGTGTATCATAGAAAATCGTTCTCCTCCAAAAGCGTATATGAAAAGCTATTGCCATAGGCAGCTGCAGACTTCTTGAACAACTCAATAGCAAATAAAAACTCTTTAGGATCCTGCACCACCTGACATCCGGCACTCCAACGACCTACTCTTAAACTGGCAAGCGCGGCATTGGCATGGTGAAAGTTTATTCCAAAAATGCCCTGTTCAACTGAAGTCGGGTAAAAGTCAAGAACGTCATCCTTATTCCCATCGCGAAAGACCTTGCAGGGCTTTACCTGCACCAGAGCCTCATATTGTCCCTTGTGAAAACCAAGAGACCAAAGACCCAAATACTGACCCGGCATTAGAATAGCGCACCCCTTGGAGCTAATGGGGTCTTTGAGGCTATCAATGCCGGGGTCAGTAGAGCCAGAGAAGCAATGCTGGTTCAAGCGACCTTCCTCGTCGCGGTAAATGAGGTAAAATTCATCGTCAAAATATTCTGGCCTTCGATTCGTTGACCGAACGCCTATGATGTTCATGTTGTAGTCTCCACCATCGAAAAAGCGGTAACCCTTCTTGGACATTGTAGATTTAATGCTGTCTAGTGTTCTCATTGCTGTAGCTTATTTTCTTTTGTTTTAGACCCAAGGGAAGAACCAAAAAAGAAATCCATTAGCGTACCTCTTTCCCGTATCACTTGAGCCAGCAAAATTCCAATAACGTTGCTTGCAAGGGCGACAATAGCTGGCTGCGATACATATATGCTTACTGCGATATTCGCTACCACCAGCACAATGGCAATAACAAGGTTCCACCGCATTACCTGAGTTGCAATCTTATCGGCCATCTCGTTCTTTTCCCGGTAGGTTAACCGAGCATCCTTTCGGTCATCCATCTCAAGAGTGAACACCTCTTTCTGCCACTCGCGCTCGTTCTGCTCTATCTCCGCCAAGGCAGCACTGTAACGCTCATCCGTTTCCTTCTTCTCAGTAAGCTTCTCTTTCAACTTTGCCAGCCCCGCACCTATAGGATTTGGTGACAGCAAAACATCAGTTACATCTGAAGCAATCTCCGGAATATTCCCTGCCAGTTTCTTCAAAAATTCTTTGAATTTTCCTTTCTGCTCTTCCATCTCTATGCAGCCAGTTTAATTTCGTTACCTCTAATTTTTGTTATATCTGAACCCTGTTGGGCCATTGCCATCTGCATTAGCCTACCTGTATCAACCTTAACTGCAAAATGCACTGGGTCGTAGTAGGTCTTGTAACTACTGCCACCCCAAATAAGTCCAAGACTTTCAGCGAGCTTTGGTATCCCAGATGCTTCCCATTCTGCTTTAGAAGAACTCTTATGAAGTATGGTAAAGCCTTTTTGAGCATTAATGTCTATAGCAAAACCATAATTATGCTCGCTGTATCCTGGCTTTGCATTTTGGCTATTCTCCCGGTGGAGTTTGTCCTGCTCTGCAAAGCTCCGGTAGGAACTGGTAACTATAACCTTGTAGCCAAGTTTCTCCACCTCGGCAATGAACCGCGCAAACTGCCACCTTACAGATGCGTGCAGCTGACGAACATGGTAACTCTGATTTATATCGAGCGCATATTGCACCGCGCTATCAACGACCGCACCAACCTTTTTTCTAAAGGTATAAAGGAGACCTCCTGTTACTATGGCCGCCCCAACCAGAAGTAGGACAGTTTTCCTTTCCATTAGAATGGAACATCTAGCCTTTTATACACTGACCTCACTCGCTCAAGATCAGAACCGCTTAGTTCTTCCTTGAACCATCCAGATAGGTTGAGCGGGGATGAATAGCCAGTAGCCTTGGCAATCCAGCTGGATGCTTCGCCAAACTTACCATACTGCTTAACCCCAAACGAACGAATGACATAAAGCAAATCAGCTTGAGTCTTTACATCCTCCAAAACGCTATGGATAGTTTTAGAATCGGTTCCCATCCCGTTCATCGCATCAAACAGTTGCTGTGCAATCAGCATAGCCTTCCCCTCATTAATGGTAAGTTCCTTCTTCTTCACAGTCAGGTATCTTAGGTTGGCCTCCATTTCCGTCTTGTCTGTATCTGCTTTGGTCAAGACTATCTTTCTGTAAACTATATAGCCAACAACAGCAACCAAAGCGATGCCACCAATTAGCAATGCCTTTTTCTCCCCGGGCTTTAAACTGGATGCAACAGCGGCCACGGCCAGCGGATTTCCTAATCTACCATTTCCCATTAGATGAATTTTAAAGCGGTTTTAACAATCCCCGGATTCTCTTTCACCTTCGAAAGCAACCTAGCAAGGTCATCATGGGGAATATGTGTAATGGCATGTTGAACCAAATTTCCAAGCTGCTGCACCTGCTGTGGGCTATCAGCATCTACCTCAATTTTTACCACAAACTTTGGCATGGTTACTCCTCCTTCCTTCCTCC